>Ga0172380_10001963_pt1 | contig 33897 bp, 33 predicted proteins | sample Leawe162metaG_FD_119747 | JGI IMG/M metagenome (GOLD analysis project Ga0172380, IMG submission 119747) | Leachate microbial communities from a municipal landfill in Southern Ontario, Canada - Leachate well 162 metaG | ecosystem: Engineered > Solid waste > Landfill > Unclassified | place... | reverse complement strand
TTGAATTAAAATATGGAAAATATATTGATTGGTACAACCAAGAAAGAGAACATCTGGGAATTAATGGCTTGACGCCAATTCAAAAGCTAAAAGAGTGTCAGATATGATGTTGCATATTTCACATAATAAATATACTTCTCCTCCTATTTCTTTTATCAAGCCCTTGATTTCCATCATTGATAATATGCTTTGAGATTTGTGTATTGGCATTTTGAGTGCTCTAAGTAGCTCATCTTTTTCTATCGGTTCTGTGAGTATGTTTACTATTATCATTTCTTCGGTAGAGCAGTCAGCGTATTTTTCTTCAAATGGTATTTCTTTTTGGTTTGGCTTAAAGCCGAGAGCCTCTATTAGATCATTTTCGCAAGTTATTGGTGTGGCGCCTATTTTCATAAAGAGATGTGGTCCTTCAGAAGTTTTGTTAAAAATATTTCCCGGTACTACCAACACATCTCTATTATAGTCAGACGCATATTTTGCGGTGATGAGTGTGCCAGATTGTTTGCTGGCCTCTATGACAAGTATTGCTTGTGATATACCAGCCATTATTCTATTTCTCTGTGGAAAACTCCACGGAGTAGCACGAAATGTTGGTTCAAATTCTGAAAGCAGTGTGCCACCAGATTCTAATATTTCTTCAGACAACCTGAGGTGTGAGCGCGGATAGAGTACTTGCGGATCTAGCCCAGAACCGGGTATTGCGATTGTTGGTATATTATTTTGGATTGCGCATCTGTGCGCTATGCCGTCTATCCCCAGGGCGAGGCCAGATACTATTGTGACAGGATATTTTGAAAGTGATGCGATTAGTGTCTCACACACTTCACGGCCATATTGAGTATTGGCACGTGAACCAACTACCGCAAGATGTTTTCTTTGCTCATCTATTTTTGCTCCTTGTATATACAAAAGCTCTGGCGAATCTGGTATCTCGCGTAGAAGAGACGGAAAATCCTTTTTTGATATTGTACTTATCTTGTGCACGTTTTGTTGTATATTGTAGCATTTTTGCTATGATATTTTGTATAGTAATTTAACAATCAAATAATATGCTGGATATTAAATTCATAAGGGATAACAAAGATCTGCTCGTAGAGGGTGCTAAAAAAAAGCATATTAATTTTGATGTAGAAGCTCTAATAAAAGTTGATGATGAGAGAAAAGCCTTTTTGACTCTTGTAGAAAAAATGCGTACGGAACAAAATGTGATGGGTCAAAAGATCACAAATACTCAAGATGAATCTGCTCGCAAAACAATGATAGAAGAGATGAAAACTCTCAAGGGTAATTTGCAAATGGAGGAGGACAAGCTAAAGGAAATTATGAAAAGATGGCATTCTCTCATGGTGCAGGTTCCGAATATCCCAGATATTTCTGTGCCAGAAGGTGATAGCGACAAAGACAATAAAGAAGTTAGGGTTTGGGGTGAAATACCAAAATTTAATTTTACACCAAAGAGTCATATTGATTTGATGCAGGATTTGAACATGCTTGACCTAGAGCGTGGTACGAAGGTCGCTGGTTTTCGGGGGTATTTTTTGAAAAATGCTGGTGTCCAGTTACAGTTTGCTTTGTGGAATTTTGTTCAAGATTTTTTTGCAAAAAAAGGCGGATTTAGTCCAATGATTGTTCCTTCTCTTGTGCGTAGAGAGGCTTTTATGGGTACGGGATATTTGCCACAGGGTGAAGAGGATTTGTATAAAACACAAGATGGTGAGTTTTTGTCTGGAACGGCTGAAGTTGCGACTATGGGCTATTATATGGATGAACAGGTTGAGAAAAAAGATTTGCCTATTAAAGTTTTGGGTTTTTCTCCAGCTTTTAGAAGAGAGGCGGGAAGTCACGGCAAAGATACGAGGGGTATATTGCGTGTACATGAGTTTTACAAATTTGAGCAGGTTGTTTTGTGTGAAGCCAACCACGAAACTTCGGTAGCTTTTCACGAAGAGCTTACAAAAAATGCAGAGGAGATAATGCAGGCTCTCGGTCTGCCTTATCATGTGGTGGTCAATTGTGGTGGCGACTTGGGTCTAGGGCAGGTAAAGAAATATGATATTGAAGCATGGTTACCTTCTGAAAATACTTACAGAGAAACTCACTCATCTTCTTATTTCCACGATTTTCAGACACGTCGTATGAATATTAGATATCGTGATGACGACGGCAAACTGAAGTTTGCACATTCGCTCAACAATACCGCTCTTTCTGGTAGGCCACTTATTATGATTGTAGAAAATTATCAGCAAGCTGATGGCTCGATTAGAGTACCAGAAGTTTTGCAGAAATATATGGGTGGTTTGAAAGTCATCGAGAAGGGAAAATAATTTTTGATGTCAAAAAAAGACGCAGTACGTTCAAAACATTTAATACAAAAACAAAAAAAGAGAAGGTTTTTTCTCTCGATTATTTTTTTTGTTTTATTATTTACTTTTGTTGGTGGTTTTTATTACGTATCGAATCTACCTTTTGTTCGTATTGTTGGTTTTGTTGTGCAAGGGAACTCTGTTGTGCCTTCTGAATCCGTTATATCTATTGCACGAGAACTGACTTTGGGTAAGTATTTATATTCAATACCAAAAGATTCTATATTCTTTTATCCATCTCGGGCTATTTCAGAAAAAATAAAAAAGAGTTTTGATAGGGTAAGTATGGTTGAGCTGGATATCAAGTCTTGGCGTACATTGCGTATTTCTGTATTTGAATACGAGCCACATGCTCTGCTTTGCCAAAAACAAGATATTGATAACCAAGATACTGTCATAGAACACGCTACTACTTCGCTATCAGTTGGAACATCCACAATACCTGTTTTAGCTAAAACAAAAGAGCAGTGTTATTTTTTGGATAAGTTTGGTTATATTTTTGATTCCTCACCAAATTATTCTGATAGTGTTTACATAAAATATTTTAATAAAAATAAAAGTTTTAACCGTGGAGATAATTTTGTTTCTTTAGAAGATTTTAAAAATATAGACACTTTTTTGACCAGTTTGAGAGGGTTGGGTTTGTCTATTGTAACTGTAGAGGATCTTGGTGATAAATATTTTGAAGCTTATGCGCTTTCGGGAACAAAAATATTATTTACTACTAGAACATCTCTGGATAATTCATATGTAGCCGTATCTGCGTTTTTGTCAGATAAAACTCTTTTTCCAAAAGGCAAATATTCTTATGACATTCTTTCTTTACTTGATGTACGTTCGTCACAGAAAATCTTGTTTAAAATGAAAGAATAGTTTGTACACAGTAGCTATTCTATAAGGTAGTTTTTGAGGTATAATTGAATTGTATGAAGATTGTTCCATTTTTTGCTTACTATGTATGGTGGCACTATACTCTGGCTTATAGAAATCTTTGGGGTATTTATACTAATTATTTTTGGTTTATATATAACTTTTTTTCAATTCCTCTTTTGTTCCGTACGATGTTTTATCCTTGGAAAAAAATGGGTGAAGATTACAAAAAAGGTTTTGATGTAAAATCCTTTTTCTCGACTTTTATTATCAATACTTTTATGAGACTAGTAGGGGTTTTGATTAGATTTATAACTATTGTTGCAGGTCTTGTGGCTTTGGCTTTCGTGAACATATTTGGCATAGTGGCTGTAGTGGTTTGGACTATCATGCCTTTGATCATATTGACCACATTTATTTTTGCTTTAGTTGGTATCGTCCCACATATATGACATTTCAAGAATTAAAAAAAATCGCCAATACATATGCTCCAGCGATATATTTGGAAAGTTTTTTCCCGTATAGCTCTAGACAGATTGTGGGTAAAGCTATAACTTTTGTGTTGCTCGCTTCATTTCTCTTGTCTTCTGGTATTTTTGGCTCACCACATAAAATATTGTGGGGCGTTTTCTTTTTGGCTCTAGGATTACGTATCAAAATATTTCTTATGGACGCTCTTTACAATTCATATTATTTTCGTGGCTCACAGTACATATTAAATGAGCCAGGACTTCTGCCAGCTCCTCAAGGTATTGATTTTGATACTGCTTTGTTGGTTTATGCTACAAGTGAAAAGGATGTGACGAGTGGATTTTTGGATACTGTATTAGGTAAGGAGCTTATTAGTAGGCTTGGAATACCTATCGATGATGTTCATGCGTTTTTGAAAAATAGTGAACGAGCACCAGTATGGTCTTCGAGGTTAGTGTTGCCCGCAAATATTACCCTAGGTTCTTTTGCTGAAGCTGTTTTTGATGCTGATCAAAATTTTGCCAATTTTCTTTTTGCTCATGGTATCGATAAAGCTATTTTTGGTGAAGCGTTGGTTTGGATTTCACGTATGCATGAGACGCGCAAGAGGCGCGCTAGATATTGGGGTAGAGATTCTCTCGGTAGAATCCGTGGCATTGGCAAAGAGTGGGCCCTAGGTAAAGCTTATTTGCTTGAGAGATATAGTACAGATATTAGAGAAACAAAAGATTATAATAAAATAAATTCTTCTGTAAATTATTACAAAAATGAAGTTGATTCTTTGGAATCTATACTGGCTAGACACGAAGAAGCCAATGCTATAATTGTTGCGGAAAAAGGTTCTCGTCCTTTGGATATTGTATCGTCTCTGGTAAAGAAAATAGTTAGCGGTGAAGTTTTGCCTTCTCTGGAACACAAAAGAGTTATGATTTTGAATACAAATGCTTTGATAGCCGGTGCTGGCTCCAAGGCATATTTTGAAGAGGATTTGCTAACTATGTTAAATGACGCAAATAAGGCTCAAAATATTATTTTGGTTATTCCAGATTTTTCATCTTTTATTGTTTCAGCTCAGGCTGTGGGTAGTGATGTCGCGAGTCTTTTGGATACATATTTGGCTTCTTCAAATATTCAGTTTGTAGCCATAGATGATCCAGCGTCTTTTAATAAGCACATAGAATCTAGTACGCAACTGATGCAGAGGTTTGAGGTGGTTCGTATGACTGATGGGGATATTTATAAATATCTTTGTATAGTAGAGGACGCGGTAGAAGAAATAGAAACAAAGATAAAAATGTTTTTTACCTATCCAGCCATTAAAGCCATTGTGTCTGGTGCTGAAAGATATTTTCCAAATAGTGTTATGCCTGACAAGGCTTTAGATATTTTATTTGAGATTGTGCCCGTTATTCACAAAACTGGTAAAGTTTTTGTAGATAAAAATGACATTGTATCTTTGATAGAAAATAAAACAGGCATACCTTCTGGTGATGTAAAAGATACAGAAAGAGAAAAATTATTAAATCTAGAAACGGTTTTGCATGATAGGGTGATTGGACAGAATGAAGCGATAACCATGATTAGTAATGCTATGCGTCGTGCACGTTCCGGTATCTCTAATCCAAATAGGCCTTTCGGTTCCTTTCTATTTTTGGGTCCAACTGGTGTAGGCAAGACTGAGACAGCCAAAGCTTTGGCTCAAGTATTTTTTGGTAATGAAGAGAAAATGCTCAGACTTGATATGTCTGAATACAATACCAATGAAGGCCTTGAGAGATTAATCGGTTCTTTTGAGAGCAATACTCCGGGTGTTTTGGTTTCTCTTTTGCGTGACGAGCCTTATGGTGTATTACTTTTGGATGAGTTTGAAAAGACTAATAAAGACGTTCTGGATTTGTTCTTGCAAATTTTAGATGAGGGTGTATTTTCTGATATGAATGGTAAAAAGGTGAATGCACGCAATACGATTATTATTGCAACATCCAATGCGGGTAGTGATTTAGTATGGGATATAGTGCGAAGTGGTGGGGTGTTGGCAGAAAATAAAACAAAAATTATAGATGAAATAGTTAAAAGAAATATATTCAAACCAGAACTTTTGAACAGATTTGATGGCGCGGTTTTGTTTCATCCTTTGGATAAAGAGAGTTTACAGAAAATTGCTGTTTTGATGCTCAAAAAACTTTCTTCCAGATTGAAAACAAAGGGAATTATGCTTGAAATAAATGATGAACTCATAGATTTTTTGGTTGCAGAGGGGAATGATCCTCAGTTTGGCGCCAGACCACTCAATCGTGCTATACAAGAAAAAGTAGAAAAGGTGATTGCCGAAAAAATGATTCGTGGTGATGTGAGGGCTGGTTCAAAGATTGCGCTTACAAAAATAGATTTAGTCTAGTGCAAAAGTTATAGTTTTTTCCTATATCTGTATTTTTATGCTATCTTACCGTTTATGAATTCTTTTTGGCATAAACTAGCAAAAAAGAAAAAGGGCAAGCCAATACTTGCTCTTGCACCCATGGCAGATGTTACCGACTCTGCTTTTAGACGTGTTATAGCCAAATACGGCAAACCAGATGTGATCTGGACAGAGTTCGTTTCTGCGGACGGCTTGTGTTCCTCTGGCAAAGAAAAGCTTCTCCATAATTTAGTTTTTTCTAGTAAAGAAAAACCAGTTGTCGCACAACTTTTTGGTTCCAACCCAGAAAATATGAAAAAAGCTAGCGCTCTTGTAGCTTCTCTAGGTTTTCAGGGTATTGATATCAACATGGGTTGCCCAGATAAAAAGGTAGAAAAGCAGGGCGCTGGTGCGGGCCACATAAAAGATCCCAAAAAAGCAGTAGAAATTATTCGCGCCGCAAAAGCTGGTGCGCCAAATCTACCAATATCTGTAAAAACTCGTCTTGGATATAATAAAGATGAATTGGAAACTTGGCTCCCTATACTTTTGGCAGAAAAGCCGGCAGTAGTGACTGTTCATGCTCGTACTAGGAAGGAAATGTCTTTGGTGCCAGCACGTTGGGAGAGGGTAAAGAGAGCAGTAGAAATACGAGACGCTCTGGGTGTAGACACTCTCATTTTTGGTAATGGCGATGTGATAGATGTAGAAGATGCAGAAAAAAAGGCGAGAGAAACTGGAGCAGGTGGGGTCATGATAGGGCGGGGGATTTTTGGAAACCCTTGGCTCTTTTCCAATAGATACCCTAAACATATTTTAGATATAAAAAACAAAAAAGATAAAGAGTGGATAATACAAAAACTCAAAGTTCTCTTGGAACACACAAAACTTTTTGAAAAATTACTGAGTGAACACAAAAGTTTCGCTGTGATGAAGAAACATTACAAAGCTTATGTCTCTGGTTGGGCTGGAGCAAAAGAACTTCGTATCGGTTTAATGAATACAAAAGATTATAAGGAGGTTGGTGTGATTGTTAAGGAATATATATCATCTATTGACAAAAGTTAGTTTTTGTGTATAATATAATATAGAAAAGGTAGGGACTATTTGCTGGGGCACGTCGCTCTCGCGGTAGTTTCTAAGGGTCAGACATTATGAAGCGTGCCATCATTCGTATTCAGTTCGACCTCGAGGCCAAGGAGGCACTGGACGACCTGTGCGAGCGCCGGGGGATGACGCAGATCGCCGTCACCTCCAGGCTCATGAAGTGGTTCGTCCTCCAGGACGAAGCCATCCAGAGCGCGGTGCTCGGAGGTCTGTCTGAACAGGCTGTCGGCGTTCTCGCGAAGCATGTTCTGGAGAAGATCATCAAGGAGGGCAAAGCCTGAGCGACGCTCAGGCGAGAAGACTCGAAATTCACGGCCGACGGGAACATCACAGGTTCCCGCTCGGCTCTTTTTTTATAAAACTTTTTCTCACTATTATATTATGGCTTAATACAGCCATTTTTTTATGCATGTAATTTGTAAAATATATAAATGCTTGACAAAAGTTGTAGATGTGCTAGGGTATTGCTCAGATTCGCTCAAGCGAGGTGCTCGTTGTACCGAGCTTGTAGGCGAGAAGAAGAGGAGTCCAGCTATGGTGCGTCGTCTTTCCCAGAAGAATATTGAGCACGCTTCGACCTCTCCGCCGGCCCTGACCGACCGCCGCATCGAATTCGACACGGCGGCCAGCAAGAAGTCGTCCCCCGTCTTCCAAATTGCCTTCATCGCCGGCGCCTGACCAACAACGGCCACGCTCGATTCGTCGGCAGTAAGAGTACTGGCCGAGATAATAAACGAGCGGAACAGTTCATTCATCAACCAAAAGGAGCACACCATGGGCATCCCGCCCTGACCGCCCCGCACCCAAACCCCAGCCTCTACTCGTCGGCTGGGTGTTTTTTTGACAATTTTTTTACATCTGATAACATATTTTACCAGCGTGGGTTTGTCTACTTAGCGAATGAGGACGTTCCTCTTAGTAGGTGGATAACTCACAGTTCACAGGAGACTGTGTCATGATCAAGAACAAGGCCCCTCCGGTGGTGTTCATCACCACGGACATCCGTGCGTAACCGGCGCACTCCGTCTTCTCCGGTTTCGGCTAGGGCGCGTTGCCCTTTGGCCGCGCAGTCGTTCCTTTCGCCACACCCCCGCCAGCATCCCGCTGGTGGGGGGCTTTTATTTTCTCTAAATACTTTCATTTGATATAATTAAGACATGATAGAAGAAGTAGCTTTGTATAGAAAATATCGTCCACACAAATTCAAAGATGTTATAGGACAGGAACATGTTATTTCTGTGCTTAGGGGTTCTATTGAACAAAGTAATATTTCACATGCTTACCTTTTTGCTGGTTCTCGTGGTACAGGCAAGACTAGTGTTGCTAGGATTTTTGCAAAAGAAGTTGGTACTACTGTAAATGATTTGTATGAAATTGATGCTGCTTCAAATCGTGGTATTGATGATGTGAGAGAAATTCGCGAGTCTGTAAATACGCTTCCTTTCGAATCAAAATATAAAGTATATATTATTGATGAAGTTCACATGCTCACCAAGGAGGCTTTTAATGCTTTGCTCAAAACTCTCGAAGAACCTCCTAGTCATGTGATTTTTATTCTTGCTACTACAGATTTGGACAAAGTTTTGGATACTGTGATATCTCGTTGTCAGACTTTTACTTTCAAAAAGCCAAGCCAAGAGGTGCTCAAAGACGTAGTACTCAGTGTTGCCAAAAAAGAGGGTTTTTCTCTCGAGCAGTCGTCTGCCGATCTCATTGCATTACTGGGTGATGGTTCTTTTCGTGATACGTTGGGTATTTTGCAAAAAGTTATTAGCTCATCAAAAGATAAAAAAGTTTCTATAGAGGAGGTGGAAAAAGTTACAGGCGCTCCTCGAAGCGCACTAGTGGAAGATTTTATTTCCGGTATTGTGCTCAAAGACGCAAACAAATCTTTTACAGCTATTCGCACTGCAAAAGACGGTAATGTTGATATAAAAGTTTTTGCAAAATTAGTACTACGTCTCGTGCGTTTTGCTATGCTTCTTCGTTTTGCAGGTGATATGAAAAAGTATATTGAAGGTGAGGTTTCTGAAGCTAACTTTGTTTTTATTACAAAAATTGCAGGGGATAAGAGGGTTGTTTTGTCATCCGGTGTACTTTTGGAGCTTATCTTAGCTTATGACCTTATTGGTCGTTCATATATTCCAGAATTGCCTTTGGAGCTTGCAGTGATTAAACTTGTAGGGCAAGATGTATAGTGTTCTTTTTTGATGAATTATATAAATTGCGGGATCGTCTAACGGTAGGACACGGGCCTTTGAAGCCTGGTATCTTGGTTCGATTCCAAGTCCCGCAGCAAAAACGAGTGAAGTGAGTTTTTGCTGGGGGAAGTGAGCAAAACAGTTTGCTCACGTCTTGGAATCGAACGCCGGAATATAAAATTTTTAGCAGAAAATTTTATGAGGCGGTGCCCAGACAAAAGTTTTTGACGAAAAACTTTTAGTCGCGGGAGAATGCGAAGCGTGTCCAAGTTCTGTAGTCAAGTTTAGCAAAATTCAGGACGCGTCAATAAAATATTTTTCAAGTTTTGCATACTTACCAAAATTATATTGTTGAGATATAATAAATAATAAATAATCAAACAATATGGAAAAATTATTGAAACTTAGTTTTACAACAATTATCTTTTTAGTCTTTTACTATTTAATTAGCACTCTGGCTTGGAATGTTATGGGTTTATCTTTTTCAGATGAGCCAACTTTCTATTTAATTGGATTGGGCGTTTTTTTAGTGGGCTTGTTGCCTTTTTGGACTGGTAATGTAAATGGAGAAAATGTTACGTATGGAGATACATTACCATTTGGAATTATATTGTTAGTAGGAATGTTAATATTGTTATTTGTTTCGTATTATGTCTCTAAATTTATCTTAAAACGCATCCAATAAAAGAATTGATTACTGAGGAAAAATTAATGTTTAAAAAATTGTGAGGACCTACGACGATTAAAGAAAATCAAGGCTATTTTGACCGTCATGATGTAAGCTTGAATTTCCAGAAATGATTGATGATATAAAATCTAAAATCTTTAAATAATTATGAGTGCTCAAGGGGTATCGGTATACCACTTAGTACTATGTGGTATAATTACAAATATAAAATTATACAGGAACTAAATTATTACTAGTTGGCTATTTTATAGTATTTTCATGAAGACATTGATTTGGGATGATTTCAAAAAGGAAAAGTTAGAGAAAATTCTTAATGAGAAGGATTCTGTTATTGATATTGGTGCTGGTCTTAAGGCGTGGAAGGATAAAGGTGATCGGTATCAAACGAATAACTGGCCTCATCTAGAAAAAGTACAGGTCATGGATCCTGTGCCTGACTATAATCCTGATTTGATAGGTGATATTCATAATATGCCTTTTGAAGACAACACTCAGGATGCAATCATTTGTCATGCAGTACTTGAACACGTTGAGAACCCGTTTGTCGCAACTAAAGAGCTATTTCGTGTTTTGAAGCCTGGTGGATATTGTTATGTATATGTACCTTTTCTTTATTATTATCACGCTGAAAAGGGATATTACAAGGATTACTGGAGATTTTCAAAAGAGATGCACTTGAGCTTCTCTTTAAAGATTTTTCTCATGTTGAGTTGATGCCTGTTAGAGGAGCAATCGCAACACTCATCAACTTGACTCCCTTGGCAAGCAAGTTCCCCAATTGGAGACCTATTATTGATAGGGTTGGGTATACTCTGGATAAAATTTTTGGTAAACTTAAAACTAGTCAAGTTAGTGGTCATGGTGTTTTTTTAATAAAGTAGTTACCTCAATACAATGAAAAAATAATAAGTACGCTATTCCTGGTTGTAGCGGTGGCATTTGTTATAGAGGATGGAAAGTATGGTTTTGTGGCTGATCATCTTGATGCGCACGAGTCTCTAACAAATGCAGCTATTCGAGAGGCTAGAGAGGAGTCCGGTGTTGTGATTGCTCCAGAGGATTTGGAGTTGAAGACAACTATGCACAGAAGAGAAAAAGATAAGAGAATAGATTTTTTCTTTGAGGTCAAAAAATGGACAGGTGAAATAGTCAATAATGAGCCAGATAAATGTGATGATTTGAGCTGGTTTTCTTTGGATAATTTGCCATCAAATATTATTCCATACATTAAACAAGCAATTGACTGTTACCAAAAAGGAATTATTTATTCTGAATTTGGTTGGTAGGATTGGGTTTTGAAAAATAAAAAACACCCGGCCGAGACGGGTGTTTGGTATTAGCTGTCGAGGAGTTTCTTGTGTTCAACCCATTTGGCTTCAAAATCGGGACGGAAGACTGCCATGAGAATCTCATCGCAGTAGTGACCGTTACGATAGATGTGAGCTTTGCGGATACCTTCCTCGTGGTATCCGCATTTTTCGAGACAACGCTTGCTTCGGGTGTTGAAGTCGTAAACCATAGAGCAGATCTTGCGCAGGTTGAGGGTGTTGAAGGCGTACTCGAGTACGAGCATCTTGGCCTCAGTGCCGTAACCTTTGTTCCAGTATTGTTTGTTGCCAATAAAAGAGCCGGTAGTGGCGGTCCCATGCTTGTGATCGATGTGGTGAAGGCCCATCACACCGATGATCTGATCTGAGTCTTTGAGGACGATTGCGAAATGCACGCTGGTACGCACCCTCTCGTGCATGTGCGATTCGTACCATTTGAGCTGGTCTTCGTAGCTCATGGGGTAAGAGACTTTGAGGTATTGATTCACTTCGGGATCATTGATCCAGATAGTGAGGATCCTCAAGTCGTCTTTACTCACAGCACGCAAGTAGATGCGACTTCCAATACGGAACTTCGGCTTTTCCTCGTGATTTTCAGGCGGGTTTCCAGTCACCATGGCATTTTCCTTGAAAAGGGTTTGGGAAAGAACTGTTGCTAAACAAAAATCTCGGCTTTTGTTTAGCCGAGATTTCTTTAGAAACTTGTGGAGATGTGTTATTTACTACAAACATCACGGCTAAACAAAAAATATTGATTGACGGTTGATACCATGGCAAAAGAGCCAGAAGATATCTTCGCGTTATATTTCTTATTAAGCTGTGTATGCATTTGTCGCATATTTAATTTATACCATATGAGGTAATAAAAGTAAAATCATATATTTATTTGTAATAAAAAATAAAAAGAGTACGATTATATTAACTAAATACCATTTTATGAAATTTAATAAAATATATATTTTTGTTTCGGTTTTGTTGATTTTAATAGGATTGGGGGTTGGTACTTTTTATTTTTTAAAATCTACTAAAGTTTCTCCTTTAGATAATTCTTCTTATTTAAAAATACTGTCACCTAATGCAACAAATTTGGTAAATGCTGGTGATGTTTTTGATATAAAATGGGAATCAAAAAATCTTAAACATGATGTCTCTATTCATTTGCTATCAAGAGATAATTATTTTATTGATTTAATAGCTGTTAATTTAAAACAGACTGGCAATTTTCTATGGAATGTTGATAAAAATTTGCCAAAAGGTGAATATAAAATAAAAGTTTTCTCTGGCGGAGATTGGTGTAGCGATGGATGTACCATCGTTTTTAGTGATTCTTTTGTTATAAATTCTGATATCTCTATGCCGTTACCTCCTTCTATCAAAAGTGTTTCCGAAAATAATGTAATTTTGAAAGATAAAAATGAAACAGATTATTATTCTAATTTGAAAAAAATTTATATTGAAGCTGAAAGAGTTGATGAATATACAAAAGTTGCATTTGTAAAAAAAGAGGGTCATGATATAGGTTTAAATCTAGAAAAAGAAGTTGTGAATAATAAACAACGTTTGTTTATATCTATTCCACCAAATGTTTCTGTTGGTGAATACGAGTTATATCTTGTAGATCGTTATGGTCAAAAAAGTAATATCACTTTTATTACTCTTGTAGATAAAATAGATTACTATACATCAGGTTGGAATGTTTATTCTAATAATAATTTTAAAATTAAATATCCTAAAAATTGGGTTGCGGGGGTAGCTACTGGTTTAAATAATAGTCCTTGGGTATTTTGTCCAAAAGAGTTTGCTTCTAGTGACCCAGATCTTATTTGTGATATTAAAAAAGGTGTTGGGCATTTTGATACAGAGGCAGTCGTTTTGATTTGGCCAGTTATTGGTGGTGTTGTTGGGGTTGAAAGTGATACAAGATATATTGTTAAAAATTTTGGTTTGCCGATATATATAATGCAGTTAGCTAATGATGCTTATAAAAAAGAATTTGATTTAATGAAAAAAACTGTTTTGTTTGGTTCTACTGATAGTATTGTTGTATCTGGAGAATATAGTTTAGTTACAGCTGGTCCTTTGGATGATCAATTTTGTTTTTATGTAGACTCAGTCGCGTCCGGAACTATTCCTAGATTATCAAGCGACACTAGGATGCCGTGGTTTTGTTTTAAAAATCATATAGAAGCAAAGGAAATGTTTGGTTTAGAAAATATTGTATTTAATCAAACCGATTATTGTGCACTGCGAGGTAAGGCAAAGATAGAAATAAGTGATTATGTTGTTTTTACAAAAGAGGCAGATGGTTTTGATACCGCCAATCTAGATAAAGTTATTGATTCTGGTAAATATACTTTTGAGCTTTGTGATTAATTGAATTCTTTTTTGCTATAATACTCCCATGACACAAGCGGAGGCATTAGAGATATTAAAGACTGGCAAGAGCGTTTTTTTGACTGGTCCTGCTGGTAGCGGAAAAACTCATCTTCTCAATCAATACATAAAATATTTGCGTGATAATGATGTAAATGTCGGCATTACTGCTTCTACTGGTATAGCTGCAACACATATGGGTGGTATGACTATTCATGCTTATTCTGGACTAGGGGTTAGAAGTACTCTTACTGAATATGATATAGAAGAATTGAGTGAGAGACAGTATCTCTGGAAACGTTTTGAAAAAACAGACGTGCTTATCATAGATGAGATATCAATGCTTCATCATTTTCGTCTTGATCTAGTAGAAAAATTGGTGAGAAATTTCAAGAGGAATGAAAAGCCGTGGGGTGGTATGCAGGTAATATTTTGTGGAGATTTTTTCCAGCTCCCACCAGTCTCTCGTAGAGATGAAGAAGAGGCGCTTTTTGCTTATCATTCTCTCGCTTGGAAAAATATGGATTTGAAAGTGTGTTATCTAGAAGAACAGTATCGTCAAAATGATGATGACTTTTTGTCTATTCTAAATGCTATTCGTGATGGCAATATTTCAAATCAACACAAAGAAAAATTAAATTCGCGTGTAAAAAGTGAACATAAAAAAATAAAAAATAGTGCACGTTTGTATACACACAATGTAGATGTTGATTTTGAAAATGAAAAAGAGCTCGGTTTAATCTCGGGTAATATTTTTGAATACGATATGTGGACTCGTGGAGGTGAGGGACTAGTAGAGACTTTGAAAAAAGGCTGTCTTGCACCAAGTAAGTTGCGTTTGAAAAAGGGTGCTCGTGTGATGTTTGTAAAAAATAATTACGAAGCAGGTTATGCCAATGGCACTTTGGGTATAGTAGAAGATTGTGGAAGAGATTTTATTCATGTGAGAACTAACCAAGGAGAGCTTATCAATGTTGAGCCGACAAGTTGGCAAATAGATGATGGTGGCAAGGTCAAAGCAGAAATCGCTCAGTATCCGCTCAGACTTGCGTGGGCTATTACTATTCACAAAAGTCAGGGTATGAGTTTGGACGCGGTTGAAGTAGATTTGTCCAAAGCTTTTGAAAGAGGCATGGGTTACGTAGCTCTGTCTCGTGTAAAAAATCTGGACGGCCTATCTATTGTGGGTATGAATGAGTCAGCTCTATTTGTGTCAGATGAAGTTAGGGAAACTGATTTACTTTTTAGAGAGTTGTCAGATGAAGTGTTGAATGAGTTTAAAAATAAATCAGCAAAAGAGGTCGCAGAAATGCAAAAAGAATTTTTGGCAAAAGTAGCTCCGTTGTCAAAAAAGGGTAAGAAAAAAATAAATACTGTAGATACTACTGCCAATATGATACTCTCTGGCAAGAGTATAAAAGATGTTGCCCGTGAGCGTGATTTGTCAGTAGATACAATAGTAAGTCATCTTGAAAAAATAAAAATAGCGCGTCCAGAGTTTGATTTTTCTTTTGTGCGTGAAAATATTGGAGCAACAAAGCTCAAGAAAATCTTGTTCGCGCTTTCAAAGGTTGGCACTAGTGGCGGAGTGTATCTATTGTCACCAACAAAACATATTTTGGGTGATGAGGCGACTTTTGACGAGATACGCATCGGCCGTTTGCTCATGAAATGATATAATTTAAATATGAAAAAAATTATTATATATTTTTTAATACTTATTGTGTTACTGGGTGTTTCTTTTTTTGTTTTTAAAAAAGAAGTTTTTTCTCCAGAAATTTTTAATACAGAAAATCTAGCCAAAAGTCCAAAAGATGCAACTTATAATATAGATGGAAATATTGTTACTCTAAAAAATGGTGTATCTAGCTTATCTGTAGATGATTCTAGTGCTGAGATTGTGACGACATATTTCGGCAATGAACTTTACTCGGATTTAAATAATGACGGTAGGGATGATGTTGTTTTTTTGATAATGCAAGAAACAGGTGGAACGGGAGTCTTTTGTTATGTTGTGTCTGCTATAAATACAAAAAATGGTTATAGGGGTGGGGAAGCATTTTATGTTGGTGATCGTATTGCGCCACAAAATATAAATAATATTGATAATAAAATAGTTGTGAATTACGCAGATAGGGCAGAGGGAGAGAGTTTTGCCGAAGAGCCAACTGTGGGCAAAAGTTTGTATTTAAAATTTAACTCTAGAGATTTAAAATTTGAAGAAGTGAGATAATACTTCCCATTTGTATAATTTTGTGTTATTGTTTTGCTCATGTCACGAGGCGAAGTTGTAGTTAGGTTTGAAAACGTATCATTTGTATACGGCTTGAAAAAACCCATCCTAGAGGATGTGGATTTTTCTTTAAGGCGTGGTTCAAAGATTACTCTAATGGGACAAAATGGTGCTGGCAAAAGTACCATTTTTAAACTTATTACAGGTGATCTCAAGCCAGAATCTGGCAAAATACACATAGATCAGCATTTAACTATAGCAACTTCACGTCAGGTTGTGCCGAGAGAACAGCTAGATTTAAGTGTTAGAGATTTTTTCTTGAAATGTTTTGAACAAAAGATTTATGATATTGACCCCCGTATTGATAAAGTACTTGAGGTGGTAAACCTAGTAGCACCTCACGACAGAATAATAAAATCTTTTTCTGGTGGTCAGCAGGCTAGACTTCTCCTTGCTTCTGCTTTGATACAAGACCCTGATATTTTGCTTTTAGACGAGCCTACCAACAATTTGGACAAAGCGGGTATTGAACATCTCACACAATTTCTAAAAAATTATGAAAAAACCTGCATTGTGATTTCACACGATGCTGATTTTCTCAACTCTTTTACTGAAGGTATTTTGTATCTTGATGTTTATACGCAAAAAGTTGAACAATATGTTGGAAATTATTTTGACCTACTGCAAGAGATTACTGCGCGTATAGAAAAAGAAAATATGAAAAATGCGCGTTTGGCAAAAGAGATCCAAGATAACAAAGACAAAGCAAACTTTTTTGCAAACAAAGGTGGACAAATGCGTCTTGTGGCAAAACGTATGCGTGAGAAGGCGGAAGAACTAGAAGAGGAAAAAGTGGATGTGCGAAAGACGGACAAAACTATCAAGCCTTTTATAATCCCGGTACAGTCAGACCTCAAGGGCGATATCCTCAATATATCTTCTTTTACAATGTTCAAAAATCATAAACCTGTTACTCGAAAAGCAAAAGTTGTTTTGCGTAAAAATCAACGATTGCTACTCAAGGGTCCAAATGGTATTGGCAAAAGTACTTTGTTAGAATCTCTTGCGCTTGGTAAAAATAGTGGAGCAGTGATTTCTCCCGGTGTAAAAGTAGGATACTATCGTCAAGATTTTTCTACTTTAAATTTTGAGGATACTGTACATCAATCTCTAATGTCAGTAATGGACAAACAGGTTGAGCAGACTTTGAGAGCTACTGCTGGAGCTTTTCTCATCACAGAAGAACTTATTCATAATAAAATAGGTAGTTTGTCGGAGGGGCAAAAAGGTCTTGTTGCGTTTGCTAGGTTGGTATTACAGAAACCAGGTCTACTAATACTCGATGAGCCCACAAACCATATAAATTTTCGTCACATCCCAGTTATTGCAAGCGCTTTGGACAAATACGAGGGGGCAATGGTTATAGTGAGCCACGTGCCAGAATTTGTAAAACAGATTCGCATAGATGAGGTTTTGGATTTGGAAAAGTGATTTGGAGTGTAGTCGATTTGTGTCAGTGCTTGCTATTTGGTCATTATAAGCATAAGCTTCGTTAGTTAATTAAACAATAAATAATAATATATGGGAAATTTTAACCGCGGTGGTTCTGGTAGTCGTTTCGGTGGTGATAGAGGTGGTAGACCAAGTTTTGGAGGTAGGGGTGGTGACAGGGGCGGTAGACCAAGTTTCCCAAAAAAGAGTTGGGGTGGTGATAGAGATAGTTTCAACAAAGAAATGCATGATGCTGTTTGTGGAGAATGCGGTAAGTCTTGTGAAGTGCCTTTTCGTCCAACAGCTGGCAAGCCTGTATATTGCAAAGAATGTTTTGCTATTCGTGGTGGCGATGACAGAGCTCCGAGGTTCCCTCGAAGAGATTTTGCTCCTAGAGATTCATTTGTAGCCAAACCAAGTTTTGATAGCAACAAGGGTAATGTAGAGCTAAACAAAAAAATCGACGAATTACATGTAAAAATCGATAGACTTAGTCGTGTTGTAGATTCTCTAGTATCTGGTCCAAAAAAAGCTGAAACAGTAGCAGTAGCTTCTGAAGTAGAATCTATTACAAAAAAACCATCATTCAAAAAGGGTGCTAAGAAAATAAAATAGTTATTTTTTGGAAGTATCGGTGGTTGAGTGTGTGCCTGCCACAAAACCAGTGGTCCAACATAGTTGGAGACTAAAGCCACCAGATGGTCTATTTATGTTTAGAATATCTCCAGTTAGATAAAGATTATGGATTATTTTTGACTGCATAGTTTTCCAGTCCACTTCTGTTAGTGTAACTCCACCAGAAGATACAATGGCATTTTCTGGAGACATAAGGCTGTGTACTTCCATGCGGATGTCTTTCAGTGTGTGCATTAGTTGTATACGTTCTTCACGGGTAATACTGTGACCAAAAGTATTTTCATCAATTTTTGCCATTGATATTGCAATTTCAGATATTGAGGCGGGGACAATAAGGGGTAAAATATTTTTTATTTTTTTATTACTATTTTCTTGCAAGATTTTTTGTAGTTGTGTATTGAGACTAGAAAAATCCAGTTTAGGTAATAGGTCTAGAGATATGAAGACGTCTCCGTATGGTATAAGCTCATTTATTTTTCGACTCATATTCAAAATTGTAGGACCACTTACACCAAAATGTGTAAAAAGTATTTTGCCAATCTTCGTCTCACTTTTTTTATTGTCCTGTACGATACTTATCTTGATGTCTGGTATTGCTACTCCTTGAAGTTTTTTGACCCACTCATCTTTTATGTTGACTGGCACCAAAGCGGAGTCTGGCTTGATAATATTGTGACCGAGTTTTTTGAGCCAAACAAAACCATCGCCAGTTGAACCTGTTTTGGGGTAGGATTTTCCTCCTGTAGCGATAACAAAAGATTTTGCAAAAATCTCCGTACCGTTTTGTAGTATCACACTGGTGATTTTGTTGTCTGTTGATTTTATTTCCACAATAGGGGACGAGGTTAATATTTTTACATTACTTTTTTTGAGATAATCCGTTAGCACGTTTAATACAGAGCTAGATGAGTTGCTTTGTGGAAATGCTCTTTTTTCATTTTCTATTTTTGTAGGCATGCCTTTGGAGTTAAAAAAGTTTAGAGTATCTTGCGCATTCCATTGTGCAAAAGCAGAAAAAAGAAATTTGCCGTTTTCTTTGAAATTTTCTAATAGTTTTCTGTTATCAAATTCGGCATTTGTGACATTACATCTGCCGCCTCCGGTGAGAAGTAGCTTCACTCCAAGCGTCTCATTTTTTTCAATGAGAATAACCTTGGCACCCAGCTCGCCAGCTCTACCTGCAGACATCATGCCTGTTGGTCCGCCTCCTATGACAGCTACATCCCATATTTCATGCATACTGGCTATGTTAGCACAAAAATATAATATTAGAATATTATTTATGGCATTGTCTGGTCGGTGCATTGTGTTTAATTTTTTATTTTGTTACTTTTAAGTGAAGGTATTTATTACTATTTTTGAAAAATATGAAAAAAGGATATAAAGATAATATAGAAAAATCTACTATAGATAACAATTTATTTAGAAAAGTTTTATATACAGGTGAGCATATGCAACTTGTAATAATGTCTCTTTTGCCAAAAGAAGAGATTGGGCTTGAAACGCATCCTGATAATGATCAGTTTTTTAGATTTGAAAGCGGTGATGGTAGGGTTGTGGTAGGTGATGTTGAATATATTGTTTCTGATGGAGATGCTGTTGTTATTCCAGCTGGCTCACTGCATAACATTATAAATACCTCTACTACCAAAAGTTTAAAAATGTATACCATTTATTCTCCAGCTCATCACAAAGATGGTATTACAAGAAATACAAAAAAAGAAGCAGAAGAAAATGAGGAAGATTTTGACGGCGTAACAACAGAATAAAAAATAAATTAAAAACCCCCGCTCTGGTGAGAGCGAGTGGTTGAGGGGGGTCACGCCGCGGGCTTTGGTTGTTGAAGAAGGCGATACACGCCGTTCACGATCTGCAGGACAGTGACCTTGCCAGCGTCTTCAGTTGTCAGTGGCATGTCACGCAGATTGATCCCGAAGCATTCCTCCAGCAGTGTTCGTAACTTAAGAAACTCGGCTGGGTTTTTGCCAATGCCGAGAGCTTCGAGAGTCATCGAATTGTTTCTGTTCTGTACGGGTTCTCCTATGCATTGTTGAATGCGTGCCCAGACTCTGTTCTCCACATCAATTTCACCAGGCTTGAGTGTGCCTGGCTTTACGAATATGGATGCGGTAGACATAAGTCGTCCTTTCCCTTGGGGGTGGTGTTTGTTCGTCCATAATAAATTTTACATAAAAAGTTATATTTGTAAACTTTTAATTAACGCAATTATTTTGCATTTATTATTTTAAATGTTATATTTTGATATATGAACAAAATTGATTTCAAAAAAGTTTTACAGACACGGGGATGTCGAGTCACTGCCGGACGTCTGTCTATGCTTTTTGTTCTTGCAAATTCTATACAGCCGTTGTCTGTGCATGAAATTGTAAATAAAGTATCTCCACAATTAGATATTGTTACTGTTTATAGAGCTTTAGATGCTTTTGTGAAAATTGGTCTTGTGCGTCGTGTAGATCTCCATCAAGCTCATATTAATTATGAATTTATCCATGATGATTCACATAGTCACCATCTAATATGCAATCATTGTGGCTTGGTAGAGCGCATAAACATGAATGATGACAAAAAGTTGGAAAATAGTGTTTTGAAAAAAGCAAAAAATTTTACTGCTATAAAAGGCCATTCTCTAGAGTTTTTTGGGGTGTGCAATAAATGTTCTCACAAGGTATAATCTAATATATGAATAAAGATACTTTACAAAGACATTTTTTCTTGGGTTTTTTTCTTGTTATATCTATTATTACACTTTTTGTTTTTTGGCCGTTTGTGAAAGTTTTGGCTTTGTCAGCGATACTAGCCGTTGTGCTTCACCCAATATATAAAAAGATCACTTTGTTTCTTGGCAATAGGCCAAGTCTAGGTGCATTGGTTGTGATTATTTTGGTAGCTTTTGTTATTGCTGTGCCACTTACTTTAGTTGGTGTGAGGATTTTTGATGAATCACAGGGTTTGTATTTTGAAGTACGTGGACACGAGTCAGAATATTTGAGTAGGATAACAGATATTATTGAGAATACTGTTCATTATGTTAATCCAGATTTTGCTTTGAATCTTGAGGGTTATATAAGTCAGGTTATGAATTGGGTTGTTGGCAATATTGGCAACTTGCTCTCGGGCACTGCCGGCGCCGCTATGAGTGTTTTGTTGGTTATTATATCTTTGTTCTTTTTCTTGAAGGACGGAGAGAAGTTTAAAGAATCTTTTGTTCATTTGAGCCCTCTCAGTAATACTTATGATAGACAGATTTTGACCAAAATAGAAAAGACGATCGGTTCTGTGGTGAAGGGTGTTTTGTTGGTCGCTCTGATACAGGGTGTTTTGGCAGGGCTTGGCCTAACTATTTTTGGTGTAAATAATGCTACGTTGTGGGGTGCTATAGCTGCTGTATGTGCTTTGGTGCCAGGACTTGGTACTGCGCTTGTGATCTTGCCAGCTATAATATATTTGTATTTTACGGGTGCTGTAGCTCAGGCTATCGGGCTTTTGGTTTGGGGAGTGATGGTTGTGGGTCTGGTAGACAACTTCCTAACGCCGTATTTTTATTCAAAAGGTGTTTCGATACATCCGCTCTTGGTTTTGTTTTCTGTGCTTGGTGGCTTGATCGCTTTTGGGCCTCTCGGGTTTATTTTTGGTCCAATTATTTTGACACTCTTTTTCTCTCTACTAGATATTTATAGAGAACTTTTCGCTGAGAAAAAAGTTTCTGCATAATTTTTTTGAGTTATCCACTTTTTTCTATTGTATTTGTGTAGTATTAGTTCATAATAAAACTAATATAATATTTTTTTAATTGAGTCGAGAGAAAATATTATGTTCTAGGTTTACTAATTTAATTTGGTAATAATAATTACCAAAAAATTCTCTCAAAAAATGAAAAAGAAAACAGTAAAAAGATCTGTAAAGAAAGCAAAGAAGGTTTCAAAGAAAAAGACAGTTAAGAGAAAAGCTTCCCGTAGGAAATAAAAATAAAAAAAACCCCGCCTGTGACAAACAGGCGGGGCTTTTTTTATACCTTAATTCATGCTATTATCGTTATAAATTAATAGTTTAACCAGATATATTATGATGTCTTTAGAAAAAGTAACACGATATGAATGGCTAATACTGGCTATTGCTTTGATAATTGGACTTGTATCTGGCTTTCTAATCAAAGGTAATCTTGTTGGTAATGTAGATAAAAAAGATGCTTTGGCCAAACCTATTAGTACCGTATATTTCACCTGTGCAGCAAATAAAAATATTTTGACACAATTTTGGGATGGTAGTGTGGCTATACGTTTGTCTGATGGCAGAATATATGCGTTACCACAAGCGGTGTCTGCATCAGGGGCTAGATATGCCAATACAGATGAGTCAATCGTTTTTTGGAATAAAGGTGATGTGGCTGTTGTAGAAGAAAATGGTCTTGCAACTTATGTTGATTGCAACAAGGCCGAAGAAGTTCTTGGTGATTTAAATTAATAAAATATAAATGAGTAATCAAAGATTAATAGCATGGATAGTTTTGATAGGATTCGTCATCGTGGGCGGATGGTATTTGGCATATTATAGACCAAAAGTTTCTACTGTTGTGCCAAACATAAATGATCTTGGAGAAATAGGTGATTATATAGATATAGCCAATACGTCTTACAACATAGATGGACGAGATTTTGTTTTGGTTGATGGTGTAGCTACTCGTACTCACAACGGTGTTACATTGACTACCAAGATTGATGAGTCTATGACTCTTTTTGCTGATATTTCTGGTGACGGAATAAAGGATAACATTGTTGTTCTTGTAGACGATATGCCGAACAAAAAAGTTCGTACTTATGTTGCGGTTGTTGTCGGCCAAAAAGATGGTAAGTCATTTGCAACAAATTCTGTACTTATTGGAGAGAAGGTTGTTATAAAATCTTTATCTCATTCTCCAGCCAAAAAACGAATGACGATTACTGTTTTTGATGGCACTGAAGATGTGCAACTTCGTTTAGAAATTAAAGATGGAAAATTGGTGGAGAGTAAAGAACAGGTTAAGGGCTAACTCGTTTTGTTTGAAAAGTAGTATAATATTTCTATATGGAATATTTAAAAAAGAATAGTGGTGTTATTTCTATTTGGTTTTTGGTGTTGTTTCCTGTCTTTGTATGGTTTTTTGATACATCATTTTATATTAGAACAGAATCAGTTACTAATATTTTGCAAGCTTTAGGGCAGGTGACTGGCATTGTGGGTATGGTTCTTTTTGCAGTTAATCTTATTTTGGCTTCGAGATTAAAATTTTTTGATAAAATATTTTTTGGTATAAACAAAATGTATGCTTATCATCATATGTTGGGTGGTATTGCATTTTCTTTCCTTCTTTTTCATCCTACATTTTTGGTACTGCAATATGCCTCAATTTCTTTTGATGCTGTAAGATTATTTTTCGCTCCATCTGTTGAGAAAGCACCAGTTATTTTTGGTGTTGTGAGTCTTTGGGTAATGATATTTGCTTTGGTGGCGACATTTTATATGCATTTGAAATATCAGGTCTGGAAGGGAATTCATAAGTTTTTGGGCTTAGCCTTTTTCTTGGGTGGTATACATGCTTTTTTGATACCAAGTACAATATCAAATAATGCTGTACTAAAATATTATATGCTTGCATTGTCTATTTTTGCTCTAGGCTCGGCTGTTTATCGTTCGGTTTTGTACAAAATCTTGGTGCCAACTTATAAATATACTGTACGAGAAGTTAAAAAAATAAATGACGTTGTTTTTGAAATTGTGCTCTCACCAAACAGCAAACGTCTGTCTTTTGTTCCCGGGCAGTTTGCTTTTATATCTTTTGATTCAAAAAAGGTAAAAAGTGAATCGCACCCTTTTTCTATGACAAGTAATCCCGCAAATGATACTTTGAGTTTTGTGGTGAAAGATCTTGGAGATTATACAAAATCTTTGCCATACCTTTTGCCTGGTGATGTGGCTAGTGTAGAAGGGCCATTTGGAGTTTTTTCTAGTCATAAAGTTTCTAATAGAAAACAGATATGGATTGCTGGGGGTATTGGTGTAACTCCTTTTCTTTCAATGGCTCGTTCTCTAGATTTAGAAGATAATATTGAATTAATTTATCTTATTCGTAGTGAGAATGAAGTTGTCTATGGAGATGAGTTGGCTCTCATATCAAGTAAGAACAAAAATTTTAAAGTTACTTTTTGGTATTCTGAAAAAAGAGGACACATAACCGCAGATGGTATAAAAGAAATCGTGTCAGATATTATCAATCGAGATGTATTTATTTGTGGTCCCGTCTCGCTTATGCGTGAACTCATTTTGCAATTCAAAAAAATAGGCATAGATGATAAAATGATTCATACGGAAAAGTTTGGTTTTGATTAGTAAAAATATAAAAATATGAATACTAAAAAAATAGTTACAATTACAATAATAATTTGTTTAGTAGTTTTTGTGGGTATATTTGTAGGCGCCTATGTCTTGCCAATGATACAAAAAGATAAAGCTATTGAACTACAGAAGGCACAAGAAAAATCTGCCGTGACCGGTACTCGCGTCGCTGGTTTTGCTATTACAGATGTTGCTGTGCACTCAAAAGAGACAGATTGTTGGGTTGTAGTAGATAAGAATGTTTATGATGTGACAAATTTTATTACAAAGCATCCAGGAGGAAAAAAGGCGATTATTGGTAATTGTGGCAAAGATGCTTCTATTGTATTTAATAGCAAGCATCCTATTTCTGCAAAAGATACATTGGAAGATTATTTTGTGGGTGTTTTAGAGTAGTTTTGGAATAAGTACTTTTTGTGTTAATATTGCTTTATGGCAAATGAAATAGCCAAAACATTAAAGGGTTTTAGAGATTTTTTACCGGAGCAGGAAATTGCACGTAGAAAATTTATAGAAACAATAAAAAGGGTTTACGAGACCTTTGGTTTTTCTCCGCTTGAAACTCCAGTTTTGGAATATGCGGATATTTTGACTGGCAAATACGGTGACGAGGGAGAGAAGCTCATGTATCGTTTCAAAGATCAGGGTGACAGGGATGTTGCCATGAGATATGATCTCACGATTCCTTTGGCGCGCGTAATGGCACAATATCCAGAACTTAAAAAACCTTTCAAAAGATATCAGGTGAGTCCTGTGTGGCGTGCAGAAAATACTCAGAAGGGTAGGTTTAGAGAATTTTATCAATGTGATGCTGATATTGTTGGTTCAGAGAGCCCTTTGGCTGATGCTGAGATACTCGCTCTTGCTAGTGAGGTCACAAAGGCTCTAAAGCTAGACGTTGTATTGAGAATAAATAGTCGTAAAATTTTAAATGCGTTTTATGGTTCTCTTGGTTTGGATGAAAAAGTTTCTTTGACTATATTGCGTATAGTAGACAAGCTTGAAAAGATTGGTAAAGGAAAAGTTATTGATGAAATAGTGTCTTTGGGTATTAAAAAAGATATTTCTGAACAGATTGTTGCTTTTGCGGATACAAAAATAAAAGATATTGATGACATAGACGCAGTGGCAAATAAATACCCAATGATATCTAGTGTATTAAAAGAGCTCGGTACAATAGTTTATTTGGCACAAAAAATGTCCGTTTTTGAATACGAAATAGATTTTTCTATTGCTAGGGGTTTGGATTATTATACCGGTTTGATTTTTGAAACAAATCTGAAAGCAATAGATGGATACGGCAGTATATTGTCTGGTGGCAGATATGACAATTTAATAGGTCTTTTTGGTAAGAATAGTATCCCTGCTGTGGGTGCGTCTGTTGGTATAGATAGATTATTTTCTGCTTTGCTTGAACTCGGACTTGTAAAAATTGAAAATACCGTCGCAAAAGTTTTGGTTTTGAATATAGATGAAACTTTGGTTGCAGATTATACAAACATAACAAAGATTTTGCGTGATGGTGGTGTGCCAACAATGTTGTATTTTGATACTAATGACATAAAGAAACAACTTTCTTTTGCTTCTGGTTTAGATATGAAATGTGCTGTGATTTTGGGTGGAGATGAAAAAAAAAGTGGTTTGGTTGTCGTTAAAGATTTAACTACTGGTAAACAAGAGAGTGTCTCTATTTCTGAAATTGTAAATACTGTAAAGAAAATAGTAGGTTAAAATCATTTTACTTTTTAAAATATTTTCTCTATTCTATTAGTTAGATTAGTTTTTGAATGCACAATCTCACTTCCTCAAAAAGAGGAGAAAGGGGTCATTCATGTTGGATATCGAGACTATCGGAAAAGTGGCCAGGCTAATGACGCAAACTGGATACCAGAGGCAAAACGGATACCAGGGGCAAACTGGATACAATAAGAGGAGAAGATCTGCTGTTACTTGGTATGTTTACGTCGATAGTTCAGATATGAATCGAGCTATAGCTGACGAACTTCCGGGGCATCAAGCGCAGATGAATTTGCTCTGTGCAGACGGCGAAAGACGACATTTATGGCAGTGTGACTCTTACAAGCAAGTCGCGTTGTTTAAACGACTTGCTGAAAACATCTCACGAAGGATTCGTGTTTTCCGGCGCCGTGGAGAAGGTAAGATTGGTCTTTTCCCCTTTTTGAAGTGAAAGAGGTATATCAATTGACAAGGGCGTCCAAGAACTGGTCGCTCTTTGTTTTGTGTGTATAATTTATTACTATATGGATTACAAAAAGAAATCGCTTGATTTGCATAAAAAATATAAAGGTAAGTTGGAAATTTCATCAAAGGTTTCGCTCAAAGATAGAAATGATTTGTCTATCGCTTATACTCCTGGTGTTGCTGAAGTTTGTAGGGTAATAGTCAAAGACAAGGATTTGGTTTTTTCTCATACGATCAAGGCCAACTCAGTAGCCGTTGTTTCTGATGGATCTGCGGTTTTGGGTCTCGGTAATATAGGACCAGAAGCTGGAATACCTGTAATGGAGGGTAAGGCCATTCTTTTCAAAAAATTTGGTGGCGTGGACGCTTTTCCTATTTGTCTTAATACGCAAGATACAGAAAAGATAATTGAAACAGTCAAAAATATCGCTCCAGTTTTTGGTGGTATAAATCTCGAAGATATTTCTGCACCAAGATGTTTTGAGATAGAAGAGAGATTAAAAAAAGAATTAAATATTCCAGTCTTTCATGATGACCAACACGGTACGGCTATTGTTGTTCTTGCGGGCCTTTTGAATGCTTTGAAGATTGTAAAAAAAGATATTTTAAAAATCAAAGTTGTCATAAATGGTGCCGGAGCAGCGGCAATGGCTATTGCAAACTTGCTCATGCTCGCCGGCGTTTCTCATGGGAAAATAATTATGGTTGATAGTACCGGTATTATATACACCGGCAGAATAGATGGAATGAATAAATATAAAGATAAAATTGCAGAAAAAACTAATGGGGAAATGAAGAAGGGTGGCCTAAAAGAGGCTGTGACCGGTGCTGATGTTTTTATTGGTGTGTCTGTCTCAAATGCTCTAAAGCCAGAATGGGTTGATACAATGTCTGATAATCCAATTGTTTTTGCTATGGCTAATCCTGACCCAGAGATTTCGTATGAAAATGCACAAAAAACAAAAATTGCCGTTTTTGGTACTGGTCGTTCTGATTATCCAAATCAAATAAATAATGTGTTGGCTTTTCCAGGAATATTCCGGGGGGCTTTGGATGTGCGGGCGCGAGCCATAACAGATGAGATGAAAATATCTTCAGCGGTAGCTATTGCAAAATTGGTTACTAACAAAGAGTTGAATAGGGAATACATCATACCAAAACCTTTTGATGAGAGGGTAGCAAAAGCTGTTGCTGGTGCGGTAAAAAAGGCTTACAAAATCTCATAGGTTTAACCTATGCCATAGGTCAGACCTATGTATTTTTTGCTATTATTTTTGGGTGGTATGTTTAGCTTGACTTTTATATAAAAAGGTGTATCATATACTATGTAAGTGAGTCTTAGAGTTTTTGGTTAGTTTAACCTCCTTTTGAGCGTTAGGCGAGAGAAAACAAAGAGAAAGCTAGTCGCCCTTACGTTTATTTTAAAGACTAGTGCAAATAAAAATGGCAAAGAAGCTATACGTCGGTGGAATTCCTTACAGTACTACTGACGAAACATTAAAAGCACATTTCTCAAAAGCGGGATCTGTTGAATCAGCTACAATCATCATGGATAAGATGACTGGCCGATCAAAGGGTTTTGGTTTCGTGGAGATGGCATCTGATGCGGAAGCACAGGCTGCAATCGATATGTTCCATGGTAAAGATTTCGAAGGTCGAAATCTAACTGTGAACGAAGCACGACCAATGGAGCCAAGAGCTCCTCGCGCTCCTCGATCTGACAGAGGTAACTGGTAATATTACCAGTTTACAAAAAACAGTCGCTGAAAGGCGGCTGTTTTTTGTTATGTTATAATTAAATAATGTTATTTGGAAGAAAAAAGTGGTTCAAAAATGCAATTGTCTATCAGATTTATCCATTGAGTTTCAAGGATTCAAACGGCGATGGTGTGGGTGATTTGCAGGGTGTTATAGACAAGCTTGATTATTTGAATGACGGCACTTCAAAATCTCTCGGTGTAAATGCTATTTGGCTTTCTCCTGTATATAGGTCTCCTTTGGCAGATTTTGGTTATGATATTATTGACCACTGCAATATAGATCCTATTTTTGGTGATTTGAAAATATTTGATAAGTTAATATTTGAGGCTCACAAGCGAGGTATAAAAATTATAATGGATTTTGTGCCAAATCATACTTCTGATCAGCATCCCTGGTTTGTAGAATCACGCTCCGCTCCCGATAATCCAAAAAGAGATTGGTATGTTTGGAGAGATTCAAAAGAAAACGGTACTCCTCCAAATAATTGGCAGTCTATTTTTGGCGGTTCAGCATGGACTTATGACGATAAAACCAATCAATATTATTTACATCAATTTTATTCTCGTCAGCCTGATTTGAATTTTAGAAACACTGAGGTTATTAATGAAATTAAAAAAATATTACGTTTTTGGTTAGATAGAGGAGTTGATGGTTTTAGAGTAGATGCGATTTATCATCTTTTTGAGCAAGAGAGTTTTGGTGATGAAAAATATTTTAGCCCCGGTATTTCTAATGGCCAAAGGGTGCGTGTGCCAATACATTCCGAAACACAAGGACAACCCGAAAATATCGAGTTGCTTAGGGCGATGTGTGGTGTTGTGGGTTCTTATAAAAATAGAATTATTGTTAGTGAGGTTTACGCTGATTTGTCAAAGGTTTTACGTTTTTATAAACCCGGTGAATACTTTGAATTTAATATGCCATTTAATTTTAGTTTAATGGCTCTAAAATTTGAAGCACATAGTTTTAGTGAATCTGTTAATTATTTTTTTGATAAATTACATAAATATAATATCCCCAATTTTGTATTAGGTAATCATGACAATATACGCATTGCGACAAAATTTGGAGAGAAGCAGGCACGAATTATGACAATGCTAGTGTTAACCTTGGGCGGAGTAAGTTTCTTGTATTATGGTGACGAGATTGGGTTAAAAAATACAGATATTCCTGCAGATTATCCATTATCAAAAGTATTTAATAATAGTGATCGCACGCCTGGAGATTTTAGGAACGATATACGTTTTTGTGGCAGAACGCCAATGCACTGGTCTACTAATATAAATTCTGGTTTTACAAATGGACACCCATGGTTGCCTGTAGGTACAGATTTTGAAACACGTAATGTGGAGATTGAAACTAGTAACTCAAAATCAGTTTTAAATTTTTATAAAAAATTAATTTATCTAAAACAGCATAACTTTTTTCTGAAATATGGTAAATATGTTTATATAAAAAATAAAGAAAAAGATTTATATATTTATAAAAGAAAAACTTTTTTCGGTTCTATAACTGTTATCTTAAACTTTTCTTCTAAGGAAATTATTTTCCCAAAAGATTTTGTAGGCAAAAAAATAAATATGTCTACACACATGGATATAGAAAAAGGCACAAGAGTGAAGATTGGTAGAGTTATTAGACCTTTTGAGGGGTTTATATTGTATTAGTTTTCTTGTCGTACTCTGTCCAGTGTTTTTTCCAAACGATATCTTTTATATATAGATATTCTTTTTCTAACTCCTCTTTATCTTTTTGGGTAAGTGATTCTAGGTCTTTGATAGAGTTGAGTAATTCTTGTGCGCCCTTGTCTATTTCTGTTGGATTCCAAGATTGTGGTGAGAAAGGACCGATTTTGACTTCTGATGCCCACCACCAATAACAGCTAGCTAACCCACGTGACAAATATTTATGTGCTTTATCATGCCCAGTATCTTTTTGGTGTGCTGTTACTACTTTGTAGCAGTGGTTTGCGTATTGCCATAATTTCTGTTGAATTTCATTTTCTGGTTTTGCCCATAAACCAAAATAGATTTTCTTTTCTAGTTCGATATTGGTACTTTCCCAATTGGCTTCTTTGGTGATTACTGATTCTTCTTTTGTCAGGGAATCAATATATTGTGATGCAAGTATTGTGTGTATATCGGTATTAGTAAAAGTTTTTTCATAAAAACCCCTGTCATCTGTATGCCAGTGTCCATATAGTTCACCATCGTGGGCTGTTATTATATTTTGGCCATCAAGATTGTCTTTGTTGTTAAAAATAAATTCTGGAGGAAAATGTTTTGATATTTTTGTATTTCTAAAAAGAATAATTAATCCATCCTGGTTTGTATATTTTGTTTTTCTGTCTACTGGTATTGATGTATGTATTTCATCTAAAATAATCCACTTATAGCCTAGGGTTTTTATGATTTTTCCAATCTTTGGACTATATGCCATTTCTGGCAAGAAAAAACCATTTGGTTTGTATGATTCCCCAAACGTTTCTTTGTTTATTTTTTCATTAAGTTTTATTTGGTGTATTACTTCTTTTTCTGGTATTAGAGGAAGAATAGGGTGATACATTGCGCTACCAACAAACTCTATTTGTCCACGTTGACTAGCTTCACCAAGTTTTTTAATTATTGTAAGGTGTCCGTGTTTTAATAATTGTTCAGTGAGCGTACCGTTTATGTTGAGGGTAATTTTGAGTGACGGATATTTTTCTAATAAATTGCATATTAGTTCGTAACTTTCCCGTACAACTTTTTCTGCAGTTTCTTTTGTTTGAGTTGGAGGTTGATAAATATGTAGAAAGTTTACCCAATTAATCATGTTTTTGTTTTGCTTTAAGTGTATCTTTGTAAAGTTTGATATATTTTTTGGCTGGAATTACCCACGAATTTGCTTGTGTCATACTAGACATAACAATTTTTTTCCACACGTTGCCGTGTTTGTATGTTTCTAGAGCTCTAACTATAGCAACAAGGAATAGGCGAGAACTGTATCTTTTGAAAGAGAAACCGTTCCCTTTTTTGTTGCTAATTGGATCAAAATTTGAAACAGTGTCAGCCAAACCTCCTATTTGATGTACTATTGGTATACAGCCATATCTCATTGCTATCATTTGGTTGATACCACAAGGTTCAAATCTAGAAGGTAGCATAAAAATATCTGCTCCAGCGTATATAGATGTTTCTATGTTGCTATCAAATGGTATTATGACAAATTTTTTAGGTAATCTTTTTTGTGTTTTGTGTAGTGAGCTTACAATCTTTGGATCACCATCACCCATAACAATGATCTGTATTTTCATTGTCATTAAAATATCAATAATTTTTGCAAATAGTTCGAAACCTTTTTGCTCTACAATTCGAGAGGTCATACACAATAGGGGAATATCACTATCTACAGTGAGTCCAAACTTTTTTTGTAGCCATTCTTTGTTAACGGTTTTGTGTTCTATACTTTTTTCATCATATTGTAGCTTTAGACCTGGATCTTTTTTCGGGTTGTATTCGTTGTAATCTATACCATTTACAATACCAAAAAATTTTTCTTCTCGATTCTTGAGTATGCGATGAAGTTCTTCACCAAAGTCTTTTGTTAGTATCTCTTCTCTATATGTTTCAGATACTGTATTTATAGCATCCGCATTCATTATTGCTCTTTTGGCAAAGTTTATATATTCGATTTCCTCTGTATTTTCTATTGGCCCTAGTTGTCTTCTGCCATCATCTCTTTTTTCTTGTGGAATATTAAACCAATCGTGTCCAAACTGGTAAGCGAGATTGTGTATAGTGTATATTGTTTTTGTGTTTATAAAAAAAGGATCATCTTTCAGTCTTCCTTTTAGAAAATAGGGTATCAGGCCAGAATGCCAGTCATGACAATGGATAATATCTGGCTTCCAGTCTATTTTTTTGAGAAGTTCTATTGTTGCCACGTCAAAAAAGAAAAAACGAGAATTGTCATTTTCTGCACCATAAAGCTTGTCTCTTTTCCCGAAGAAAAATTTCTGAGCAATAAAATAAACCTCTAGGCCGTTTGCTGTTTTGGTTTTTAGAAAATCTGCGGGATAAATAACCCCGTCTATTTGTATTGGTATTTCTTGAGCTACTACTTCAAAACCATTTTCTGCTGTGGTGATGTTTTCGTAATAAGGGGTAATACATATTACATTGGCCCCTAAATCTTTTTGAGCTTGTGGCAATGAGCCAACTACACTAGCTAGCCCGCCTGTTTTTGAAAAAGGTTCTATTTCAGAGGAAACGTGCACCACCTTCAATTTTGATGCCATATGGTTGTTATTTACTGTTAATTCTTCCTATCGTGCTAGACCAATTGTCCGAATCTGTATTTCAGTTATAGGTAAAAATTGTATCATATTTTTATCTTCTATTCAACGAGATTTTGTGTTTGAGTTTTAAGTAATATTTGCATATAATTATATAAATTATTAATCTTTTTATTTTTATGGCGTTCTTTTATAAAAAAATTCAAAATAATATGACTCTGGCGGTATTTTATTCTGCCATTATTTTAGCTCTCACTTTGTTTGTATCTGTGCTTGTTGGCGTGGTGGCTCTGGTAAGTGTGAGAGATACTGGAGACGCTATCTCTGTTACTGGCTCTACCAATAAACACGTCGTATCTGATAGTGTTAAGTGGTCTAGTAACATAAGTCGTACCGTCAGAGAGAAAGGCCTAAAAGACGGCTATGCTCTTATGTCAAAAGATTTGTCCGATGTTCTTAATTTTTTTAAGACAAATGGTTATACTGAAAAAGATTTGAACATATCTCCTGTATTTATGGATCAAGTATATGATTATCGCGCCAATCAAGATCCAAACGCCGAAAAAGAATATACTCTTCGCCAAAATATAGAGATTCAGTCTAGTGATGTTGAAAAGGTAACAGCCATGGCAAAAAACGTTCAGTCTTTGATTAGTAGGGGTGTTTTGTTTTCTGCCGGTGCCCCCCAGTATTATTATTCCAAACTTTCTGATCTAAGGGTTGAGTTGTTGTCTATGGCAATAAGGGATGCAAAGGCTAGGGCAGAACAAATAGCAAAAAGTGGTGGAAAGAAAGTCGGGTCCCTAAAATCTGCTTCTAGTGGTGTGGTACAAGTCCTCGCACCAAATTCTCTAGAGATAATGGATTATGGTACTTATGATACTTCGTCTGTAGAAAAGGATATTATGGTAACAGTGAAAGCAGTTTTTTCTATTAAATAGGTTATTGTTTGAATTTTGTGTTTTTGTTAAAAAGTGATAATTTTATGAAATATGCAACATCATATCTGACACTCTTTTAGCTTTTGAATTGGCGTCAAGCCATTAATTCCCAGATGTTCTCTTTCTTGGTTGTACCAATCAATATATTTTCCATATTTTAATTCAAGT
>Ga0172380_10001962_pt1 | contig 33902 bp, 29 predicted proteins | sample Leawe162metaG_FD_119747 | JGI IMG/M metagenome (GOLD analysis project Ga0172380, IMG submission 119747) | Leachate microbial communities from a municipal landfill in Southern Ontario, Canada - Leachate well 162 metaG | ecosystem: Engineered > Solid waste > Landfill > Unclassified | place... | reverse complement strand
GGGCGAACCTCCGTGTGAGCCCATTTATTACGGCTCAGACGGAGCTTCGCCCTCCCTCGCGTTATCGACATGTCGTCGAACCGCTCCCCTCTCATTTCTTCCCTTACGCGCGGATTTGGGCGGTGCCCAAATCCGCGTAACGCCAACGATGGGAGGGCGAACATTTGCCATGCCCGCTTCCCAGCAGGTCATGCCCTGACGGGCTGCCTGCGGCAGGCTTCCCCGCAGCCTCCCGGCTGCCGGTGGTGTGTGAGCCCATTTATTACGGCTCAGACAGAGCTACGCCAGCCAGAGCAGGGCCACCGGAACGACGACCCCCAACAGCAGGGCTGCAACCGCGAGCCATCGGCTGCGGACATTGCTCCACGCAAGCGTCAGCCCGATCGCGATCGACAGCAGGAGCGCACCGCAGAGTCCCGCAGTGAGGATCTTGAACGCGGAGGTGGATGGGTCGACGACGCCGGGCCGGGGGAAGTAGCCGTGCTTGTGGATGGCCGAGAACTTTTCCATGAGAACCTGGAAAGCCCCCGGCCCCTCCCGTGTCTCCTCGGGAACGGCCATCTGCCAGAAACCGGTCACGATGAAAAGCGCGAGAAGCGGCGCGAAAAACAGGCTGATCAGGGAGTGAACCTTCCGCAGAAATGCCAGGGAGATCGGATGCATGAGTGGGTTTTTGCAGCAAGCGACCGGCGGATCAAGCCATGACTCCGGGCGGCGGACCCGGGAAATCCGCAGCTTCAGCGCGCGTTCGATTGTTCCAGGAGCTTTTCGAGCGAGGGATCGGGAGTCGAGCCGAGGGATATTGCCTTTTTGTAATGCTCCCTGGCCAGGTCGGTCGAAGGGGGTTCGGTCGTGGCGTAGAGGACCGCCAGGTTGAAATGCGCGTCCGCGTAGTCATCGCGGATCTCGATGCTGCGTTTGAATGCCTCCTCCGCCTTGCCTTTGAGGTCCTTCTCCCCGTAGCAAATGCCGAGATAATTCTGGGCGATGTGGTCCTTGTCGTCGGAACCGATCGCCTCCTTGAGCGAATCGACCGCCTCGTCGAAGCGGCCCTGCTTGCAATAGACAATGCCGAGGTTGGTCGCGGCAAAGGAATCCTTGGGGTTGATCTCGATGGCCTTTTTCAGCGCGACTTCCGCCGCCGAGAGCTTCCGCACCTGGATTTGGGTGACGCCGAGATTCGAGAGCGCGAAGTAGTTGTTCGGGGCCGAGTCCACGATTTGCTGATACAGCTTCTCGGCATCGCTGTAGCGTCCCTGCCCGAACAGCTTCCTCGCCTGATCCACCATGTCGCGGGTGGCGTCCGGCAGGGATTCCGGGCCCTCTGCAGGCGTCGGAACGGGAAACCCGTCGGCCGGCTTGGCCACGGCCATGGACACTTTGAGCGAGGAGGAGTCCGGCTCGCTCAGCGCGGCAATCGGCTCCTTGAAGAGCAGGCGCTCGTCGTCTGTGAGTTGGAACGCGGGGCGGGAGAGCACGGCCAACTGCTGCGAGATGGTGTCGGACTTGACCTGGAGGGTCCGGATTTCCTTTTCCAGCCCGTCGCGGGCGGAATCCCGTTCGGCCTGCTCCTTGATCTGGCGCAGGATGATCCCGCGGAGGAGATCGTTTTCGACCATCGTGCGCTTTTCGTCCGCAGTGGGCTGGGGGTTCAATTTCAGCCGCGCGATTTCCCCCGAGGACTCGTCAAGCTGTTTGGCGAGCGCCTTGAGCTGGTCGTCCCGCGTGGCAATCTGTGCCTGGCTTTCCAGGAGACGGTCGTTGAGCGAGTTGATCTCGCTGCGGAGGTCAGCGAGCACCTTTTCGTTTTCCTGCGGCTTGGCGGCGGCATCGGCGAGCTTCTTTTCTGTGTCGGCAAGCCGGGCGGCAAGGTCCTTGTTCTCCGCCGCGAGCTTGTCCAGCTTCCCGTTGTCGGATGCCTTGGCCAGCCGGGATTCGAGGTCCTTTTTCTCCTTGGCGAACTGGGATTGAAGGTCCTCTTTTTCCTTCGCCAGCTTCTCGATGGCCGCCGCGTTGTCCTTGATCCTCTTGGTGCGGGCAATGGCCTCGTCGCGCTGCCTGGCGATTTTTTTCCGGTCCTCCTCCAGAACCTTGCGCCCGGAATCGGCGGCCCCGATGTATTTCGACGCGTTCTCCAGCTTCGCGAGGAGGCGCTGGTTTTCCTCGATGAGCGCCTCGTTCTCCGCCTCGGCGCCCTGGATCCGCCCGTTGAGTTCGGCCACCCGTTTGTCGTCGGCCGGCGGGGCCTTGGCGGCGGCGATCGCCCGGTCGTTCTGCGAGGTTTCCAAGGCGTCCTGCGCCTGGGCGAGCTGGGCCTTGAGCTCCACGATCGTCACCTTGGTCTTATCGATTTCGACGAGCTTGCTTCTCACCTCGGCGGCCTGCCGGGCGAGCTTGTCTTGCAGGCGCTCGTTTTCGGCGCGGGCGGCGGCGAGTTGCTGGCGCAGGGCTGCGGACTCGCTGGCCGGAACCTGCGCGGGTCGCGGGGTTGCAGCCGGGACGGGAGGCCGGTTTGTCCCGGCGGGTTGGCGGGGAACCAGCGCCTGGGTGGTGTTGATGGCCGGTGGAGGAAGCGGCACGTCCGGCTGGGGAAGGGGGCCTTCCGGCCCCTCCGGGGTTGTCGGAAGGGCGGACACCTCGGCCTCGAGGCGCGTGATATTTTCGCGCGTTTTCTTGAGCCGGTATTCGACGACGGGCGGCTGCCAGTCCGGCTGCGCTTTGACGATCTGCTCGAGCAGCTTGGCGGCGCTCCGATACCGGGCAAATGCCTCGCGCGGGTTCCCGTCCCGTTCGAGTTTCTCGCCCGCCTGAAAATCCTGGTATGCCCGCAGAAAAAGATCCGAGGCCTCCTGCGACCACGCCGGGACGGCAAGCACCAGGAAGCCGCAGGCAAGAAGGAAAAATTTCCGCAGGGTGGTCATCACAAAAGAGCCCCATAGACTGCCCCAGGGGAGGCCCGATATCAACTTGAAACGGAAGGCGGCGGCGCGCCGCTCGCCGATGCAGGCATGGAGCGGGTGAAAGGGGTCGGCTTAACGGGCATGGATCACGGCGACGATGCCCTTGGTGTTCCTCGCGACAGGCCCGATATTCCAGAGCAGGAAGCCTCCCCGGCCTCGCGGGGCGATGGCTTTTTCAAGTCCAAGTTGGGTGGAGATCTCGGATGCCGACCATCCGTGGGAAGACAGCCGGTCGACCGCGATGCCCGGCCAAACGGGCACTCCGCGGGGATTGATCCGGGAGCTGCGCCACCAGCGCAACAGGGAGGAAAAGCTTTGGGGCCCGCCTTCGGCCCAGTAGAGCTGCGGGGCCAGGTAGTCCACCCACCCCTCCCTCATCCACTTCACCGGGTCGGAATAGAGTTCGTGGTATTGGTCCACGCCCGCTTTGACATCCGGGGGAGAGCCTTTGGTGTAGATGCCGAAGGGGCTCGCCCCGAACATCACGCCCGGTCTCGCCGAGTGGACCGCTTCGCCGAGTTCCCGGACGAGCGTGTTCACGTTGTCGCGGCGCCAGTCGCCTTTGTCGAGGTGGCCTCCGGCGGCACGGTACCCCGCGTAGGTGCCGTCATCCGGGAAGGGATAAACGCCGCCGCCGTCTTTCGGATACGGGTAGAAGTAGTCGTCGATATGGATGCCCGCGATGTCATACCGCTTCGCCAGGTCGCGGGCCACGTTCACGATCTGGTGCCGGACCTGCGGCGAGCCCGGGTCCATCCACAGCACGCCGCCGACCTTGTAGGCGAATTGCGGGAACTTCCTGCTGATGTGATTTTCCGCGCGGGGCTGGGAGGAATTTGCGGCGGCGCGGTAGGGGTTCATCCACGCGTGGACGGCGATCCCACGCTTCTTGGCCTCGGCGATGAAAAACGCGAGCGGATCATAGCCGGGGGAACGGCCCTGGGTGCCGGTGAGATACCTGCTCCAGGGCTCGATCTGCGACTCGTAGAGGGCGTCGCTCTCGGGACGCACCTGCAGCATCACGGCATTGATGCCTGCGGCCCTGGCGGCATCGAGGAGCCGGGCCGCCTGGGCTTTTTGCGTTTCGGCAGAGAGGCCGGAACCGGAAGGGAAGTTGATGTTGTAAACGGAGGAAATCCACGCGCCGCGGAATTCGGCTCGGGCGGGCGACAGGAGGGCGAGGGCGGTGAGGATGGAAAGGAAATGTTTCATGAGGGAGCGGGCGACGGGTGACTCGATACCAATGAAAGCACATCGGTCCCGGGCTTCCACCGCAAATGTCGCCCGGCGGGGAAGTTTTCCGGCGGGAGCGGAATGATTGGACAAAAAATCCTCCCGGCACGAAAAAGAGCCGTCATGGAACCGCGCAAATACAGCACCGCACGAAAGGCCGCATCAAAATGCACAACGACAAGTGCAGGGAGTTCATCCGTGCCAACTCGCCCGGCTTCAGCCTTGCCAACGAGTTCAGAATGAAGGTCCTGATCCTGGGCGCGCGTGGCCGCCTTGCCGCCGGACTTGCCGGGGTCTGGAGCGCCCGCCACGAAACGGTCTGCCTGTCGCGGCAGGAACTCGATGTGGCCGACATCCCGGGGATCGGGAGGCTGCTCGCTTCCCGGACCTTCGACGTTCTCGTGAACGGCACGGGGATGACCAATGTGGACGAGTGCGAGACTCGGCGGGAGGAGGCCCGCGCTGTGAACGCCTTCGCGCCGACCGCGATGGCCGCCGCAGCCCGGGCCTGCGGAGCCCGCTTCATCCACTTCAGCACCGACTATGTGATGGACGGACGGAAAACCACTCCCTACTCCGAAGAGGACGAGGCCCACCCGCTGGGGTGGTATGGGCGGACGAAGCTGGAAGGCGAGCGGGCGGTGCTGGCGGATTCTTCGTCGCACCTCGTCGTCCGGGTTTCCTGGGTTTTCGGGCCGGACAAACCGAGTTTTATGGACATGATCATCGGGCGCGCCCGCACGAGCCCGCAGGTCGAGGCGGTCTCGGACAAATATTCCTCGCCGACGTATGCCTGTGATGCCGCCGGTTGGCTGGAGCCGTTTTTCGCCCCCTCCCTCCCCGGGGGCCTTTATCACGCCTGCAACAGCGGCTCGTGTTCGTGGCAGGAATACGGGGCCCATGCGCTTCAATGTGCCGTGGAGGCCGGGCTGCCGCTGGCGACGACAACGCTCGAACCTCTTCTGTTGAAGGATATGAAAGCTTTCAAAGCGCCCCGGCCTGCCCATACCATTCTCTCCACCGAAAAAATCTCCCGCGTCACCGGCATCACCCCCCGCCCCTGGCGGGATGCCGTCCGCGAATACATCCGAAAAAAATATGCGCCGCTTCCACCTGCCCGCTGAGAACTGGGAATCCGCAACACTACCCGCGACGGAATCCCACCACTGCGCGAACGTCCTGCGAATGGAGACCGGCGGGCGGGTCACCGTGTTTGACGGAGCCGGGCGCGAGGCCGGGGCCATCATTTTGAAAGCGAATCCCCAAGGCGTCGTCCTGAAGGTTTCCGCCGCCGCAAAAACTCCGCCCCCACCCTGCTCGATCACGCTTGCCCAGGCGGTCCCGAAGGGGAAAAACATGGACCTCATCGTTCAGAAAGCGGTGGAGCTGGGGGCCTCGATGATCGCGCCGATTTTGTCGGACCGGACCGTCGTCCATCTCGGCGCGGGCGAACTCGAAAAAAAACGCGGCAAGTGGCAGGAGGTCGCCCTCGAGGCCTGCAAGCAGTGCGGCCAGAACCACCTCCCCGCTGTCGCGGAACCCTCCTCTCCCAAGGAATTCTTCGGGCGTGTCGAACGCGCCGAGCTGATGCTGATCGCGTCGCTCCAGCCCGATGCCCGTCCGCTCAAATCGATCCTCGCGGATTTTGTCTCGACCCACTCGCGCCTCCCGCGCAGCACCACCGTGATGGTTGGTCCGGAAGGGGATTTTACGCCGGCGGAACTTGCCCTGGCCAAAAGCAACGGGTGCATTCCCGTGACCCTCGGCCCGATCATCCTGCGCACGGAGACCGCCGCGATCTACTGCCTCAGCGTGCTCGCCCACGAGCTCTTCCAACCCGCAATTTCCTGATGCGGCCGCACCGAAGTTTTGCCATCGACCAGATCCCGTGGCACGGACATCCTTCCCATGCCGCAGCGGCCTTTCCACCCAGCATCATCGAGACATGAAATCCATCGCCTATCTCGGACCGGACGGAACATTTTCCGCGATTCTCGCGCGGCAGCGATTCGGGGGGGGGCCGGAGTTCCTCGACTGCGGGACGATCGAGGGCGTCTTTGACCGCGTGGTCGCCGGAGAGGCCGCCTCGGGTCTGATCCCGGTGGAGAATTCCTCGGGAGGCACGGTTTACGACACGGTGGACCTCCTGATCCGGCATGCGGGGAGGATCTCCATCCGCGAAGAATTGTCCCTGGACATCCGAATCGCCCTGCTCGGGCGGCCCGGGGGAAAAATCCGAACCGTGTATTCCCACTTCGTACAGATCAAACACCACAGCGCCTGGTTGAAGCAAAACCACCCCGATGCCCGGCTGGTGCCGGTTTCCAGCACGGCGCTCGCGGCGAAGCGGGCCGCAGCCGACGCGAACGCGGCCGCCCTCGCCTCTCCCGGAACGGCCGCGCTCTACGGGCTGGACGTGATCGAATTCCCCTCCGGCGGCGAACCCGTCAACGTCACGAGCTTCTTTGTCATCTCGCGCAAAACCGCCGGAAAAAAAGTTTCCGACCGCACGGCCCTGGTGGCGGCATTGAGGAACGAATGCGGGAGCCTGCACCGGTTCCTGGGGCCGTTCGCCCGGGAAAAGGTGAGCCTCACGCGGATCGTCTCCCGCCCGGTGCCGGGCCAACCGCAAACGTATGTCTTCTACGTGGAGATCGAGGGCGGGCCCGGGATCCCCGCAGTGGGCCGAGCCCTGGAGCGCGCCGGAAAAATCGCCCGCTCGCTGACGGGCCTCGGGACATTCGCGATCGGCAGGCGGTTTTCCTCCTGACTGTCTCCCCCCAATGCCGGAGTCTCAGACATCCTGACTTGTCAAACCCCCGCCGGTTTGCGAAGCAGTGGGGCATGAAATTTCTCCGGGCTTTCTCGACAGCCGCCGTCCTCCTCCCCTTCGCTCTTCTCGCCGAAGAAACAACCATCACCGTCAAAAAAGGCGACGCGACGAGCATCGCGATCAAGCCGTTCGGCGGTGCCGAGGGCGCGGCGGCGACGAAGGTTGTCCAGAACGACCTCGATCTTTCCGGCCTGTTTTTGCTGTCCCCGCCCGAGCGGGCCAGCTTTTCCGTGAGCGCCACCGCAGGGAACGCCAGCCTCGAGGGAATCGTGACCGACCACTCCGGAAGCACCATCCTGAAAAAAACCTACAGCGGGACCACCCGTTCCGCAGCCCACCACTTTTCCGACGACATCGTCGAAACGGTCACCGGCAACAAGGGCATCGCCTCCTCGAAAATCGCGTTTTCCGCCTCGCGCACCGGACGCAAGGAAATTTACACCGCCGACTACGACGGCGCGGACGTGAAGCAACTGACCAACGACGGCGGCCTCAGCGTCGCCCCGGCGATTTCCCATGACGGCTCGAAACTCGCCTACACCGGCTACCAGAGCGGGTATGCGGACATTTACCTCATCGACCTGAACTCCGGGGCCCGGAACCGCATCATCAAATTCCCCGGCACGAATTCCGGCGCCGCCTTCTCGCCCGATGGCGGGCGCATCGCCTGCTCGATCAGCAAGGACGGAAACCCCGAGCTTTATGTCGTCGGAGCCGGAGGAGGAGGCGCGCACCGCCTCACCCGCACAGCCGCCGTCGAGTCCTCCCCCTCCTGGTCCCCGGACGGCGGAGAAATTGTTTACTCGTCGGATGAACGCGGGGGCCCGCAGCTCTTCCGCATCGGCTCCGGCGGCGGAAGCGGGCGGCCGGTTCCCACGGGATACGCCTATTCCACCGAGCCGAGCTGGTCGCCGGACGGGAGGAAGATCGCCTTCACCGTCCGCCAGGGAGGGTTCTCGGTTGCGGTCCTGGACATCGCATCGGGAGCGACCCGCATCGTGGCCGAGGGCGAAGATCCCGTCTGGGGTGCCGACTCCCGGCACATCATCTACAGCAACGGCTCCACCCTCACACTCCTGGACACCGTCAAAGGCCGCCCGACCCCGATTGTCAGCGGGCTCGGAAAAGTCAGCGAGCCGACCTGGTCGAGGTAGCCCGGAAAGGCGGTTGGCACAACCGCCTCCACAACAGGCCGGACTTTGAGCCTCCTCTCTTGGGGATTTGCGGGCCCCCTCTTTTTGCAACGATCAGGCATGCCCCCGCCCGACATCGGAATCCCGTTGTCCAAATCGAAAATCCCGTCCAGAAATGGAACCGTGAAAACGCTCGGCCGGATGAAAATGGCTGTGTTGGTCATGGCGGGATTTCCGCTCACGCTGCATTCCGCACCCTTGCGCTTTGCGGTGTCTGACCAGCCCGCCACGTTGCAGCTGAGCGCCTCGCAGGAATCGAGCGGGATCGCGGTCTCCCAGCGCAAACCCGGGCTTCTTTGGATCGCCAACGACGGCGGAAACGGCCCCGACCTGTATCTTGCGGGAACGGACGGGTCCTACCAGGGAACGCTCCACATCAACGGGGCCGTGAACGTGGACTGGGAGGACATGGATTCCTTTGTTTGGAACGGACGCCCCTGGCTGCTGGTCGCGGACACGGGCGACAACGCCGCACGGCGGAATTTTTGCACCATTTACCTGCTGCCCGAACCCTCCCTTCCCGTTCCCGGACAGATCTCCGAAACGGTCCCCGGGCGGAAGATTGTCTTTCGCTACGAAGACGGCCCGCGGGATTGTGAGGCGGTCGCCGCCGACCCGGCGGGCGGGAAAATCCTGCTCATCAGCAAACGCGCCAATCCCCCCGGAGTCTACGAGCTTCCCCTGGCACCCGAAAAACCCGGCGAAATCCAGACTGCGAGGAAGATCGGCGTCATCCATGTCGAACGCCCGCTGGAATCCCCGCTGGTTCCGTATGGCAACCAGCCGACCGGACTGAGCATCAGCCCCGATGGTTCCCTCGCCGCTGTCCTCACCTACTACGGGGTCTTTTTGTTCCCGCACCGGAAGGGAGAGACATGGGCGAAAACCTTTTCAAAAAAACCGCAAAGACTGGCCCCGCACAGGCAGAAACAGGCGGAAGCCATCGCGTTTTCCCGCGATGGGAAAACCATTTTCGTCCTCTCCGAGGGCACGACACCCCCGGTCGTCGCCTACAAAGCGAAGTAGGAGGACAGCAATGTTCCCGAATCCATCCACCGCGAACTTAAAGATCTCGCGAAGGAGGATGGCGCTTCTATCTATCAGTTTCCCTTTTGCGCCTTTTGCCTACAGGTGTTCCATTGCCCGCCGCGTTCCGGATTGACGGCCTGCCGTCGTCCTGGGGGGAGGGGCTGAGTTTTCTCGACATGGAAAACCCGGATGGCAATAACTGCCGGATGTCGGCATGCCTTTTCCGAGACTTGTGCCCGAAACCATTCCGGGACGTGGACCTCCGCCATTTTTCCCATGACTGAATTCTCGCCAGACAAAAAGATCGCCGGCATCCTGACGCCGGTCAGCGCCCTGCGCGGAGAGGAGGATCTCGGGATCGGAGACACGTCCGCCCTGGTCGAGTTCGCGGGTTGGGCGGCAAGGAAGGGCTTCGGGCTCATACAGGTTCTTCCGGTGAATGAAACCGGAAGCGATTCCAGCCCGTATAACATCATCAGCTCGATGGCCCTCGAACCCTCCACCATCGCGACCAACCCAAAATGGCTCCCGGAACTTTCGCGGGAGACATGCGACGAGATCACGCGCGGGCACGATGTGGCATCCCTGTGCGCGGGGAACATCGATTACCCGGCGGTCAAGTCGCTCAAACGCGATCTGCTCAAGGCCGCGTTCCGGGTGTTCCGAAGCCGCAAGGCCGATCCGGTCCGTCTGCGCGCATATGCGAAATTCGAACGCCACGAGGGCGACTGGCTGGAGCCCTACAGCCTGATGCGGGCGCTTGCCGATTGGAACGGGGGCGAGGCCACGACCTCGTGGCCGCAGGAACACAGGAGCCCCCAGGCGGCGCACGAGTGGCTCGCGGCCCTGCCGACCCCGGAAAAAAAGGAATTCCGCGACCTGGTGAGGTTTTACTCCTACGTCCAGTGGGTTGCGAAAATGCAGTGGAAAACGGTTCGCGCCGCGTGCGACAAGCTCGGCGTGGCCCTCATGGGGGACATCCCGGTCGGAGTCAGCGTCTTCAGCGCGGACGTGTGGAATTTTCCGGAGCTGTTCGATCTCACCCGATCGAGCGGAGCGCCGCCGGAAAAAGTGTTCAAAAGCGACCCCTTCACCGAAAAATGGGGCCAGAATTGGGGGTTCCCGCTTTACGGCTGGCAGGCGATGTCGCACGACAATTTCGCGTGGTGGCGCCGCCGCCTCGGCTCCGCCTGCGAGGTGTTCCACTTCCTCCGGGTGGACCATGCCCTGGGATTTTTCCGGATCTACAGCTTCCCCTGGCGGCCCGAGGAGAACAGCCGGTTCGCCGACCTCACGCCCGCGGAAGCTGCGGCGGCCACCGGAGGTCGGCTTCCCGGATTCGTCGAGCACGATGACAGCACGGAACAAAACCGGGAACGCAACCGGGTCCAGGGAGACATGCTGTTCCGGATTTTTCTCGAAGAGACCGGCCCCCGCTGCCTCATCGCGGAGGATCTCGGCGAGGTCGCCCCCTACGTCCGGCCCACGCTGGCCGCCCTCGAAATTCCGGGATTCAAAATCCCGCAATGGGAACGGACCCCGGATGGGAGGATGATCCCCGGTGCCGAGTATCAGGCATTGAGCCTGGCCACCTTCGCCACGCACGACCATCCGCCGATCCATCAGCTTTGGAACGACTTGTTTGCCGACTGCTCCGATCCGGAAAAACGCGAGGCCGCCTTGCGCGAGATGAAAGATCTGCTGGAATTCTGCGGGCGGGCGGACATCCCGCTTCCGCAGCCATTCACGCCTGAGATCCACCGGGCGCTGATCGGCGGGCTTTTTTCCTGCAATTCGTGGATGACCGTGCACCAGATCACCGATGTCTTCGGGCTCACGGACCGCTTCAACATCCCAGGTGCCGTGGGAAACGCGAACTGGACGACACGCCTTGCCGGAAACCCTGCGGACTGGGACACTCTCCACAAGGACGAAATCGCATCCGTCACCGGAGCGCTCGAACAATCCGGACGGTCCACACGGGGAAAGTGATGGATGGTGATTCCCGCCCGACACGCGCCGTCGAATTCCATGTCAACACTGAGAGCCACCTCCCGCGCAAATGAGGCGGACGGACGCCGGGGCCGGGCCGGGGCATTCCACCCCGGCTCCTACTGCCGGCAGATGCTGGCCACCTCGCTCTTTTTCGCGATCGGGATCCTCGGCTCGCCGACGTTCTGGATTTTGCACGTCATCGCGGGACGACGCATCCCGGCGCGGCAGGGGCAGAAGATGGTGCGGTGGCTGTTCCGGATTTACATCAAGGGGATGCGGGCGCTCGGGACGCTGAGGCTCGAGGTCCGGGGATTTGAGGCCCTGCAGGACATGCGCGGGACCGTGATCGTCTCGAACCACCCGGCGCTGCTCGACGCGCTTTTTTTGATCGCCCACCTTCCGCCGACAGCGTGCGTGATGCGGGCGGACCTGCTCGGGAATCCCGCCATGTGCGGGAGCGCCCTGCTGGCCGGATATGTCACGAACGACTCCGGCCCGGCGTTTGTCCGGCAGGGCATCGAAAAAATCCGCGCGGGGGGGAACCTCCTCATTTTTCCGGAAGGCACCCGGACGCTCAATCCCCCGCTGAACCGCTTCAAACACGGGTTTGCCCTGGTCGCCGCCCGCTCGCAGGCGGACGTTCAAACGGTCGTCATCGAACACCGGGGGCCCCATCTCGCGAAGGGAGTGTCTCTGTTCTCGCCCGCCGCGATGCCCTTGCAATTTGTCCTCCGGGCCGGCGAGCGGTTCGTCCTGAATCCGGATGAAACCCCTCACGAGTTCAGCCAGCGCATCGAGTCCTGGTTCCGCGCGGAATTGGAGAAACCGGCTTCCAATCTCTGATGGGATCGTGCCTTGTCATCCTCCCCAGCTTCAACAGCGGCACCCATCTGCCGCGCACGATGCAGGCGGCGCGCCAGTTCTGCAACCCGGTTTGGGCGGTTGTGGACGGAAGCACGGACGGGAGTGCTGAAATGGCCCGCAGCCTGGGGGGCGATGGGTATCGCGTGATCTCGCTGGAGAAAAATTCCGGGAAAGGCGGGGCGGTGTATGCGGCGTTCCGCGAGGCGGCAGACGCGGGATTTTCGCATGCGATCGTGATGGATGCGGATGGCCAGCACGCGGCGGAGGCGATCCCCCGGTTCCTCCGGCTTTGCGAGGAAAACCCCGGCCACCTGATCGCGGGGGTTCCCGTCTTCGGTCCCGATGCGCCGACCGAACGGGTCAAAGGCCGCCGCGTCGGAAACTTTTTTGCCTGCCTGGAAACCTTTTGGCTCGGTGCCAGGGATTCGCTTTTCGGGTTCCGCCTCTACCCGTTGAAACCGGCTCTGGCTGTCCTCGGGTCGACAACATCCGGACGCCGGTTCGATTTCGACACGGTGCTGGCCGTGAGGCTCCTCTGGGCGGGCGTCCCGGTCATCAATGTTCCCGTCCCCGTCCGCTACCCGCCGCAGGCCGAGGGCGGGGTGACGCATTTTCGCTACGTCAGGGACAACCTTCTTCTCGCCGGGGTTCATGCGCGCTTGTGTTTGGAGATGCTTCCGCGTATTCCACGGCTTCTCTCACTCCGATGCCACTGAGCCGACGAAGACAGGTCCTTGCGGCGCGAAACCTCGCGCTGGCGGCGGTCGTGCTGCTGCGCGGTCGGGCGAGGGCGGCGGCCTTTGCCGCCCATGAAATCCTGCGGCTCGGCCCCACACTCTTGCGCAACAGCGATCTCAACGGGCCGGTGGCACGCAGGTTCCGCACGGACAGGCAGGAAGTCTGGCTGACAGTCGACGACGGCCCCGACCCGGCGCAGACCCCCCGCCTGCTGGAACTCCTGGCCGCTGCCGGAGCCCGCGCCTCGTTCTTCGTCATCGGCAGAAAAGTCGATTGGAACCGGGCGCTTTGCCGGAGGATCGCCGATGGCGGACACACGCTCGAAAACCACTCCTATTCGCATCCTTCCGCGTTCTTCTGGGCCTATCCCTGCTGCGCCGTCCGATCGGAAATCGCGCGCTGCAACCACGCCATCCGCGTTGCGTCCGGAACCGCCCCCTCGTGGTTCCGCTCGCCGGTTGGACTCACGAATGCCTGCGTGCATCCGGCCGCAGCCCGTTCCTGGCTGCGCGTGGCGGGATGGTCCGCGCCCGGCCTCGATGGCATTCCCGGAGCCGACCCTGCGGAAGTCGTCGCCCGGATCATGCGCCGCCTGGAGCCCGGCGCGATCCTGCTGATGCACGAAGGCCCGGGGCGGCGGAGCGTGGAAACCATGAAGCTTCTCCTCGATGCGATCTCGGCCTGCGGATTCCGCTGCGTCATCCCGTGCGGGGCGGATGTGGGATGACTCCGCATACCGAGCGCCTCGCCTACCGGATGGGATACACGCGTGCCGCATTCTCGTTTCTCAGGTCGCTCTCGCGCGCAGTCGGGCGGAGCGGGAGCTCGATGATCGGGGAGGTTTTGGCGCGGTGCTATTGCGCGACGCAGCCGGGTGTGGCCGACGTCGTTGCGCGCAACCTCGAATTGCTCGGGGCCCCCTCACCCCGCAGAGCGGCGCGGAAGGTGTTTGTCAATTTCGCGAAGACCCTGGCGGATTATTTCTGGCTGGCCGGCAGGTCCCGGGAGGAAGCCGTCGCGCTCGCCGACATCGAAAGCCATCTGCCCGAGATCCCTGCGGGCTGCGGGGCTGTGCTCGCCGCCGGGCATTTCGGGTTTTTTGAATTCGGCGCGCTCGTGCTCGCCATGAAAGGCATTCCCGTCAGCGTCGTCACCCACGCCGAACCCTCGGGCGAACTGACGCGCTGGCGCGCCGATTACCGTCGGCGGTGGGGGGCCGAAACCATCGAGATTGGGACCGACCCCTTCTCCTCGTTGCAGGTGGCAACGGCGATCGGAGAAGGACGCCTCACGGCCATGCTCGTGGATCGCCCGGTCGGCGGGCGCTCGATGGACATCGAACTTCCCGGCGGCAGAATCCCGTTTTCCACGGCCCCTGCCCTGCTTTCTTGGATGGTTGACTGCCCCGTGATCCCCGTCAGCGTGCGGCGGACCCCAGGCGGGCGCTACGCGGTGCGCACCGGTCCTCCTGTTCGCGCCAGCCGCGACCTGTCGCGCGACGAATCCCTCGCCGATTGCACCCGCCGCATCGCCGGTTCCCTTGCCCGCGATTTCCAAAGCGACCCGCTCCAGTGGTATCACTTCGTCCCCCTCTCCCCATGAAACCCGCACTTGCCGCCGCCCTCATTTTTTCCGCCCAGGCGTCCGGGCAGCCACTCGACGAGGCGGATACCGCCGCGCTGCTGTCGAGGCTCGCCGGATCTCGGTCCGGTCACGCCGTCCAGGCGGAATTCGTGGAGAAGCGGATGCTCCCGATGTGCGATGAGCCGGTCGTCGAAACAGGCACGATCGCGTTCGAGCCCCCGGGGCGGTTTCTTCGGAAGACAAAAAACCTCACGGTCTGCGATGGGAAATTCCTCTGGATGTATTACCCCGAATTCCGGCAGGCCGAAAAATACCCCCTCTCCGCCCGCGGCCCCGGCCAATTGTTCACCGCTCTCGGGCAGGCGCTCCAGTTCCAGAAAATCGCGGAAAACTTCAAGGTCGCCGCAACCGGCCTCGACGACGGGTTCCGCCTCGAGCTCAGCCCGCGGTCCGGACCGCTTCGGCGCATGCTCCAATCCATCATGCTCGATCTCGACAAATCGCTCAGGCTCCGGTCCTCGGTCATGCTCGGAAAAGACGGCGACCGCGTGGAGACGACTTACTCGAACGAAAAAATCCTGCCCTTGGGCTCGATCGATTTTTCCTTCACCCCCCCCGCATCCGCCACCGTCGTGTCCCCGCTTGGCGGCTGAAGCGCCCGGTCAAACCACGCATGAAGACGCACATCGTATTTGCCATCATGGCGGGCCTGCTGCTCGCTCTCCTGATCTCCCAGACAAGGAAGAAGAGCCTGACATTCGAGGATGTGATTCATCAGGCGGAGGCCTCATCGAAGGAACCCTACAAAGAGCTGCCGGACGTCTCTTCGAAAGTTTTGAAGGGCCTGAACTACGATCAATACCGCGACATCCGGTGGAAGGATGAGAACACGCTCTGGCGGCGGCTCGGGCTGCCGTTCCAGGCCAAGTTCTTTTTTACGGGAGGCATCCACTCGAAACCGCTGACGTTCTTCCAGGTGAACCGCGAGGCGGCCGGGCAGTTGCGGTTCTCACCGGAATTTTTTGACTTTGGCAAAAATCAAATCCCCGAGGGCGACATCGCGAAAGGCGGCTACGCGGGGTTCCGGGTCCACTATCCGATCAAGCGACCCGACTATCTGGATGAGTTTCTGGTCTTCCTCGGCGCGAGCTATTTCCGTGCGGTTGGAAAGAACGAGGAGTATGGGCTATCCGCGAGGGGGCTTGCGATCGGGACTTTGAAAAAGGAGGAGTTTCCGGATTTCACCACCTTCTGGCTCGTGGAGCCGCAGCCCGGGGCGACCGAGATGAAAATCTACGCGATCCTCGACGGCAGGAGCGTGGCGGGAGCCTACGAGTTCCGGATCTTCCCTGGAGTCGAGACGCGGATGGTGATCCGCGCGGTGCTGTTTCCACGGCGGGACATCGCCGACCCCGGGCTCGCCCCGCTCACCAGCATGTTCTGGTTTGGCGAGAACACCAACAACACGTTCGGCGACTATCGGCCGGAGGTCCATGATTCCGACGGGCTGCAGATCGAGCGGGGGAACGGCGAGTGGATCTGGCGACCGCTCTCATGGTCCAAACAGGACCAGGTTGCGGTCTTCGAGGATGAGGATCCCCGCGGGTTCGGCCTCATGCAGAGGGACCGCGACTTCGCCCACTACCAGGACATGGAGGCGCGATACCATTTGCGCCCGGGCGTCTGGGTGCGTCCTGAGGGAAAATGGGGAAAGGGGGCGGTCCATCTCCTGCAACTCGCGACGGAAGACGAGTTCAAGGACAATGTGGTCGCTTACTGGGCTCCGGATGGCGGCATGAAAAAGGGGCAGCGGTTCGAGATCGGCTATTCCCTCACCTGGCTCGGAGAGAGCGCGTCCATTCCTCCGCTCGGGCGCTGCCTTTTCACGAGAATCGATTTTCAGGACGCCCCCTACTACCGGATGTTCGTTCTGGATTTTGGCGGCGGGGAATTGTCGAAACTCCCCGGGGACGCCCGGGTCACGGCCGACACTTGGATCGGACCCGCTGGCTCGATCAAGGATGTTCAGGTGCAGAAGAACAACTACAGCGACTCGTGGAGGGTGACATTCATTGCGAGTTCCGACGATCCCGACAAACCGTTGGAACTCCGCTGCCAGTTGGCGATTGATGGACGACCGCTCACGGAAACATGGACCTACACATGGAAAAAATAGACTGGGATGCCGCCTGCCTGCGGCTGGAGGACTACCTCCGCGCGCATGGCGTGGAGCCGCGCGAGCGCCTGCTTTCGCTGACGCTGGAGATGCTCCGTGAAGCCAGAAGCCTCCATGCACAAAACCCCTCGATGTCCCCGCTCGAAACCACCATGGGGCTGGCCATCGGAAAAACGGATGCGTGGTTTTCCGCGCTTGCGGAGAAGCCGGAACATTCCGCGCGCACCCGCGTGGCATTCTTCTCCCCGCCGATCCAGATGAAATGGGCGTCCGCATTTTTGCTCCCCTCGCCTCCCGCCGAGCTTCTCTCGAATGTCCGCAGCATCGTCATCGAGGCGGGCCCGGCGTTGGATTTTCAAAGTGTCGTGCGGAAGGAAATGGACTACGGGGCCATGAAAGACATCGCCCGGGAGACATGGGACCAGTTCTCGTGGAGCCATGTGCTCCGCGCATTCGCACTCTGGGTGGTCCTGTTTTTCGTGGCCTACGGGGTGTATCTGAAATTTTTCTCATGAAGCCCTTTCCCCGAGCCGACGGACTCCCTGCCGATGTGGTTTCGCTGCGCCAGGCGCTCTTCCTGGCCACCGGTGTCGGCCTGACAGCTTGCGGCATCCTCCTGATGGTTTCGATCCTGCGGACCGATGGCTTCACTCCCCTCGAGTGGGTCCTGCTGGCGATGTTCGTCCCGCTCTTCGGCCAGATCGCCTTCGGGTTCACAATCGCGTTCTGGGGGTTTGTCGTTCTGGTTTCGGGAGGCGACCGCTACCAGATCATGCGGACGCTTCCGGAGGTGGATGACGCGCTGCTCCCGGGGTCCACTGCGGTGATCCTTCCGGTGTTCAACGAGAACCCGGAGCGCACATTCCGCGGGCTGGAAAACATGTTCCTTTCAATCGGAAAATCCCCCGCCGGAAAGGCGTTCGACTTTTTTGTTTTGAGCGACTCCAACGATCCGGACTGCTGGATCAGGGAGGAGACGGAGTGGTTCCAACTCTGCTCGCGACGGAATGCGTTCGGGAGGATTTTCTATCGCAAGCGCCGCGTCTCGCTGCATGGAAAAAGCGGCAATGTCGCCGACTTCTGCCGCCGCTGGGGGAAGCGATACAAGTATCTCCTGATCCTCGATGCGGACAGCGTGATGAGCGGCGAAACGATGCTCCGCCTTGCCCGCGTGATGGATACGAATCCCGGCGTGGGGATCGTGCAGACGGCTCCGCAGATCGTGCGCGGACGCTCGGTGCTCCAGCGCCTGATCCAGTTTGCGACGCGCTCGGTCGGACCGCTGTTCGCCGCAGGGTCGAATTTCTGGCATCTGGGTGGCGGCAACTACTGGGGCCACAACGCGATCATCCGGCTGAAACCGTTCATGGAAAAATGCGTCCTTCCGGAGCTCCCCGGGAGAAGCGCGGCCGACCGGCACATCCTCAGCCACGACACCGTGGAGGCTTCGCTCATGAAGCAGGCCGGATACCAGGTCTGGTTCGCCTATCTCGAGGGAGGATCCTACGAGGAGGGACCGCCGAACCTCACGGAAAGCCTCAAGCGGGACCGCCGCTGGTGCCAGGGCAACCTGCAGCATTTCTGGTTCCTGTTCGCCCCCGGCACCGCGTTCACCAACCGCATCCATATTTTCTTCGGCCTCATGGCCTACCTGACCGCCCCCCTGCTCGTGCTCTTCATCGGCCTGAGCGCGTGGGACCACCACTGGAAAGCGAAATTCAAACTCCTCTCCGCGCTCTCCGGCGATCCCGCATCAGCCGGAGACGGGCAGATTTCGGCCACGCTGCTCGCGCTCACGATGGCCCTGCTATTTGTGCCAAAAATCCTCGGCAGCCTTTACCTGCTGCCACGCGCGGGGGAGTTCGGCGGTGCAGGCAGGGCGCTGGTCAGTTCCCTCCTGGAGACCCTTCTCTCGATTCTTCTGGCCCCGATCCTCCTCTATTTTTACACGCGCTTTGTCATTCTGACATTGCTGGGCGTCAAGGTGGGATGGAAGACCCAGAACCGTGAGGATTCATGGATTTCATTTCCGGATGCGGTCCAGACCTATTGGGGGCCGACTTTTGCGGGGCTTGCAATCGCGTGCGTGACTTTGATCTGGGTGCCGACGCTCGCGATCTGGCTTTCTCCCGTCCTCGTCGGTCTCATGCTTTCGATTCCGGTGGCCATGTGGACAAGCTCGGAGGCGGCCGGACTGGCTCTGCAGCGGGCCAGGCTGCTGCTGATTCCCGAAGAACGCTCGACTCCATCCATCCTCGAAAATCTCGACCTTCCCGCCCCGCCGCCCTTGATCACCCCACACGAAGGCATCCTTCATCTCGCCATTTCGCCTGAGGTGAATGCGATCCATGCCTCCCTCCTCCGCAGGTCAAGGGTTCACGCCAGGCATCGCGGGGAATACCTCGCCGACCTGCGGCGGAGGCTGCTGGTCGATGGCCCGGACAGCCTCGCACGCCGGGAAATCCTGACGCTTCTTTGGGATGCCGGTGCCGTCGAACTCCTGCATCGGGAGATCTGGCTGCTTGAGGAAACGAGACTGAACCCCTGGTGGCGGAACGCCATCCGCCATTTCAACGAAGCCTCGATCGCCCAGGGTCGGCGCGAGATTTCGGAGGCAGGGAAATACCGTCCAGGAGCGGCCGTGGCCGGTGGCTCCCAAATCCGCGCGTAAGGGAAGAAATGAGAGGGGAGCGGTTCGACGACATGTCGATAACGCGAGGGAGGGCGAAGCTCCGTCTTGGGAGGGCGAAGCTCCGTCTGAGCCGTAATAAATGGGCTCACACGGAGGTTCGCCCTCCCATCGTTGGCGTTACGCGCGGATTGGGGTGGCTCCAAGGCGCTGGAACTCCCGATCTGAGCCGGGTTATGGTGTGGAGTTGTCGCACAATCGGGAGAATCACCGGAGCCTACTTCAGCGTCCCCGTCCCCCACCGGCGGTGGAGGAACCTTTCCCAGGGGGCGAATAGCAGTTTGTCGGCGAGGAGCCCGATCACGATGAGCACGACCATGACCGCCATGACCTGGTCCATGGCGTGAAGGTCGCGCCCGTAGTTGAGCAGTTGGCCAAGCCCGAACCCGGTCAGGATCACGACGAAGATCTCGGCAGCCATGAGCGATCTCCAGGCGAACGCCCAGCCCTGCTTCATGCCGCCGACGAGGTAGGGCAGCGAGGCCGGGAGGATCACCCGGATCCAGGAATGCAGGCCGGTCGAGCCCATGGTCTTCGCCGCCCGGAGGTAGATCGGCGGCATCGAACGGACCCCGTCGCTGGTCGCGATGATCACCGACCAGAGCGTGCCCATGACGACCACAAAAAGCATGGCGGCCTCGGACTGCCCGAACCACACGAGCGCGAGCGGCACCCAGCACACGCTGGGCAGCGCCTGCATCCCCAGCGCCAGAACCCCGACGGTGCCTTGGAATATTTTGAATTTCGCGGTGAGAAGCCCGAGCGGGATGCCCAGCAGGAGACCTGCCGCGTAGCCGACGAGCAGGCGTTTGATCGTGACAAGCGTCGCGCTCCCGAGCGTCCCGTCTCCGGCCGACTGCCAGAGATATTTGGCGACGTTCGACGGCGGCGGGAACATCACCTGCGAGTATCCGCCATACCGCGCGGCCACCTCCCAGGCCGCGATGAGGGACGCGAAAAAGACGATGGATGTGAGCGCGCGCTTCATTCCGACGCCTCCCTTCCCTCGCCCGGCGTGAAGCCCTTGAGGGCCGCCGTGATTTCGGTCGAATACCGGGCCAGCTCGACGCTGTTGATGTCGCGCGGGCGCGGGAGCGCGATGGCGAATTCCCGGCGGATGCGCCCGGGGTTCGGGGAAAACAGGATGACCCGGTCGCCGAGACAGGCGGCCTCGAGGACGTTGTGGGTGACGAAGAGGATCGTTTTCCGCCGCGCCTGCCAGATTTTCTGGAGATCCCCGTAGAGCTGTTCGCGCGTGAGGGCGTCGAGCGCGGCGAACGGTTCGTCCATGAGAAGGACGCGGGGGTTCGGGGCGAGCGCCCGCGCGAGGGCGACACGTTGCTTCATCCCGCCCGAGAGCTCGTGGATGTTCGAGTGGTGGAGCTTGTCCAGCCCCACGAGCTGGAGATAATAACCGGCCACCTCGACCCGCTCCTTGTCCGTGAGCCCGGGTTTGAGTTTCAGGCCGAAGAGGACGTTGCCCATCACGTCGAGCCAGGGGAACAGCGCGTGCTCCTGGAACAGGACCATCCGGTCGCGCCCGGGGCCGGTGACCGGCCCGCCATTCGCCAGCACGCGCCCGGAATCCGGTTGTTCGAGCCCGGCGATGATGTTCAGCAGCGTCGATTTCCCGCAACCGCTCACCCCGACCAGGCAGACAAACTCGCCCTCCGCGATTTTCAGGCTGATGGAATCGAGCGCGAGCACCGTGCGGTGTTTCGTGGCGAACGACTTCGAGACCCGGTCCACCTCGATCCGCTCGGCGGAGGAGTTTTTCAGCTCACGCTCGACGCTCACGGCTTCCAGATCAGTTTGTCCAGGTTGACCTCGCTGCGCACGAACCCAACCTCGCGCGCCTGCTTGAGAAAAATTTCAAAGGGGGTGGCGGAAATCTCGTTGCTGAAGACCAGCCGCGTCCAGGACTCGCTGATGAGGGCTGCGGCGATCTGCCTGTGCATGATCGCGCTGATTTCGTCGCGCACCCGCCGCTGCGCCTCGTCCGGATTGGCGATCACCCACGCGGTGAGCTCGTTGTGCGCGTCCAGAAACTTCGCGGCGAGCTCCGGGTTTTCCTTCAGGAACCCCTCACGCCCGGCCAGCACGGTTGTCAGGGCGTCCTTGTCGGCAAAAAAGATTTTTCCGCCGGCCTCGCCGAGCAGCCGGGTGACCCACGGCTCGACCGTCCAGGCCGCATCGATTTTTCCCTGCTGGAAAAGCGCGAGGATGTCCGGGTTCGCGGTCGGGAGCACCCGCGCATCGCCGCCGACGAGGGTCACCTTGACGCCGTGCCCGATCAGCCAGGCGCGGCATTCGACATCCTGCGTGTTCCCGAGCTGCGGGGTGGCGATGGTTTTTCCCCGGAAGTCCTCGGGCCTGGTGATCGCGCCGCCTTTCACCACGAGCGCCTCCCCTCCGCGCATCGAGCCGCTCAACACCCGCACCTCGGCTCCATTCGCCTTCGCGTAGGCGTTGACCACGGGGCTCGGGCCGACATACGTGAGGTCCACCGCCTTGGTGAAAATCCCCTCCATCGCGGACGGGCCGGCATTGTAGATCATCCACTCGATTTTCACCGGAACCCCCACGCGCGATTCGAACCAGCCCTTCCCCTCGCGGCTCATGTTCGCCGCGACAAGCCCCTGGGCGTGGGTCACATTCGGAAACACGCCCACACGCACCACCTGCTGCGCGGGGAGCGCGGCAGCCGTGGCGAGGATCACGATGACGAGTCTCCAAACCATATCTGCACGAAGGATTGCCGGAATTCCCCGCGAGTCAACGCGGGAATCACCTTTTCATCGCAGGGGCCAGCGGCTAGTGTCGTCCGCCAAGCAGATGACATATTACCCCTATCGCGCGACATGGCTTGCCACAGAGACCCTTGTGTCAAGGGCCTGTGGAAAAACCGATGGGCGGTTGGCGCACCCCCCCGACATAGCCCGCAATCCGTCGTGCGGACGACGCTGATAATGTGCGCATGCTGAAGCGAGTGTCCGGCATTTTTCTGGGCCTGTCCCTTTGGGGCGGGACCGTTGCGGGGATTCGGGCGCAGCAGCCGGGCGCTCCTCCGGTGGTTTCAGGGATCGAACCCGGCCTCGAAGAAGCCGTGAAGTGGAAGTGGCGGGTGGTCCCCTCGCCGGACAAGGACTGGGGGCTCGAACTCCCCGATCTTCCGCCGCCGGTCACACCGACCCCGCAGGCCCCCCTGCCGCGCGACCCGCTGACATCCTACGAGGTCAAGAAAGGGGATGCATTGGTGCTGATCGCCAAAAAGACGGGAGTGACTGTCGCCCAGTTGAAAGCGGCGAACGGGCTCACCACGGACACGATCAGGATCGGGCAGGCGCTAAAGATTCCGACGCTGGCGGAGTGTCTTGCCTTGGGGTTGCCTCCGGCTCCGCCGTCTCCTCCGAAGTCCGCGCGCGCGAAACCCGGCGAAAAGCCGACCGACACCGCAGGCCAGCTGGACCAAGAGGTTTTGCTGTTGCAGGTATTTCTCGATCGCGAGAATTTTTCCTCGGCCCCGATCGACGGGAAATTGAGCTTGGATTTTCAAAAGCTCGTTTTTCTTTACCAGAACACGCATGGAGACGTGGCGGACAGCGGCCTGCTGAAGGCAAAAGCGCTGGCGGGGGTCGGAAACATGATCGCGACCTACACGCTCAGGCGCGAGGACTTCCGCTTCATCGCCCCCCCGAAGGCGGAGAAACCCGCCGACAAAAAATCTCCCGAGCCCGCCCCGAAAAACAAATCCGCGTCCAAGGCCATTCCCAAAGCCACCCCGGTCCCTCCACCGACCTATCCGGAGATGACGTCATCCACGATGCTGGCCTACCGGTCTCCCTGGGAGTTTGTCGCCGAGAAGTTCCATTGCCGCGAAGATCTCCTGCATCTCCTGAATCCGGGGATCAGGACACTGCCGTCCGCCGGAACCGAGTTCCAGGTCCCGAATGTGATCCCATTTCAAATCGAAAACGCCTTCTCCCCCCCGCTCCGTCCGGCGGTCGACCCGCAAAACGTCATCACGGCGGTCATCGTGGATCTTTCGAGCCTGGAGATCTACTCCAACGACCGGCTTGTCGCCGCGATGCCCGTTGCCGCAGCCCGACCGGGGTTGCGGGGAAAGGGGACATGGAAAATTCTCGAGTCCCTGCCGCGTCCGAGGCTGGCCACCCTCCGGGAACCGCGCGAGCTCCCGAAACAGCCTACGAACACATTTTTCACCGGTGAAAACCCGACGCCCTCGCCGACGCCACCGGTTTTGACCGCCGAGCAATATCTGCCGGCCGGGCCGAACAACCCGGTGGGGATCCTGTGGATCAACCTTTCCAAAACCGACAACCCGGATCCCCTCCCGTATGGACTTCATGGAACCGGAATCCCATCGCAAATGAAATCGCGCGCCGGAATCGGGGGGTTTCGCCTGACGAACTGGGACATCATCCGTGCGGCGCGCCTCCTTCCCGTCGGCACCGCGCTCGTGTGGAAGCAGGCCGCGCCCCCTCCAGCCCGCACCGCAACACCTTCGCTCTGATCCCCCTTCACCCGGCGGAATGTGACAATTTCGTTACGTGAAATGGGGTGTCCGGAATGGCGTTTCACACACCCGGAAACGGATTTTCTCTGCGGCCTTTGCGCCGCGTGGGGAACCGCCGGATCCGGGTTAAATGCGCGGGAGTGCTTCGCGGAGGATTCCGATGAGGGACGCCGCTGCGGATTTTCCAGCGGCGGTGACGTCCTCATGCTGCAGAAGGTCTCCAGAAAGGCCGGCGCCCCAGTTTGTGAGGCAGGAAAATGCGGCGACCTCCATGCCCAGGGCGCGGGCCTGGATGGCTTCGGGGACGGTGGACATGCCGACGGCATCGGCACCGAGGATCTGGAGCATGCGGACTTCCGCAGGGGTTTCGTATTGGGGGCCGTGCATGGCGGCATAGACGCCTTCGTGCAAAACTGTTCCCTGGCGCGAGGCGACCTGGTGGAAAATCTGCCGCAGCCTGCGGCTGTAAACCTCGCTCATGTCCACAAAATGCGGTCCCCCATGCAGCGGTGTCTGGCCGGTGAGGTTGATGTGGTCGGAGAGCATCATCCACGAGCCGGGAGTAAATTCCGGGTTCACCGTTCCTGCGGCGTTGGTGAGGATCAGGGAGCGGATTCCGATCCTGTGCATCAGGACCACCGCGCTCACGACCTCCGAGGGATCCCACCCCTCGTAAAGATGCACGCGTCCTTGCGCGATCAGGAGCGGACGGTCCTCCAGCCGGGCCAACACGAACCGTCCGGCATGTCCGGGAACTTTCGACGCCGGCAGGCCCAGTACGGAATACTCGTGCGAGTGGATGTGTTCCAATCCCTCGGAAAATGCCCCGAGGCCCGACCCCAGGACAACCGCCGTTGTTGCGCCGCATTCGGCGAGCTCGCGCGGAATGGTTTTCATGGGGGAGAATTCAATGAAAAATGCACATCTTTCATCTCCGCCGAAGTGGCCTTACTCGCCAAGGCGCTTGCCGGGCAGGAGGTAGTTCACGGCATAATCGCGGACCGCATCCTCGAGCGACGTGGTCGGCCTTGTGTAGCCCGTGCTGCGGATTTTTGAAATGTCCGCGCAGGTGAAATACTGGTATTGGCCCCGGATGTTCTCCGGCATGTCGATGAACTCGATGTTCGGGGTCTGCCCGAGCGCCGAAAACAGCGCGTTCGCGAGGTCCACCCACGTGCGGGCCACCCCGGAACCGACGTTGTAAAGGCCGCCCGCCGCCTCGGTCTCGGCCAGATGCAGGGTCATGTCCACGGCGTCCTTCACGTAGACGAAATCCCGCTGCTGGCCGCCGTCCGGGTATTCCGGTTTGTGGCTCTTGAACAGCCGGATGAGTCCGGTCGAGCGGATCTGCTCGTAGGCCTTGCAAACCAGGCTGCGCATGTCGCCTTTGTGGTATTCGTTCGGGCCGAAAACATTGAAATACTTGATGCCGACCACGTCGGGCAGGATTTCCTCGCGCCAGGCGTAAAGATCGAAAAGCTGCTTGGAATACCCGTAAAGGTTCAGCGGGCGGAAGGCCCGGAGGTTGTCGCTTTTGTCGTCCATCCCTGCGGAGCCGTCCCCGTAGGTGGCGGCCGAGGAGGCGTAGACGAACCTCGCGCCGCTGGCCAGCGACCATTTGCAGAGGGATTTCGTGTAGGAGTAATTGTTTTCGAGGACGTAAGCCGAGTCGGTCGCAGTGGTGGAGGAACACGCGCCGAGGTGAAAAACTGCGGCGAATTTCCCGTAGTGGTCGGGGTCGCCGGCGACGACCTTCAGGAACCGCCCCGCGTCCACGTAATCCTCGAATTCCAACGGGAGCAGGTTTTTCCACTTCTCGTCTTCCCCGAGAAAATCGGTGACGACGATCTGCGTGAGCCCCCGGCGGTTGAGCTCGTGGACCAGCGCGCTCCCGATGAACCCGCCGGCCCCCGTGACAAGAACGCGGGCCTTTTCGTGGAGAAGCGTCTCGCGGGACACGGACGTCTTGGGTGCCCTGGACCCCAACCTCTTGGCTCCGCCTGCGGCAAATGGGTCCGGTTTCACTCAGCGCAGCTTGATTTCGAGGTCCTCGAATGTCTCGTCGAACAAGGCGGTCTTCGGCCCGAAAATATACCTGGCACCGGTGACATACTCGAGGGCCTTTTTTTTGTTTCCATTTTTCGACTCCCAGGCCGCCTGGCCGTAATACCATGCCGGCGTGTCGCCCGGATACTTGATGGCTTTCAAAGCGTTCGCGGCATCCTCTTTGTTCCCGAGCTGGAGCTGGCAGAGAAAAATTTTGAACTGGAGCAGCTCGTTCTGCCGGTCTCTCCCCTGCATCTTCTGGAAATAGTCCAGGGCCTCCGCATACTGGCGCTGGAGGAAGAAGATCTCGCCCAGGTTGAATTTCGCGGGGAAGAAATCCGGCTGTTTTTCCAGAGCCTTGTCGAAATACTTCCGGGCAGTCGCGTAGTCCTTCTTTTTGGTGTAGGCCGCGCCGAGGAGGTTCTGCACGAATGCGTCGTCGGGCACTTTCGCCTCCGCTGCCTGAAGCTTTTCGAGGGCCGCATCGTAGTTTTTCGCGTCGAAATCCATGAGCGCCGCCTGGATCAACGGCTTCACCGTGCGCGAATTGTCGGGCGGCGGAGTCTGGGACCGGGCGAGGAGAGATCCGGCAAAAATGGCGGCGAAAATGAGAATGGGCGTTTTCAAAACAGGAGGATTATGGTGCCGGGCGACGCTGCGGTCAATCGCGGTTGTCGGGCCCGGCTCACTCGCCGGCCGTGTCATATCCCCCGGAGTCGAGCTTCCGCCAGAATTCGACCGTCGGCTGGTCGGCAGGATCCCCGGGAGCCCGGAGGACACGCAGTTGTTTCAGGTTTCGCAATCCGTCGAGAGCCGTCTTGTCGGAAACCAGCATGGGGCTGACGGTCAGGCGGGAGATTGGCAGAAAGCCGAGGACGCGCAGGTTCGCGACGGAAAGCCTGCTGATATCGAGTGCCTGCAGCATGCGGCAATACGCGAGAGGTGCCAGATCGGCGACCTGGGTGCCGGAAATGTCGAGCCCCACAAGCGCCGGCATCTTGCGCACGAAAGACAGATCCGCGATGGGCGTGTCTTTCAGGACGAGATCCCGGAGACGCGGGAATCCCGGCGCGCTCGCGGGGATCGCGGACATCTCGCACCCGCTCAAATCGAGCGACTCGATGGGGAGTGCCGCGAGGCTCGCCCAGTCCAGATCGGATGAGCCCTCGATCCGCAGGCGCGTCGGAACGGGGCTGAGTTTTTTGATCGGGGACAGGTTTGTCACAGCCGGGAACCCCGAGATCGAGAGAGCCCGCCCGCCGGCTTGGAATTTGACCCACCCGGCCCCCCCGTTGGCCGTGATCAGGTCCACGGCACATTCCGCTTGGCCGGGGACACGGTCGGTGGGGCTCGTCCCGAACGCGGATTTTTTCGCGATGGGCTTGCCGTCAAAAAACCTGATCGTGCCGGCGGCGATCCGGCCGGTCGGAGATCCCGTCTCCAAAAGCCTGGCGGCGTTTTTGAACCGGTCGCCGCCCATTTTTGCGATTTGCTCGCAAAGGGCCGCAAGGTCGGCGGGGTTGTCCCGTCCGAGAGGGTCCAGCCTGTCCTTCGACTGTTCGGATTGCGAGCATTTCACCGCCGCGAGAAAGGCTTCTTTTGCCTGGCCCACCTCCATGCAGGAAAGGTGGTAAAGCCCCTTCAACTGCCAGGCGGAAGCAAAGGTGGGATCCGAGAGGATGGCCTGGGAGACTTTGTCGATGCCGTAGCCGATCTTTTCCAGGATGAACTCGGGGTTCCGGTCGCGGATGTCGAGTTGCCCGGGGTTGAACTCGGTGTGGAACTGGATGAGGGCCTCGTCGGTCATCCGCCTCGCCTGGTGCCTGGCCATTTCGTCTTCCGGAGGCGGCTGGCGGTGGAACGGCAGGTTCGCGAATTCCGGCGGGCTGAATCTCGATTCCTTTTCCCGCGCGTGCCTCGCCTCGGCTTCCGCATACTTTTTGTCCGCGTCGGCACGGAGCGCATCGGCCCTCTCCTTGGCCTCGAGAAGCTCCTTTTTCTCCTGCTCAGTCTGGTTTTTTGTGGATGCCACCAGGTCGTCCGCCTCCTTTTTGGCCTCTTGGGCGTCATTCAGCGCCTTGTTTGCCTCGGCGACTCTGTCCGCGCTTTCCAGGGCTTCCTGCTCTTTCTTTTTGGCGCGCTCTTCGTTGATTTCGGCCAGCCGTTGGTTTTCGACGGCGAGGTCTTTCTGAGTCTTCGCCTCGGCCAGCGCCGCCTCCGCGACTTTGGCGCGCTCGGTGATCTTCCAGAACGCGGCGACCGAACCCGCGATCAAGACCAGAAGCGAACCGGCGATGACCGCAGTGACCGCCCGGTTGCGGAGGACGAGTTTCCGGAACAACTCGACTGCGGTGACCGGCCTCGCGGTGATGGCTTCGCCCTTGCGGTAATGCTCGAGATCAGTTTCCAAGGCCTTCACGCTGCGGTAGCGTTCGGCGGGCGAATTGCGCAGGGCCTTCAGCAGGATGACCTCCAGGTCGCCATCCAACCTGGGGTTGATGCTGCGGGGGCGGGGCGGCTCGTGGGTTTGCAGCGCCTGGGCATCGGCCACGATGTTTCCCGTGGCCTCGAAATGTCGGCGTCCGGTGAGCATCTGGAAAAGGATCGTGCCCAGCGCATACACGTCGGCCCGCTCGTCCACTTCCTTGCTCGACTCCGCCTGCTCGGGGGACATGTTCTCCAATGTCCCCACCACATGGCCGCTGATGGAGAGCGACTGGCCGGAATCGCCGACGCTCACTTTCGCCAGCCCGAAGTCCGCGACAAGCGGTTCGCCATCTTCCCGGAGAAGGATGTTCCCGGGTTTCAAATCCCGGTGAAGGACCCCGTGCTCGTGCGCGAACTGCACCGCCTCACAAACCTTCAGGAACATGTTCAGCGTCTGCTCGACCGGGAGGATCCGGGTTTCCCTCGGACGGGAGGCGATGGTCTCCTCCACGTCGGTCGGCGTTTCGTCGCGGGAAGACCGCTCTTCGCGCAGGGCGACGATCAACGATTTGAGATCGGGAAGGGGCCCGTGCCTGCTGCCGCTCGACTCGGCCCGCGTGCGCTCGTAAAGAAGATCCGCGAGCGTGAGGCCGTCCACGTATTCCATGACAAGGTATTGGATCCCCTCGAACTCGCTCATCTCGTAGATCCGGCAGATGTTCCGGTGTGGCAGGCGGGACATCACCTCCGCCTCGCGCTGGAAGCGCTTCAACTGGGCATCGGTGGTCGTCTCCGACGAATGCAGCACCTTGATCGCCACCACGTTCCCGTAGCGGTCCTGGCCTTTCCAAACCTTGCCCATGCCCCCGGTGCCGATGACCTTGAGCAGCTTGTATTTCCCCAGCGTCTGCGAAAACTGGGCGACCACGACATTCTCGGTGCTGAATTCAAGCGAATCGCCGATCATCGCCGGGCGAACCACCCTCAGGACCGGCACCGCTTCGTCCAGCCCCCTGGTTTTGATCGAGTAAAGGTAGTCGGCATAAAATTCCGTCCGCGAAGTGTCCTCCTGGATCCCCGGGCCGATCAGCCAGACGCCGCGCGAAAGTTCCGTCGGCAGCGGCTGGATCTCGTCGCCGGTCCAATGGAAGTCGCTCAGATCCGGCTCGACCTCGCTCTCCGCTCGGATCGCCTGCCACCCCTCGGGAAGGGTGTGGATGATGTTGCGGAGGGACATCTCCGACATCAGGATCTCTCCGGGCCGCGCGAGGCGGCAAAGCTCCGCAGCGAGTTCCACGGTGACCCCGATGGCCGAGTATTGCTGCGTCGCGGAGCTCCCGAGCGTTCCGACGAATGTCTCCCCGGTCCAGATCCCGCACGACATCGGCGGCATTTCCTTGCCCTGGCGAAAAAAACCGACGCGGAGCTGTGAGGACTTCTCGACCTGGTTGCAGGCGGCCCGGATCGCCCGCAGCGCGTGGTCCGCAAAATACCGGGGCGCCCCGAACAGCCCGACGACCACCTCGCCGGAGGATTGGTAATACGTGCACCCGGTCTCGAGGATGGCATCGGCGGATTCCTCGACAAACGAGTTCAGCATCAGCCGCGTCTCCATCGGGGCCAGCCGCTCCGCAAGGTGGGCGATGCCGTTGAGGCGGACTTGGGAAACCGTCATGAACCTGCGCTCCGGCTGCCGCGCTGTGCGGAGCTCCTCCTCGTTCAACAAATCCACCGAAGTCCCGCTCACGTGCCGCAGGTCGCGGTTCACGGAATCTGCGGTCGTCACCTCATCGAGCACGATATCCAGCACCCCGCCTTCGCTGGAGGTCTTGACCTCGAAGACCCGTCCCCCGTCATCGGTCACGAGCCGGTTGGAGGCACGCCCGGTCTCGGGCCGCTGAAAACAGCTGGAAATTTCCCCGCGCGTGCGCGCCGCAAGGACCTCGAGCGGGGAGCCGACCAGATCCGACTTCTTCACACGCAGGTAAGCGGCCATCGCCCCGTTGGCGTAGAGCACGATGTCGTCCGGAGAAATCCGCGCAATCATCGTCCGGAAAAATTCGCCCTCGGGGATTTCCATACAAGGTAACTAACCCCGAAAACAAAATCCCTCAATCCCCAAAAAAAAATACAGCCCGCCGCAGCGAATGCTACGACGGGCTGTTGTTCCCCCCAGAACAATCTTTAATGCGATTAAATTAATACGTCGTTAACTGATCGCAAGATATTTTTTCAAAAAAATTCACTTATATTACATCTTGTTTTCCACAAGCATGTTGCGTCATGAGTTTTTTGACCATATCACGTCATATGCGAGCATTTTATCGCCGTCGAAGTGGAAATATCCGCGGAAATGGCCCCCGGAAATCACACCGGGCAGCCAATGGATGTCATCATCCCACATCTCGTGATAAGGGATTTGGTCGAGCGGGGTCCAAACCGGAGCCGCCTCGTCGGTCTCATACGGTTCGCCGATGCAGTCCGAGGCGATGAAGACCGCGCAGTGGAGCGCGTAGCCGTCCGCGAATTGAAAATGGAGTTCCCCGCGATCCTCGACATCCACGGGGGTGATGCCGAGCTCCTCCTGCGTTTCGCGGATCGCGGCATCCCGCGCGGTTTCCCCCGGCTCGAGCCGTCCGCCGGGCGCATTGATCTTGCCGGCACCGAGGCCGCGCTTTTTCCGGATGAGCAGGATCTCTCCGCCGCGGATAACGAAACAAAGCGTTGCGCGTTCGGTCGGCTGCCAGGAATTCCAGAATTCGGACATCCCGCGATCCTAACCGGAGTTCCGCAGTTGGGAAGGGCGATATCGCAACCGCGCGGGTGGGGTTTACTGGCCGTTCTCAACGTGAAGCAGGAGGGTGCAGTTTGCTGGCGGTGCAGAGGACGAACCCACGCCTGGCCAGCGCGTCAAAGACAGCCGGCATGTGCTTGGCGGATTTCGGAAAGCTGTCGTGCGCGAGAACCACCGAGCCGGGGGTCGCCCCCGCCAAAACCACCCGCACCAGTTTTTCCTGGGACGGGTTGCGCCAATCGCCGGAATCCAGCGTGGAATCCAGCACCTCGTAGCCTTCGCTCCGGACCAGGTCGCGCAGCGAGTCGTCCAGCTCCCCGTTGGTCGCGCGGAAATATCTCGGTTTCGCACCTGTCACGCGGGTGATTGCTTCTCCCGCCGCCCGGATCTCCCTGATGAGGTCCGCCGGGCTCAGGTGCCTGAGATCGGGGAGCGAGTAGGTATGGTTTGCCAGCTCGTGACCCTCGGCCACGATCCGTCGCGCGAGACCGGGGTTGGATTCCACATTTTGCCCCGTGACGGCAAAGGTGGCCTTCATCCCGAGTTTTTTCAGCGCGTCAAGCACGAGCGGGGTTGTCTGGGGCAAAGGGCCGTCCTCGAACACGAACGCGATTTCCTTGCCGTCATCCGTGGCTGGCCGGGAAAACTCCTGCGCCATATCCGGGAGGATCTCCTGGCCGTTCGCCCCCGGCGCCAACATCAACGCTCCCCCCAACACGCACGACAGCGAAAACAGTTTTCTCATGGCCCCGTCCGTTTTTCCGGCATGCCACCACGCTATGCAAAAGAACGTCCGGGCGCAAATGCGCCGATGATCGCCGAAGTTCCAGGGTCCGGGAATGACCCCTCCCCGGTCGCGCGGGGGCAACCGCGAAATCGCGCTTGTGCCAGAAGATCGGTTTGACCTGACGCGCACGGGCTGTAACATGCCCCCCCTCCCCGGCGGAAAACCCGAAAAACACCCTATCACCGTGAGCGACAAAGCACCCTGGATCACCTTTCGCCCCGAACTGCGCGTGCTGGATTGCACGATCCGCGATGGCGGGCTGATGAACAACTCCCGATTTTCCGACGAGGAGGTCAAGGCGGTCTACCACACCTGCATCGAGGCCGGGATCGACTACATGGAAATCGGGTATAAAAATTCGCACGAGGCATTTCCGAAGTCGGAATACGGCCCCTGGCGCCACTGCGACGAGGAGGATTTGCGCCGTGTCGTCGGCGACCACACATTTGAAAAAACCGGCCTGCGGCTCGCGGTGATGGCCGATGCGGGCGGCAAGAGCGACTGGCAGACGAAGATCCTGCCGGCCGACCAGAGCGTCCTCGACATGATTCGCGTGGCCTGCTACGCGAACCAGATCTCCGAAGCAGTCGAAATGGTCCACCACTGCCACGGGCTCGGATACGAGACAACCCTCAACATCATGGCCATCTCGACGGTCCACGATGTCGAAATCGACCAGGTGCTCGAGATCGCGCGCGAAACGTCGGCGGGCACCGTCGTTGTCGTCGACAGCAACGGGGCGCTTTACCGCGAGCAGATCGACCACCTCGTCAACAAATACCGGAAGGCCCTCGAGGGGACCGGCAAGGATGTCGGCATCCACGCGCACAACAACCTCCAGCTCGCTTTCGCGAACACCATCGAAGCCATCATCCTGGGCTGCAACCGCGTCGATGCCACCATGATGGGGCTCGGGCGCGGTGCCGGCAACTGCCCGATGGAAATCCTTCTCAGCTTCCTGAGAAACCCGAAATTCAAGCTCCGCCCGGTCCTGGATCTGATCCAGAAAACCATCATGCCCATGAAGGGGCGCTTCGACTGGGGGCCGAACATCCCCTACATGATCACCGGCGCGCTCAACGCCCACCCCCGCAGCGCGATGGCCTTCTGCGAAAGCGACAGGAACGGCGACATCGTCGGGTTCTACGACAAAATGCTCAACGAGGGTTGAGTTATTTTCCCTCCGCAAGAACTACAGACAGGGTCCTGACCCGAATGGCGCTTAAGCAACGATTGCGGGCGTCCCGCCTGCCATTCCCTCTGCAAACCGGCAACCGGGACGGTCGTCCCAAACCCCGCTTAAGTTGGCGCCATTCGGTCCGCTTACTTCAGCACCGACTGGTGGAATTCATACCAGTCGTCGAGGTTGTTGAGGTTCACTGCGTCCTTCGGCGAGCCATCCGGCAGACCGTTGGCGCTCAGAATGCCCTGGCGCGTGGCGTCGTCGTGCAGGTAGCCGGTGACGGCCGCGTTGTGCTTGGCGATGGCGTCGGGCGTAACGGACTTGCCGTTCGCCTTCACCCACGCTTCAAACTGCGGGTAAGTGGGCTTGCTCGACTTGATGTGGCTCTTCACGGCTTCTTCATCCAGGCCGAGAGCGGCGCAGGTCATCGCGTCGTAACCTTTGCCGATGCCGGGGTAGCCCGGAGCGAGTTTGCCGGCGGCTTCGAGGGAAACTTTCAGCCAGAGGCGGGGGAGGTGGAGGACGCCGAGGGGGCCGGCGGTGCCGGAGCTGATCAGCGGGACGTAGGTGCTCATGTGATGGGTGTGTTCCTGACAGGAAACCGCTTTCGGCTCTCCGGGGCGTTGGCCCGGGATTTGAAGCCGGAAGCCTGCGTTTCCATGGTTTGAGGTTGGCATGGCGAGGATTGAGAGTCAAGTGCCCGCCACAAATCCAAATCCGCGCGTAACGCCAACGATGGGAGGGCGAACCTCCGTGTGAGCCCATTTATTACGGCTCAGACGGAGCTTCGCCCTCCCTCGCGTTATCGACATGTCGTCGAACCGCTCCCCTCTC
>Ga0172380_10001961_pt1 | contig 33909 bp, 24 predicted proteins | sample Leawe162metaG_FD_119747 | JGI IMG/M metagenome (GOLD analysis project Ga0172380, IMG submission 119747) | Leachate microbial communities from a municipal landfill in Southern Ontario, Canada - Leachate well 162 metaG | ecosystem: Engineered > Solid waste > Landfill > Unclassified | place... | reverse complement strand
GAGCTGGCTATGGGACTCGAACCCGCGACCTGCTGATTACAAATCAGCTGCTCTACCAACTGAGCTAAGCCAGCATTAAAAATTTAGACTGCTAATTTAATCTTTTTACCAATTCATAGCAAGTGCAATTTATTATTTTTAAAATAAAAAGGGCGAGTCGAGAGTGTAAAAAATGAGGGCGCAATTCATTTAAACACGTGGTCCCAACCCGCCGTAAAATCTAAGGCAAATATAGTAATATTTTATTTAAAGTCAAATCCATTTTTAACTGACCTTTTTGGTCAATTATTATCTTCACTTTCGGTAATTGCAGGTTTCTTTGTAACCAGAACTTTATCTACTCTTTTACCATCCATATCCACAATCTCAAATTCATAATTCATTAAATCTATTTTATCGCCCGACTTAGGAATCTGCTTTAAGTAATACATTAACATTCCACCCAATGTCGTATAGTCATCGCTTTCAGGCAATGATTCCAATTCCAATTTCTCTTTTAATTCTTCAATAATAATCGCACCATCGATTAGCAAAGATCCATCATCACGAGATATTATTTCCGGTTCTTCGAATTGCGACTTATCTGGCAGATAACCAAATATGTTCTCGATTAGATCATGCAATGTTATCAGTCCTTGCATCGTTCCATATTCATCCACTACAATTGCGTAATGACTTTTAGTCTGTTTGAACCTTTCCAATAACCGAAGCGTTGAAAGATTATCGGGTATGTATAGTGGCTCTACTAAAATTTTTCTAATGTCAAATTTATCTCCGCTGAATAAAAGTTTTACGAAATCTTTTACCGTTACAACTCCATGAACTTTATCGGTTGAACCTTCGCAAACTACAAAACGGGAGAAACTACTGTTAGTAATTATTTTTTTAACAGTCTCTAAATTATCATCAATATCTATCCATACAAGGTCCTGCCTATTCGTCATTATCGCATAAGCTTTCCTATCTCCGAACTTAAAAATATTTTTCAGCAGGTCTGATTCTTCTTTTTCAAAAGTACCAAACTTAGTTCCCTGTTCAATTAGAAGTTTTAATTCTTCTTCCGTTACCGGGGGTTCAGAATTTTCTTTGATACGAAAAAGTTTTAATAAAATTTTTGTCGATTCACTTAAGATTGTTACCAATGGCAAAGCAACCTTAAAAAGCCCGCTCATAATAGGCGCAAGTATTGAAGTAATTTTTTCAGGATTATTAAAGGCAATCGCCTTAGGGACTAATTCACCGATTATCAATGAAAGGTAGGTGATTATTGAAATAGTAAAAATTAATGAGATTTCGCCTGCAATATTTTTAATTAATGCGAATTGAGCGAAGAATGGCTCTATATCTTTAGCAATAGTAATACCGCCGAAAGCTCCTGCAATAACTCCAATTAATGTAATACCAACCTGAACAGTTGAAAGAAATTTTTCGGGCTCGTCCATTAATTTTAGAGAAGTAGCAGCACCCTTATTACCCATCTTTGCCATCTGCTGTAATTTAATTTTAGTAGAAGATACTAATGCTATCTCGCTCATCGCAAAGATTCCATTAATGGCTATCAGTATAAGTATGATTACAATATTTATAAGTGTCGAATCCATTACCACATTTAATTATTCATTTAACATATACAAAAGTAAGAAAAAATTCTTCTACAAGCTTCGCAAAACTTCGCAAAAATTAACGTATCGCTTTATTTATTTATTGATTAATTAAAAGCAATAAGTTTATTTAGCGAGTGTCAATTAAATAATTAAGGAGTAATAAAAATTATGGAAATGGAAATCTTCTCAACCGGTACACACACATCCAAGAATGGGGTAACGAAAGTTTACACTGAAGCTGACTTGGATAGTATAGCGCAAAGTTATAATCCCGAATTCCACGAAGCACCGATAACAATCGGACATCCTTCCGATAATTCACCTGCCTATGGGTGGGTGCAATCTCTAAAACGCACCGGAGATAAACTGATAGCGACAGTAAGCGAGCTATTACCGGAATTTAAGGAGCTGTTAGAGCAAAAGCTTTTTAAGAAACGTTCAGTCTCTTTATATCCTGATGGTTCACTCCGTCATATTGGTTTTCTCGGTGCGCTCCCTCCCGCTGTCAAGGGTCTAAAGGATCTCTCGTTTCAGGATGATGAAGCAGATGAGGTAGTAACCTCAATCTCAGGAGAAATAATAGCTAGAACGGAGGCGGAAACGAAAGTGGAAGCCGAATATTCTAATAAGGAAATCACAAGTGAAACCAAACTTGGAAGTGATGGAAAATGCTTTGCTGGAAATACAAATAATATTAAAAATATTGCGACCGGCGGCGGTACTGATATCGCATTCCATACTACTGATTGTATTACCAATATAACTTCTCTATTAGAGAGCAAAATTTCTGAAGGGAAATTTACTCCGGCAATGAAAAAATCGTTCGTTGCATTTATTGAGAGTCCCGATAACACCGAACAAATAATCGAGTTTATTAATTCAATACCTGTGATAGTTCATCTTGATGAAGTAATTCAAAAATCATCACAAAACTACTCAGAGCAATTTTCTGGATGTGATGATTATGAAATCGATAGCCATTCCGAATCGATTTACAAAAAATTAAAATCAATTCAGCATCAATCGGGCATATCGTTTGAAGCCGCAGTAAATCAATTAATTAAAACCAATAGGAGAGCTTTATGAGCACATTAGCAAAACGCAGAATAATCGATCCGGTCTTAACCGAATTAGCAAGAGGTTATTCAAATAGTTCATTAGTAGGAACGAGCCTTTTTCCGTTAGTGGAAGTAGAAAAAGAAGGGGGCAAAATTCCACAATTCACAAAAGAAGCATTTAAGATTTATAATACCGAGCGAGCGATAAGAGCAAGGAGCAATCGCATATCGCCCGAAATTTATACTTCAATCGATTTTGTAATGGCAGAGCACGATTTAGAGTATCCGATGGATTACCGGGAAGTGAATGAAAATATTACTCCACTTAAGCTTCATGCCGCAAATGTTGTATCGGAAGGAATTTCAATCCGATTAGAAAAACTGATAGCTGATATTGCACAAAGTCTATCTACATACCCAACGGGCAACAAAGTAACATTAAGCACCGGAAGCAAGTTCGATGAAGATGCTTCAAATCCATTTTTAGTAATCGATACTGCAATTGATGCAGTACGAAGTAAGATTGGCAAGCGTCCAAATCTATGTTTAATGGGTGCATCATCATTTAAAGCACTTAAGAATCATCCGAAAGTTCACGATAGAATAAAGTACTCTGAGCGATCTGTCGTAACATCGGAAATGCTTGCACAATTATTCGGATTCGATCGTGTACTTGTAGGCGATTCGGTTTATTCATCTGATGCAGGAGTCTTCACAGATATATGGGGCGATAATACGATTGTCGCTTATGTGCCTCAGCTAAAGGAACAGGTTGACCGAACTTATTATGAGCCTGCATTCGCATACACACTTCGTAAGAAAGGTTATCCTGTAATTGATTCCTATGAGGAATCGGGCAAGGTATTAATACTTCGAAATACTGATATTTTTATTCCGAAAGTAGTTGGCAGCGAAGCGGCATATTTAATTAACGATACAAATACATAGGCATTTTATGGCAAAGTATATTTTAAGAAAAACAGCAATCTTTATCGGGGACAAGTATTTCCCCGAAGAGAGTATAATTGAGCTTAAACAGAGAGAAGCGGAAAAAATTAATCAGTCGATCTCCGTAGGGGTTTTAGAAAAACTAAGCGAAATTGAAACAGGAAAAGATATTCCCGTTAATGAAGATATATTGAATGAATCCTCGAACCAAACGGATATACAAGTAGATAAAAAACTGCAATCCGTGAGAGAGGGCGTGGATTTATCTGATTCTATTGAGCAAGTATCTAATAGAAATATTTCTACGAAAAACGGAAGAAAAGTTTCCCAAAAAGCTTCTTCAAATAATCATATAAAAAAAAGGGAAGACTAGATGATAACTGAACAACCGGTATTAATAACAACACTAAAGACTTATTCGCAGCTATACAAAAACCGGATAGTATCGTTTAATGGGGTTCATTCGGCTATTAATCCGCTTGGTGTTTGTGCCGCAGATTCCAAAGCAAGTTCTAATGCGCCAATAATCACTCATGGAATAGCATTGGTGGAAACAGGCGAAGCAGTTTTTGCAGGAGAGGATATTGGACCTGATTCATCGGGACGGGCAGTCCCCTCTCCTTTATTTCAATATTATCTCGGCAGGGCGCTTGATGGTGCTCTCGAAGCAGGAGTTTTAATAAGAATAATCCTAAACGTACCAAAATCACAATAAAAAAAGGGAGGAATTATGTTCACCGAATTACCCGGAATAATCGTCAATCAGAAAGTAACAACCAATATCAACAAAGGTTTATTCATAAACTTTGTAGGCGATGGATTTCCGAATAACGTTAAAGGTCTCGGAGTAGTAAATGCCGATTCATCGGCATCCGAGACAGCCCCCGTAGTAGTTGCGGGAATTGCATTAGTAACCACTGGGGGAGCCTTCGCAATTGGCGATCCGGTTATCAGCGATATGATGGGTCGTGCAGTTGCACAAAGCGCAGTTGATAATAAACATATTATGGGTTTCGCATTGGATCAATCCACAGCTGCGGCTCAAACCGTAAGAATCCTTTTGAGGTAGCGATGGCTAAGAAGATGAAGATCGAACTCAAAAAAGTTAAGGTGCCGGCTAAACCGGTACCTAATACAAAAGTCAATTTTATCGATAAAACTAAATTCAAAATTTATCAGGAAAAAGAGGAGCAAAAGAAAGAGATGTGGGATACAATTAAATCGTACTTAATCGGAATGATATTAAGATGGGTTGCAAAAATCGGCGGTGGCATCCTTCTAACAATCGGGATTTCTCAAAACTCGTGGGAAGAAATAATCACAGCTATAATTTCAATCATTGCCGGAGTAGTTACTTCAGTTGTTCAGCATAAAAAAGCATTACTAACTGACCCGGCAGATATAGCGAAGCTTTATTAGGAGTGGGATATGATATTAAAAAATGGCGTAAAAGCATTGGGCGTCTCATGCGAATTAATAATTGCGTTTATAATTGTTAATGAAGTCTTTCGTTATTTCGATTATCAATTCGTTGTAACATCAATTACCGATTCCAAGCATTCTTCTAAATCGCTTCACTATTCAGGCAATGCATTCGATCTGAGAACGAGGCATATAAAAGACAGTAAAATGATTGAAACGATTTTGAAGGTTATAAAGGAACGCTTAGGTAAAGATTATGATGTAGTCTTGGAAAGTGATCATATTCATATTGAGTATCAGCCAGATTTCTGATCGATTTTTTAAATTATCTATCTGGTATTGTGATGGCGGGATTGAAGAACTGCTTCGTATAACGTTCTTCTCTTCCGCCTTTTTAATTAGAGTATTTTAATCCCTGTTTTAATTATCTCTTTTACAAAGGGATGAATTTCCAAATCCACAGGAGATTTCAATAAATATTTATTCAATTTCTTTACTATATAACATTCTGTTCCCTATATAATATTCTGGGTGGGGACGAAAGCAGGAAACTTAAAATAATGCCGATACCTAGCAATTATCGTTTCAAAATACTCGTTATCTTCTGGCAGAATATTATACTTCCATCTCCGCTCTTTTAATGAATACCCTTTCGATCGCCAAATCCCATTCCGATCTTTGTAATAAAACGTAATCCAGGTAGCACCCGATGTACTCGAAACTAAAAAAATATTCCCATCATCTATTATCCGATAAAAATAAAGACCAAACTTTACGATGCTCTCTTTCATTATAAGATAAGAAAGATCATCAATGAGTTTTCTATTCTGAGGACGAGAGAAATGCCAAAGAAGATGTTTACAGGAACGCCTTAAATCATATTTGGGATAAATACCTGCCCGTCTCGCTCCATCCCTACAAGTGCAATAAAGAAGATCCGGCACCATTAAATAGCCATCCTTCTTTATATATCCTCCTTTAGTTTTTGGCACTGCCGGCATTAATGGTGGATAATAAAATGGATTTTCCTCTTTTACAAATTTATCCTCCCTCGGAATTTGTATCAGCTCCAACGAATCAAATTCATCAAATATTTTGTATTTGAATTTCTTCGGGTATCCGTTAATATCATATTCCGGCGAAGGTCTCATTTTTAATATAAGTCCCTTGTTCGATATTTTTTAATTGCTACTACCGGATACATCAATACTTTGCTCCTCTCTTTGAATATCGGAGGGAAACTTGGATTATAACTCATAAGCGCAATCCTATCAGGCTCATCTTGATTAACGGTCAATAATTTTACAGCGCCGAAATTGGATTCAGCGTCCCACCTACAAACAACTAAATCCCCATCATCAGGAACGGAATAAAGGTCAATCAATACTAAATCCCTTGGCTTTAAAACGGGTTTCATCGATTCTCCATTGAACCTATCAACTCTAAAAAACACATATCGATCGCGATTAAAATCGAATCCTTCCCATTCACCAATATTTTCAAATTCTGAAATTTCTCCATCCCGTGCGGCAGGCACTGTACCTATCACACGGAAACCTGTTTCGGGATTTTCTCTATATGACTCTATTTCATCAAGGGGGACATAATGGTCACCTCCGCTAAGAAGCCAGCTTATATCGCATCCTAAAGCCTTTAGACGACCTAATAATGCACCTCCCGGATAGCTTTTGCCATCAAGATAAGTTTGCAATGCCTGCGGTTTCATTCCTAGTTGGCGCGCTAATTCTGCATTACTCTTAAAATTCCTTTCGGCAAAATCTCTTAATTTTTTTGCAACTTCATTTTTAGATAACATATTTTCTCATAATGTAATAATATTATTTTTGCGAAGTAGATTGACAAATATAAATATATTACATTATCTTTACACTTAGTAAACATTTGTTCACTATAAATTAACTAATCAATCAAATAGAATCAAGTGTGAATGAAATGGAAATAATTAAAAAATATGTCTATACCTCTAAAACGCTTAGAATTCCGCCTGAACTACACGAAAAAATTAAAGAAATATCGGAATTTGAAGGACGGTCTATTTATAAAATTGTTTTAAGATTCTTAATGAGAGAAGTAAGGGAATACAATGGAAAGAGAAACGGCGAAAACGAGCAATTTTGAGAGAAGATTCCCTCCCCGTCTTTTTGAAGAGTTTGAACCGGATTCCTGTAATCTGAATCCTGAATTTGCCGGCTTTCCTTTTAATACCGAGGGGATTAAATTGGAGAATTTCCCTTTGAACGAACAAAACCGAATTAATTACATTACGGCATTACGGTTTTCTCTTAATCCATCACAGATATTTATAATTGATAAGATACCTCTCAGGCAAGCGGTTCATCTTGCAGTATCACTTATAAAAATATTGCCCCCGATAGAGATTTCGCCGCTTCAAAAATATGAGGTAGAAATAGAAATTCTTTCTCGAATTAAAGCAAATCCCGATAGCGTTTTTCTTAATAATTATTACAATTCGAGAATATGGTATTTCAGAAAAAGAAGATGCCTATATATAAATGAAGAAATAATGAAAGATATTTTCATATTTGATTATTTAAGGAATTTCGATAACTTAGTGATTGAGTTTTCTGAAAGCCCTCAAATGAAAATTCTATTCCGGGCACACAATACCCGAATCAAGAATATAATCTTATTAAAGGATAATATTGCGCAACCTCGCACTCCTTTAAATTAGGTTAAAAGCAAAAAATATAATTAAACTTTTAGAAATGGAATTCGATAAAGTAAATCATGGATGAATTTGTTTTAGAACGATCGCAGGTAATTAAAAATACGATAGTAACTTATTTCCTATTTTTGGCTGTTAATTTTGGTTCCCATAAGTTAGCCTTATTCCACCCTGATATAGCTGTCTTCTGGATTAGCAGTTCTATTGCATTGGCAATTTCTTATAATATCGGGAAAAAATATTGGAGTGCTATTTTACTCGCTGTATTTTTTGCTAATATCTCAAATTCTTTTTTAACGGGTACTGATTTCCTAACTACTTTTTACCTTTCAATTTTCCAAATTATACTTCTCTACTTAACTCTTTTTATTACGACTATACTAAAAGTAACACCTGAATCAATAACCAACTTTAGAAAATTCTTTTACTACCTAATTATATCATCTATTATTTTGCCCATTCTCGGCTCAGAGATTTTTTCACTTTTTTATAAATCGAGTAGATTTACAAGTTTTGAAATTGCCTCATATTGGTTTTTTAGTTTAGCTTTTGCTAATCTCACTATTACACCTTCACTTACTCTTTATTTATTTGATTTAAAAAACAAAACTAACTTTACAATTAAGATTTATATCGAGACAATATTGTTTTTTGTCTTTGCAATTTTTGTAACAGCATTAAATTATTCGGGAGATTTGAAAGACCCAGGGGAACTTCTTCTACTTTTTGCCGGACAAATTCCTCTTGGTATCTATTCAGCTATTCGCTTAAAATTTAAGAATACTTTAGCATTTTTGTTTCTCACTTCCATAATAGCCATCTATTATTCAAATGGCGGATATGGACCATTTGCTAATTTAGCGATGGCTAATAATACGATTCAATTATTTATCTATCTATTCTTTTATTCAATTCCATTTGCTTTGCTAAGTTTGATGATAGAAGAGATGGAAAAGATCGATAAACAGAAATCGGAATTTTTAGCTTCCGTAAGTCATGAAATCCGAAGCCCTATTCATACAATTACAAGTTTTCTAGGACTTCTAAAAGAATCGGCAGACGAAAATAAAGACCCTGAAATGATAGACTCAATTCGTGCTATTGATGCTTCCACAAAAAGATTACTCAGAACTGTTAATCTCCTGCTTGATATGACGAAAATTCAAATGAAGACAATTCAGGTATATAAAGAAGAGATCGATCTCGAATTGATTCTTATGCAAAATGTAAAATACGAACATAAACCTCAAGCAGAAAACAGGGGTTTGGAGCTTACTGTAAATATAGAATCGAAAAATAATTCGATTAAATCAGATGAGTATATCGTAACTCAATTATTAAATAATCTTCTTAGTAATTCGATAAAATATACAAAAGTCGGTAAAATCGATATCACACTTTCTAAAAATTCAAAAAATAGAGCGCGTATAGTAATTTGTGATACAGGTATTGGAATGAGTAAGGAATTTATTAATGAATTATTCAAACCATTTAAAAGAGAAGATCAAGTCTATATTAAAAAGTATGAAGGAACAGGACTTGGAATGGCATTAGTAAAAAGTTACTGCGAACTAATTGGTGCTAAACTAAACATTAATTCCGAGCTGGAAAAAGGAACTACTTTTACAATCGATTTTTAATACTACATCAGAGCGGAGTGGAATACCACAATATAGGTTTTTCGGAAATCGCTACAATTAATCTTTCATCAGTTTAGAATTTAAACCCCGCATTGATATAAACTAAGGTTTGCCTTTTATCATCTTTAAAAATATTCTTATCACCATTAGCTACTATTAATTCGATAGGACCAACTATCGATAAGAACTGAACTCCAAGGCCTAAACCTATAATTGGTTTATTTGTGGTTTTCCTATAAACCGGATTAGAAGTAAGCCGATAATCGAATGCGGCATTAAAAATAAGTTTAAAGAAAATATCTTTTTTGAATTTATATCTATATTCTGTTCTTCCGGTTATAAATTTTACACCTGCGAGTTTATAATATTCCAATCCTATAAAATCATCAGTATTAGTGAAGTAAAAAAACTTATAGTTTGGAATATCTTGCCATGAATCACGATATGAGCCTGCAAATCGTAATGTATGCCTTTCGTCTATAGTTTGGAATAAGTCTCCTTTAACAGTTACTCGTGAATAATTAATATCAGAGCCATAAACCTTATTGCTAATTTCTGAATCGACTGAGAAACGCACTCCGGTTGTAGGCAAAATCGGATCGTCTATCGAATCGAATTTAAGAGAAAGGTCGAATCTCCTTAATTTATCCATAAAATTCGGAAATAAATCAGAAAACGCAGAAAATGAAATTTGTGGAGATGTATTCATATATTCAAAATTATACGCACCTTCCAAAGCCCAGTTATTATCTAAGCTAATTCCAAGCCCGGCACCGAAAAGAGTAGAGCGGTCTTTATACCTTGCAATAATTCCTGCATTATCATCATAAATATCCGTGGGTATATCCTTATAAACTAATTGAAGAAATGGATATATCGGAAAATTAAGTGAACGAGATGGATAAAATCCTTTCCAAGAAAGCTTGAATAAACCTGCGAATTGAAGCTCTAATTCAGTTCTTACTCCCGAAACAAAAAATGAAGTGGTTTTTAATTTTAATGCCCCCACTAATTTGAAATAATCGTCATATTTTAATCCCAGATATAACCGTTCCATCGATTTTTCATTTATATCGATTATCAGATCAACATATATGTCATCAACGGGAATAATTTCGTAATTGATCTTATCAAAATATCCGAGACTATAAGCATTAGTAATTTTCTTTTCAATAATTTTTGTATCGAAAAGTTGCCCCTCTTTTATATCAAGCAGATTATTAATGAAAGAGAAATCGAGTGATTTATTTCCTCTAATAATCACATTGCGAACCGTGTAATCCCTGGTTTTTTCTTTACGTAAATTTTTAAGTGAATCATTACTATAAAACTTATTTCCGATCTGTTTTTTAATTTCGAGAAGCTGCGGAATATAAGAACGAGCAGAAACTTCTCCTCTTCTTATTAATTCTGCGATGCTTGTATTATCAAAATCCATTAAAGAGTATCCGCTTACGTCTTGTTCGATTTCCAAGTTTGCGATATCTTTATTAGCGGATAATCTTTTGTATCGAGGAATATCAGTGGTCCTATCTAATATATCGATAAATGTTTTATAGTCATCGTACGATTTTCTCGGAAGAGAAAGACTAAGCCCGATTACGATATCCGCTCCCATATTTTTAACAATATCGGTAGGAAAATTATTAAGTACTCCACCATCTATAAGTAAATATTGGTCTAATGGTTCCGGCGAAAAAACAGTTGGGATAGACATTGAAGCTCGTAAAGCTTTTGAGAGTGAACCATTTTCTAATATAACTTCATTGCCCGTTATTAAATCCACAGCAACACACTTAAATGGAATCGGGAGAAGATCGAAATTCTTTTTAAATTCATATTTGTATGTTATAGAAGAAAAAAGAAGAGAAATTTTTTGTCCATAAATTAAACCGGTTGGTATTTTTGGAGTGAATCCGACAAGGTCTAAATTAAGCTGGTATCTGCCTGTAAGTTCTTTTTCAAAATATGGTAATTTAGCACGAGCAGGTGAATCATTAAACAGATCAATCCAATTGATAGTTGTAGCAAGGCTTTCCATTTGAGTGGGAGAATAGCCGATAGAATAAAATCCACCTACGATAGCGCCCATGCTCGTGCCGGTAACGTAATCAAGTGGAATTCCTAGAGAATCGATAATCTTGAGGGCACCAATATGTGCGAATCCGAGTGCACCACCACCGCTTAAAGCAATGCCAATCTTTGGACGGGGGGAATCATCAGAGTTGGTGGATATTTTAGCGAAACGACTCCCTGAAGGAACGGTGGCAACACCTTCCTGAGCGAAAAGGAAAGTGGATGTAATACATACAAAAAGGAATCGTGCTAAAAATTTCATTCTACCCTGCTGAAAAGAAAATTAATCATAAATATAGCAACAAAATAACGAACATATACTCACAAAAAAAGCTGCTAAGAGTTTAATCATAAACAGCTCTTTTTGTAAATTAATTTTCTATAATTACCTTTCGTTAATTACATTATAATATCACTTCATATAATTATTACGTACCATATCCTTGCTATTCCATGGAGCAGGCGCTCCGCCGAGATGTTTATGGAACCACTCTAAATGCGCATTATAATAAAGAGGCATCGAACGAAGTCCGCTGGGCCAGTGACCATCATTCTTAAATACAATCAATCGGCTATCAATACCTTTGCGCTGTAGTGCAGTAAAATATCTAAGACTATGGACATAGCTTACTCGATAATCTTTTTCGCCCGTGATAATTAATGTTGGCGTAGAAAAATTTGCCGTATATTCGCTTGGAGACATCGTTAGATAATCATCCTTTCCCAAATCCCAATCTGCAAACCAAAGTTCTTCGGTATCTTCTTTGAATGCTTGCAAATCATATAGACCCATCATCGAAGCTAAACATTTATAGCGTTTAGTTTTTGCCTGCAAGATATTCATAAAATATCCACCATAAGACCAGCCCATAGCACCAATTTTATCTGTATCTACATAAGGCAAGGTCTCGATGTAATCTGTTACTTTCATAACGTCATCATAAACTTTCCCATCCCAATCTTTTGATATTGCGGCGGTAAATTCCTGCCCGTAACCGGTAGAACCATGAGGATTAGGATAAACAACTATATAACCGGCACCAGGATAAACCTGCCAATCGGCTCTGAATGAATCCATCCATTGCATCTGCGGACCACCATGAACATTAATCACAACCGGATATTTTTTTACAGGATCGAAATCGTGTGGCTTAACTATGAATACATGAACCGGAGTTCCATCAGCACCTTTTACCCATGCTTGCTCGGATGGACGGACGTCAACAGTCTCTGTAAACTCTTTGTTATATGATGTGATATCTTTCATTTTTTTCGATGCGAAATCATATCGAGCCATATCAACCGGCTTATGTGTAAATGAATATGTAAAAACTGCAAAATCATTTTTAGGAGATACTTCGAAACTTTGAATAGCTAAATTTTCTATTAGCTTTTCAATTTTCGAATCACTCATATTAATTTTATATAATGGTTGATAACCTTTTTCTTGAACCGTAAAATAGATCGATTTGGAATCTGCAGACCAACTAAAATCGTTAATCCAATTATCAATCGATTCGGTTAGGATTTTGTTCGTGCCGGCATTGCGGTCGTAGACTGCTAAGCGAATGCAATCCGATTCATAAGCCGGAGTTAATTGAGTAAAGTAAGCAATATATTTTCCATCAGGAGAATATTTCGGATTATTATCTGCGCCTTCATTTTTAGAAGTGATGTTTTTTAAGCCGGTACCATCTGTATTGGAAATCCAAACATCAAGATTAGTAGAAGAAGCAGGATGCTTAACACGTTTGGAATCGAAAGCGATCTCTTTGCCATCAGGTGAAATTACGTAATTACTGCTTCCACCGGGTGCAAATGCAGGTGAATCAAATTCACCGGGAGTTAAATCTTTTACTTCATTGGTTTTTATATCATAAACGAGTACATGTGAATATTGACCTACTGCGTATTCAGTCCAATGCCTTACAAATAAACTATCAGCAAGATAAGCTTGAATAGCACCTTTTTCAGATTCGCTGCTAATTTTTTCATTACAATCAGCATCAGTACCGCATTCAGGGTAAACTGCCGCACCGAAAATTAATTTAGTCCCATCATTAGATAATTTTGGAGATGAAACACCTAGTGTGTATTTCGTGATTTGTGTTGGCTCGCCTCCGTCTAAAGGCATATAATAAACCTGATCTCCACCATTGCGATTAGAATTAAAATAAAAACCTTTGCTGTCATTACCCCAAAACGGTCCATAATTAGCAGCGGTGTTAGTCATCTGCTTTACGCCGCTTCCATCAGCATTCATGAGATAAATATTCGTTTTACTTTTTGTGGTTTTAAGATCAGCAGTGGAAATCGTGAAAGCGATTTTGCTTCCATCAGGTGAAAGTGCCGGACCGCCAACACTTTTTATTTTATAAATATCTTCGATTGAAAATGCTTTCTTCTGCGGAAGGATAACAGAGAAAGCTATAATTGTAAATATAACAAATAATTTTTTTTTCACTTGAACTCCTCATTTTGGATAGTTTTAAAAATAAGAAAATATTTTAATTATAATCAGGCAGCCGCGATAAAACCTATTCTTTGTTCTCCAAAAAATGTCTTTATAGTGTAACGGGTTTTGTCATAATTTTTCCTGGAGAGTTTTGTTGGTCATATAGTTAGGTACTAAGCCATTGTTTAAAGGAGGGGTAGTCGGAAGGGAGAGAAATTACGTGCTTCTCCTTTAATAAACATTTACCTAATCTTTCAGGGATTGGTATTTCTATTTTTATTTTCTCATTAACGGCTTCTTCGCCCAGATCAGTACAAACATTTTCGTCAGTCGCTTTAATCTTGTCTAAGAATACATTCTCCACTGTCTCCTTGAATTTTGCGGGATGGGCTGTTTCTAATATTATGCCTATATAATCGTTCTTTGATTTATAGAAGGGAGATTGATCCATAATTTTTTTTATGTGGCTATTAACTCCAAGATATCCTACTGCACCGTGCGGATCAATTATATAATTATACTTTTTATATACTTCTGTAATTGCTTTTTTCGTTTCCTCATCACTAAATGATTCCGAGTATACATCATTTCGCAATGCTTCCATATCATTTTTATATAGCTCTGCTATTCGAACCAAATTACTTGGATTGCCTACATCCATTGCGTTTGATATAGTTTGAACTGAACTTCTCGGAATAAATTCCCCGCTTGAAACATATTCTGCAAATACAGAATTGCTATTAAGCGAAGAGATAAATTTTGTAATCGGAAGTCCCATCTTTTTAGCAATCAACCCGGCAGTTAGATTACCAAGATTACCGGACGGAACAGAGACAAAAATATTTTCCTTCTTCTCAATTATTTGGCGGTACATTTCGAAATAATAAAATATCTGCGGAATTAAACGTGCGATATTAATTGAATTTGCAGAGGAAAGATTTTTTTCCTTAAGGTCAATATCGGTCATTGCCTTTTTCACTAATCGCTGGCAGTCATCGAACGTTCCTTCAATTTCTATAGCAGTAATATTTTTATCTAACGTTGTTAATTGCTTTTCTTGGATTTCACTCACCTTACCTTTTGGATAAAGGATATAAACATTAATTCCGAGTGTTTCATAAAAGCCATAAGCCACGGCACTGCCCGTATCGCCCGATGTAGCAACGAGTATATTTAATTCCTTTTCACTATCTGCCACGAAATGCCCCATAACACGAGCCATAAATCGTGCGCCGAAATCTTTGAATGCTAAAGTAGGTCCATGGAATAATTCTAATACCGATAAATCAGAAGGAAGCAAAGTAAAATTTTCTGCTTTCTGTGTAGAAGTTTCTATTTTTTGCGAAGCAATTTTATTATTTGAAAGTTCTTTTTCACGTGAAGTAGAATTTCCGAATGGAATAGAATTAGAGGGGAAGGATCGAATTAGTGAAGTAAGTTTCACTAATGGAGCCGGAAAATTAATTGCTTCATCAATAATATTGCGCAATTTACCCGGCTCAATATCATTACCGATAAATTTCTCAGCAATATGAAATGCAATCTCTCGGAAAGAAAAATTTTCTATATTCTCAACAAAATCCTTTCTTAGAGTTGGGATTTCAACAGGCATATAAAGCCCACCATCTTCAGCTATGCCATTCATTACAGCGGTTTCAAATGATATTAATTTTTTAGGATTATTTGTGGAGTAAAATTTCATATTACCTTCTAATAAATAGAATTGGATCGAAGTGATTAGTAATTGAATAATTTTTCATTAATTTATTCTTCATTATGGATTGCATTAATTCCGAAAATTATTGCGGAATTTTCCTGTGATTTATTTTTTTTATTTTTAATTAATAGAGAGTTTTTTATTTCGTTTTGAGCAGATTTCTCATTGATAACTTCTACCGGTCCGTTTTGATTAATTTTTGAAATATAGCTTTTAGATTTTATTCGATAAGATTTTACTGCAATTTCCATCAGTTTTGTAATTAATTCTGCTCTTTGTAGTGAATCGGAAAAAGCAAACATAGTAGGACCTGAGCCGGAGATATTACAATTAAGTGCCCCATTTTTAAGTGCCGCTTCGCGAACTGCATCATAACAAGGAATAAGCTTAGCACGTTGTGGTTCAGCAAAAACATCCTTTATAGAGCTTGATATTAATTTAAAATTTTTTGTAATTAAACCTGCGATTAAAAATGAAGCATTAGCCGCTTGTTCCACACCAAGACCAAGTGGAATATTTTTAGGAAGTATCTTTCGTGCCTCGCTTGTTTTGATTTCTATATCAGGATAAACTAAGGAACAAAATAATTTTTTCGGATAATCAATTTGAAGAATTTCAATCGGTGAATTGCCACGTGCAATTACAAACCCTCCATATAAACATGGAGCAACATTATCAGCATGAAAAGAGCCGCTTGATAAAATTTCTCCTGCAAGTGCATGTATTAGTAATTCTTTTTTAGAAAGTGATAAATCAAGAAGTTTATTTATAGCATAAACAGATGCTACGGCACTTGCTCCACTCGAACCTAACCCACTTCCGATTCCGATTTTTTTATTAATCTTTAATTCTAATCCTGCTTTGATTTTATATTTATCCAAAATTGATTGAATAGCAACAGAAGCAATATTAAGCTTAGGATCATAAGGGAGCTTACCTCCATCACCGGTAATTTTTTTTATTTTAATACCGGGATTTTTTGATATCGAAAGTTCAATTACATCGCTTACAACATCAAGCGCAAAACCCATAATATCAAATCCTGGACCAACATTCGATACAGTCGCCGGAGCAGATACTATTATTTTTTTCATTTTGTAAAATATCCTTTTGCCTGCATTAACTCGGCGATTAATATTGTTCCCCCCGCTGCGCCACGGATTGTATTGTGTGAAAGTATAGTAAACTTATAATCGAACAGAGCACATTCGCGCAAACGACCAATCGCCACTCCCATACCATTTTCCAAATTGCGGTGAATCTTTGCCTGCGGATAATTATCTTCTTCATAATAATGAATCGGTTTAATTGGAGCAGATGGAAGATTTAGTTTCTGCGGCAATGACTTAAATTCCCTCCACACTTTTTTGATTTCTTCGAGAGTTGGTTTCGATTTTAATTTTACTTGAACGGATTCTGTATGACCATCAATCACCGGCACACGATTACACTGTGCCGAAATTTTGAAATTAGTTAATTCAATTTCCCCTGTATTAGTTTTATCGGAATCAGTTTTACTTAAATGTAGTTTTCCTAAAATTTTTGTCGGTTCTGTTTCTAATTTTTCTTCTTCTCCACCGATATAAGGAATTACATTATCAAGAATATCTAATGAAGCAACACCGGGATAGCCTGCCCCCGAAATCGCCTGCATCGTAACAACATTGACAGCTTCTAATCCAAAATTATCATACAATGGCTTTAGTGCCATTGCCAATCCTATGGTAGAGCAATTTGGATTTGTTATAATTCCACCTTTATATTTTTGCACATGAAGAAGTTCGAGATGATCATAATTAATTTCAGGAATTATCAATGGAACATCAATATCGAACCGATGGTTACGGGCGTTTGAAATAACGAAGTAGCCTGATTCTGCAAATTGTGTCTCTATTTCACCCGCTACTGATGCATCCAAACCGGAGAAAATAATTTTTGAATTAAAATTTGGAATGCATTCTTTTACTACCAAATTGCCATACTCCGTAGGGAGAGGAGTTTGCATAATCCAATTAACAGCTTCGGAATATTTTTTGCCGGCAGAGCGTCCTGAAGCACCTAATTCAGCAACTTCAAAATAAGGATGATTAGATAATAGCTCGATAAACCGCTGCCCCACACTACCTGTAGCCCCAAGTATTCCTACAGTAATTTTATTCATATAAACCTTTTTATAATTCTTGAATGAATCGCATTCAGTGCTTTGCTTAAATCCTTCTTACTAATAACAAGAGAAATATTAAGCTCCGAGGAACCTTGCGCAATAGCATTAATATTTATTGATTGATCGCCGAGAGCCATAAATATTTTACCTGCAATACCGGGCGAATGCCTCATCTTTTCCCCTACCACTGCAATAATCGAAAGCTCATCTTCCACCGATATTTCTCCAATTATTTTATCTAAAAGTTCTAATCGAAATTCATTTTTAAGTATTGCTTTCGCTTTTTCTCCGTGTTCCGGCATTACAGCGAGACAGATACTATGCTCAGATGATGCTTGTGTTATAAGTATAATATTAATTTTATGTAATGCTAATGCAGTAAATAAACGTGAGGCAATACCGGAAACACCAATCATACCGCTTCCCTGCACACGAATAAGGGAAACAGTATCTATTGAGGAAATCCCTTTGATGAAAAATTCTTCTGGATCCGATAAAAATAATTCTGAAGAATTGGATTCAGATAAATTCAAACTGTGCGTACTTATACACTGAGAATTCGCTCCCACTAATTTTGAGACTTGTAATTGAGAGTCAATTCCCCCTCCGCTCTCTAATTTATCTCTATTCTCATTCTTAGATTTTTTGTGCCCTTTAGATTTTGATTTAGATTCAGATTTAGTCCCTGAAATATTTTCACATTTATCTTTCGCTACTATTATTGTACCTGCACCATCTGGATTAAATGTATTTTTAATAATTATTTTTATTTTCTTTTCGAGTACCGGCAACATTGTAGGAGGGTATATTACCTTTGCACCGAAATGCGAAAGCTCCATTGCTTCCTCGTAAGTAACTGATTTAAGAGAGAAAGCATCAGCAACTTTTCTTGGATCAGCAGTTAATATTCCATCAACGTCAGTCCATATTTCAATGGCATCAGCATCGATTGCCGCACCGATTAAAGCCGCAGTATAATCAGAGCCGCCTCTTCCAAGTGTTGTAATTTCAGTTTCTTCGGTCGAAGAAATAAATCCCGTTATTATTTGAATCTTTTTATGCTTCTTAAAGTATTTGCTGATGTTTTTGTTTGTCAGTTTAAAATTTACTCGTGCCTTTCCGAAATCATTATCTGTTTTTATAATTTTTGAAGCATTAAGATATTCACAATCGATTCCACGATTAATCATCGATTTACTTATAATCGTGCATGAAAGTTGCTCCCCGAAACTTACGATATAATCGAGTGATTTTGGCGTAAGTTCTTTTACGAGGTAAACTCCGTGAAGGATTTCAGAAAGCTCTATGAATAATAAAGAGATTTTTTTCGTCAGCCCAACATTTTCATAATCGATATTCAGCTCATCAATAACTTTGTGATGAAGTTTTTTTAATGAGTCTAATTTTACTTTATAATTTGAGTCTCTTTTAAGTGCAAGATTTCCAATTTCGATTAAAGTATCGGTTACGGTTTGGAATGCCGAAAATACTACTGCTATATTTTCTTTATTCGCAATTTTATTTTGGAGAATTGAGATAACGGAATTAATTCTGCTGGAGTTACCCACACTTGAGCCGCCGAATTTCATTACAATCATAAAGAGACCTTATAGCTAAGAATTGAAAACCCAATATGAAATAAAAAAGAGAAATAGGCAAAAAAAAAGCCCCGCATTTGATTGCAGGGCATTTTCATATAGTGGAGAGGCACCACCACTACACAAAGCATAACATTATATCCACCACCGCGGGGTGGTGGATTATTCTGCTATTTTATAAGCATCATTTTCTTAATGCTTGTAAAATTTCCACTTTCTAATTTATAGAAATATACGCCAGTTGACAAATTAGAACCATCAAAACTAACAGTATAATTGCCTTTATCCTGCTGTCTATTTACTAAGTCCATTACTTGTCTACCAAGAATATCATATACTTTAAGAGTAACAAATCCTGTATTAGCAACTGCATATTTTATAGTAGTTGTTGGATTAAACGGATTTGGATAGTTCTGTGATAGAGAATATGCTTCTGGAATAACTGTTTCATCTACGCCAGTAATTGCATCCCATTTATCACCAACCCATGTATAATACCAGCGGCTTACATCCTGGTATGATAAATCTTGGTTATTTGGAGAATAGCACATAATTCCTTCTCTTTCTCCTGTATCATTATCATTAATTGAGAAATCGATTGGAATTCTCATACCTTCTCTAACCATAATCTGATCGGTAGGAGCAGTTGCGCTATTTCGCTTGTTCATTAAATCAACTAATGGAATCTTGGCTTCAATTACATAACCTGCAGGGAATCTTTCTTCCCAATAATAGCTTGCACCCGGAGTTAATAGAGAGTCAATATCTCCACTTCCACCTTCATTTAATAATCTTGATTTACAGAATCTTAAATGGTAATCTGGTTCTGCTCCGCGAGTTAAACCAACATGCGAAGCTCCATGCCAATCATATAAACCAATAAATAAATCTACAGCATCATTCAAATATGATTCAGCTTTAGTATCAGGAACAACTGCATCATCATCTACATCGAAAGCTACATATAGATAATTACCGTCAATAGCAACATAAGCTTTTGCTGAAAGATCAGCATCATCTGTCACTGTGGTATTTGGAGCTAAAAAGGCAGTGCCTCTTGTAATACTTAAATCGAATGATGCAACTGAACTCCATTCATCGAGGTTACCATCAGCAGTAAAATTATTCGGAATGGCTAATGAAACAGCCGGAACACCTTTCGCTAAGTTTGTTGTAGCATCGTTGCTAACTGCTAATTCTGATGTGTTTCCTGCTTTATCTGTACATGTAATTGCATAATAATAAGTTACATTTTGATCTGTTACCGGAGCTCTTAAAAGATGATTTACTAATCCGGTACCTTCTTCTACTTTAAGCTTTACAACTTCTACACCCTCGGCATCAAGTGATGTAATGGGACTTTTTGAATAATAAACATTATATTTTTCACTTGCTTCGCCAGGTACATCATTCCAAGTAACAAGATTTAAATAATTACTTGCAATTGCTGTAATCCCTTCAACTTTTACAGGAGCGGTTGCATCTGTTTCTCTATATCCTGCAGGAATAATAAAATCAATTAATAAAGAACCTTCAGATATAACATCTGCACCAACCGGTCCTTTTGCATCTACTGAAAATTCGATTTTATATCCGCCGATTGTTGCTAAATCCATCTTCGTATCTGGATTTCCTTGGTCAGGTGGATTAATAAATTCGGTTTTTACTAAGTCCCAAGAAGATACTTCATTAAATTCTAATGGAATTTTAACCATCGTCCAATCAGATACAGAGTCTATATTAACATTAAATATCTGCATCCAACTTTGTCTAACAGAACTAGCATCATCATAAAGAACAAATCGGAATTGCAATCTTCCTTTAAGTTGATTAGGAACAAGATTTTTTATTGCACAATAAAGAGTAGTATTGCCATCTAATTTAATAGGTGCAGGGAAAATGTGTTCCATATTGACATATCCACCCCAAGATTGATTAGCATTAACTTTGTAATCAATTTTAAGGGAAGATTCACCTTCAAATACGTCAGTTTTTTCATCAGAAATATTCAAATAAGCTGCTGAAGTTCCCCAGCTCATATTATCAACTTTATAATAATCAGCTATTGCAGCTACATTATCAAAAGTTTCAATTGTAGGATATTGCGAACCTTGTAGTGTAAGATCATCCCAATAGATTGTACCAGAAGCTTCATTACCTGTAACAACCGGAGCCGTGCATTCAATTGAATAACCAACTACTTTATCAAGATCCATTTCACCGTTATTACGCATTCCGCTCCATCCTGGAAGTGAAAAACCTTCTGCGTTTGGGCCGGCACCATCAAAACCATCAATGGTTTTTAATGGAATAATTAATTCTTTCCAACCCGGTGTATCATCGTAAGGGACTGCTGTTTCAAAATACCAATCTTCATGATCGCCATCTGCGCCTGAATAGTAAGTAGCTTCGCCACCGCCTTCATGAATTTTAAATCTCATATGGACAGAACCGTTTTTCGTTGATGCAACTGTATTATTATACCAGATACTTAAATGGTCTGCCATACTAAAATCATAATACTCGCCATTTTGTGTATCGATTGATAACATGTGCTGCATCTGAACGAATCCACCATAGGATTCAGTAGTATTAACAAACCACTCCACCTTCATTGAAGCATTACCACTATGTTTTACATCTGTTGCATCAGTTAAAGTAATAGTGCCCGCCCCAGTGCCCAATCCGTTTAAATTCCCTGCTACCGGGTGATTAAACATTTCTGTGGCAGTTGCATCTTCAAAGCTATTTACTTTGAACTGACCATACGAAATTGTACTAATGAAGAATAACAATAGTAAAACTGATTTTTTCATCTGATTCTCCTCTTTTTGGAAAATATATTTAAGTATAGCCCTTACAATTATGTATCAAAAAAGATACCAGTGTAGTCATTTATTTTTGACCTAAAAACGAACTTTTATTCTTCTTTGTATACTTGGATTATTAAATTGATAACTAAATCATTATTAATTTAATAATTATAATATAGGCATAACCTTTTCTGTTGAATATTGTCAGACTGTTAATAGGGTGTAAGATGTTTTTTTGATAATTTTCTTATTTGTGAATTTCTTAAATATTTTGAAATGATTTTAATTAATGGAGATGCTGAATATTGAATAAGTCGAAAAGAATTATTAGATTCGTAAATCATAAACATTCCAAACTACTTGCAGCCCGGCACTAGAGCCGGGTTTTTATTTAACCACACTCCTTCTTTTTATTAGCACAATTTATAACTTCTGAGAGAGTACTATTGAATACATCAATATTTTATAGCATTAATTACTTTTTTTAAGTAATTTAAAATATCATAAAGGATTGAGACAAATATGGGACTCTTAGACTTAATCATTTTGTTAGTAATAGCTTCTATTTGCGGTGGTATTGGGCAAAGTATCTCCGGGTACTCTTGGGGTGGATGCTTCGTTTCTATTATTCTGGGTTTTGTTGGTGCATGGCTCGGACCAATAATAGCCCGTAAAATGGATTTTCCAATGTTCTGGGTAATACAAATCGGCGATAAATCCTTTCCAATTATCTGGTCTATTATTGGATCAGCTATAATCTCGTTAGTTGTCGGACTCGTTTTTAGAGGAAGAAGAGATTAGTGAATCGTCTCTCAAAAGAAAAAAGCCCTTACCTTCTACAACATGCAAATAATCCTGTTGACTGGTTTCCTTGGTGTGAAGAAGCATTTAATTTAGCACTCAAAGAAGAAAAGCCGGTTTTTCTTTCTATCGGTTATTCAACCTGTCATTGGTGTCATGTTATGGAACGCGAATCGTTTGAGGACGAAGATGTTGCTTCCCTTATCAATACCGTTTTTATTCCAATTAAAGTTGATCGCGAAGAACGCCCTGATATTGATAATATCTACATGTCAATCTGCCAAGCTATGACAGGCGGTGGAGGCTGGCCTCTTACAGTGTTTCTTACTCCTGAAAAGAAACCCTTCTTTACAGGGACTTACTTTCCAAAACAATCTATCCATGGGAGAATTGGTTTAATTGATCTCATAAAAAATGTTCAATCTGCATGGCAGAATAAAAGAACTGAAATAGATAAAAGTGCTGATGAAATAACTAGATACCTCGATAAATCTGATGATATTGAGCAGAATGTAATTCTTGATAATAGAATATTAATAAAGGCATATGAATTTTTTGAGGAAAGATTTGATAAAGTAAATGGAGGTTTTGGGTCGCATCCAAAATTTCCATCTCCACATAATTTAGTCTTTCTTCTTCGGTATTATCATCTTACAGGCAATAAAAATGCACTGTATATAGTTGAAAAAACTTTATCCGAAATGAGGAAGGGGGGAATTTATGATCAAATCGGGTTTGGATTTCATCGTTATTCTACCGATAACAAATGGCTTCTCCCCCATTTTGAAAAAATGCTTTATGACCAGGCACTTCTACTAAATGCTTATACTGAATTATATCAGATTACGAAAAATGAGTTTTATAAATTAATCGCTGAAGAAATAGTAAAATATGTAAGCCGTGATATGACTTCTCCTGAAGGTGCTTTCTTTTCTGCAGAAGATGCTGACAGCGAAGGTGTAGAAGGTAAATATTATATTTGGAAAGAAGACGAATTAAAAGATTTATTAACTGACGAACAATTCCGTTTCGTTGAAAAACATTTTAATACTTCTTTTGCCGGAAATTTCAGAGATGAATCATCACATCAAAATACCGGCGCAAATATTTTATTTTTGAAGAATGAATTAACTCCAGATGAGGAACAACTATTTGCACCGATTAGAAAAATAATATATGAACATCGGGAAAAGAGAATTCATCCATTCAAGGATGATAAAATACTAACAGATTGGAATGGATTAATGATTGCTTCCCTTTCTCGAGCAGGCAGAGCATTTCATAATCAATATTTTATTTCGCTGTCTGAGCGGTGTTCTGAATTTATATTAAACAATCTATTGATTTCAGAAGCGAAACTTCTTCATCGTTTTCGTGACGGAGATTCTTCTTTAGAGGCACATGTTGACGATTATTCATTTTTTGTCTCCGGATTGATTGAACTTTATCAGACAACATTTAAGACTGACTACCTTGAACATGCAATAAAATTAACTAATTATGCAATAAGTGAATTTTGGGATTCGGAACTCGGCGGGTTCTTCTTTACAGGAAAAGATTCAGAAACCATTCTTGCACGTACTAAAGAATATTACGATGGAGCAATACCTTCGGGCAATTCTGTATTTATCTCTAATTTATTATTTCTTTCACGAATTACAGGAAATATAGATTATGAAAATAAAGCAAATCAACTTCTTTTTTCATTCTCCGGTTCTTTAGATCAAGTACCATATATTTATTGCAGTGCCTTAGCCGGTTACACTTTTATTTCATCTAAATCCTTTGAAATAGTAGTTGTAGAAGGTGAAAACGATATAAATGATTTTATTTCAGAATTGAATTACCATTATATACCTAATAAAGTTGTAATTGTTATGAATGATCGGAATAAAGATCAGTTAATTAAACTCGCCCCCTATTTAGAAACTTACACCCACAATAACCATCAAAGTATGATATATATCTGCCGCAATTTTGTATGTGAACTACCGATCGAAATAAGTGGAAATAACTACTCTCACATATTCAAGCTATTGGAATAAGCTCGAATTAAGATTTACTACCAAATCTTATATTTATTTTTTGAAGCTTTCCTTTCTTTTATCTCTTGGAATCTTATCCCTTTTATAAATTAGCCGCTTCAAATAACGTTTTATACGCTAATTTAGTTATTGCTTCAAAAAGTTTTGGATTTAGAGTTTCTACTTTATCACTTAATTTATGAAGATGTGCATAGCTATTGGTAGTAACAAAATATAGTGTCTTAATACCAATTTGGTAAAATGGTTCAGAATCTGCTCCTCCTCCCTTCCATGTAGTGCCAATCATTAATTGATCATTTTCATTATCAATAGACCTGGCTAAGTCCCACATTTCCTTGTTATCCAATCCACCTCCAATTTGAATAGAATCTCCATAACCAACACAATCCATATTAAACATTGCTTTTACATTTTCTTTTGGTACATTTAGATTATTGGCGAAGAAAGTAGACCCATTTAATCCTTGTTCTTCACTTGCAAAAAATACTATGATAATTGAGCGTTTGGGTTTGTTTTCTAGTTTACTTAATGCACGTGCAATTTCTAAAACTGCAGCTGAACCGGAGGCATTATCATTAGCTCCAGGAAAATAGATTTCTCCACCTCCTTGTTGCCCAACATGGTCTAAATGTGCACCGAGCACAATATATTCATTCCTTAGCATCGGATCTGAACCTTCAATAATACCTGAAATATTCCAAGTTTCAGCCTCTCTTGTATATTCTGCCGTTACATCTATTTCAACTTTATTTAACAATGGTATAGAATGTGGATTTTTTAGAGAATCAATAATTGATTGCATTGCCTTTAATGTAGTGTTACTACCTTGAAATAATTTTTCTGCAACCGGCAGATTAATATGAATCTGTGGCATATCTAACAATTGTTCCCCTTTTCCATTAATTAAACTTCCAATTGGTACTTGAGGATTTATATCATTTGGTAAAGAAACCATTAGAACACCGACAGCTCCGTGCTCTTTTGCCACCTGTGTCTTTTCTCTTGGATTGCCATTATCAAAAGGAACTTCCCCAATTTTCCAAGATGGATTATACTTAAATACTAAGACGACTTTACCATTTACGTCAATTCCTGAATAGTCATCATACCCTTTTTCGGGCTGTGAAATACCATAACCGGCGAATACAACTTCTGCACTGAATTTATCTGAACCTGTAAACCCTCTAAAAACAAAATCTTCACCTAATTTATACTTTATCTTATTACCATTTGATGTAATTATATTAAAAACGGATGGACTTTTTATTTCATTGTATTCAACAAATAGTTTCTGTTTATAACCTTCTTTCATGTATGATTTAAGATGGAGACTTTCCAATTCCTTAACCATAAAATTAGCAGCCTTTTCATAACCAACATGACCCGGCATTCTCCCCTGTAAGTCTGCACTAGATAAATATGTTACAGTCTTTAAAAGTTCATTTGAATTAATTGGTACTGTCTGTGAAAGTGAAATATTTGTTGCAAGAAGTGAAACTATGAAAGGAAAAGATAAGAACCATTTAATCGTATTCAAACTTTTTGGAGTTTTGTTGTTAATATTCATTAGCCCATTACTCATTTAAATTATTTACCAATAATAAAATAATATAATTCGAGAGATATTTAAAACAAAGAAGCCCCTTTGCAGGGGCTTCCGTAATAATATCTAATTAGCTTAGAATTATTTTACTAACAACATTTTCTTAACTGATACAAAGTTATCAGCTTCGATTCTGTAGATATACATACCGTTTGCTAATCTTGAAGCATCAAAATTAACTGTATGGAAACCTGCAGGCATTACTTTATTAATCAATGTAGAAACTTCTTCGCCGAGAACGTTATAGATTCTCATTGTAACATTAGATTCTTTTGGTAATGCAAACTTAATGTTTGTAGTTGGGTTAAATGGGTTAGGATAGTTTTGGAATAATGCAAATTCTGTAGGAATTGCTTCTTCTTCAACTGAGGTTAAACCAACATTAACATCAAATGTTGTGCTCATAAAGTCACCAGCGCCATCTTTAACTGTAACAGTAACGAAAGCATCACCAAGTCCTACTGGTGTAACTTTTACTTTACCTGAAGATACAGTTACTTTTGCTACTGTTTCGTTTGATGATTGAGCAATATATAAAGCTGTTCCCTGATAATTAGAGAATACGCCTTCTAAACTAACTTCAACTGGGTCTGTATTTTGAACTAACCATACTTTTGGTAACTGTTTGTCAACTTTGATATTAGATTTCATACCAAGTGTGAAAATAGCACCGCCAGCTCTTAAACCTGCATTAGATGCACGATTGATAGCTGTTAATACACCACCATTGATTTCGTTATCATAATTGTCGTTTGTACCTTGTAATAACCATTGGTTGGTTATATCGTTTGGTTGACCATGTCTTCTGATAAGTCTAACTAAGTTAGGATCACCATAAGAAGTATAACCAGTAGCTGTTAATTCTAAATCAAAGAATATTGATGGACCAACTGATGAAGGAACTGTCTTAATATTCCAATAGAATGGAGCATAACGACCAACAGAAACACCATCTTCAACACCATTAGCAATAGGAAGAGCGGTGAATCCGGTTGGGGACATATCTTCATGTTTTACAATAATTGTAGCTGAAGGTGTACCCGGTGTACCAAATTGATTGTTAAATGAAACTGCTGCTGGACGATATTTTGTAGCTGAACCAACTGGGAATTCTTGTCTTGGGAATGTAGAAGTAGCAAGAACACCTGAATTTACGAATTGTTTGCCAACAAAACCATCAACATGAGAAATGTTTGTACCTGTAACGCCAGCTCTGCTGAATCCTTGAAGAGTTGCTGGTGCTGCACCTTGTAAACCGGCTGGGATATAAACAATATGATCACCAGTTTTGAATACACCATTTTTGAATGTGATGAATCCTGATGTTAAATTACCACCAACTAAAGTAATTGTGTTACCATTTGTAGCTTTGTTGAACTGTAAGTCACCTAATGCTGCACCAGCTTCAGGAACAGTTACTGTTTGATTAGCTGAACCTGCAAATGTTAGAGGACTGAAGAATGTTGTAACCGGGTCAGTTGCTCTTGAGAAATCAGCTGATTCATTTGCTATGTTTACATCACCTAATGCTTCAAATGTTAAACCAAATGCTACATTGATATCATTCTTTATATCAAGTAAACCTTCAACTGTAACTGATGACCATAAAGTAACAGGGAAGTTGAATACGTTTGCTGAACGTGAGAATGAAAGTGATTTTACTGTCATTGGTAATTCTGCATCTGTATTATATGCAAATGTAGGAGCATAAGATACGTCATGACCAACACCAAATACAACTGAACCTGTAGCAGATAATGTTCCATCAATAACATTTATTGCTACATTATCAACAAAAGTTAATGTTTTTGTAGCAGCAACATCTAAACTACCATTAGTTAATAATAATTCTTTATTAACTTGGCGTGAATCTGCTAAAGTAGCTAAAGCAGAATTATCAACTTCTAAAGTACTAACTAAAGTAGCTGTTGCAGGCCATACTGTTGCAGGAACTGCTAAAGCTAAAGCATTCATTAAGTGTAAATTGATAGTAGCAGCATAAACAGGAGCTGCATCAAATTTACCATTAACCCAATAAACATCTGCCATATCAGCAACATTCAATCTTGCAACTGCTGTTACTAAATGAGCAATTGTTTGAGCTGCAGCAACGTCGATATATAGTTTTTTAGTTACTGTTGCAGCAGAAGCTGATGCGAATGTAGGTGAAACTGCGTCTGCGCTTTTTCCGAATCTTAAGTTAGGAATTGAGAAACCAGTACCTTGTGTAAATGCAGCGGTTCTGATTACTAAATAACCTGATGTTGCATCATAAGTAGGTGCAGGAGCTGGAGCAGCAAGTACTGTCCTTGTGAAAGTACCAGCAGCTATTGTAATACCAACACCTGGATCTAAATCTTGAACTGCGTTGATTTCAATTTCCTTACTTGAGAAATTCAAAACACCGCCATTGTGGTTAAAGTTTCTATAAACAACTAAACCTGTACCTGTACCTGCTAAAGTAACGTCATTAGATACTGTAACGTTTCCTAAAGTTGGAGCACCTGTATATGACCAGATCATTGGAGCATTTGCTGTTACCGGATTCAATACTAATGTACCAAGTACAAAAGCGAATGCAGGTGTTACAGCTGCGAATGATGATGTTCCTGTCATTGTAAAGTTTTTACCTGTTAAGGTTAATGTTCTTCCGGTTACGTTATCACCTAAGAAAAATTCACCTTTTGTGAATGTAAAATCACCAGAGAATACAACATTGAAATTACCTGCAGCAGGGTTGATTGTGAAATCATCACCAGCGTTTGCTAAGTTAATTTCAACTGGAGCTGAAATTGTAGGAGCTGATGTTGGTGTAGAAAGAACAGTAGGACCAACTCTGAAAGCTAATAAACCAGGACCTTGAACTTTAGCTTTACCATCAATTACAGGAGCTAAACCTCTATAGGTTAAAGTTTTACCTTCAGCTATATTTACAATACCGTTTCCTAAAGCAAAGTCGCCGGCTTGTGTTGTATTTGAAGCTAAGTTTAATACGTTTGCAGCATTAACTTCTGTGATGTTTAATAAATGAGTTCCATTTAAAGCACCAGCACCAAAAGTTGTTGTTAAAGCAGCTGCAGCGTTTGCATAAGTAATACTACCAGATGCTTGAGAAACTGTTTCATCAAAATCAGCAGCAGCGGCAAGACCATCTCTTGAATTATCAGCACCTAAGAAGTTAGTTACTAATCCTTTTGCACCATTGATTACGTTTTTAAGAGAAGCAACATTAATGTCTGGTAACCATCCTGCACCTGTGATTGTAACACCGTCAGTAGCAGCTAAAGATAAATATGATGGAACTGAAAGTGTGTTTGTAATATCACCATCAAGAATAATATTAGAACCTTTCATTATTAAAATATTATCTAATACTAATGCTTGACCAGGATATACATTTAAAGTACCATTGACAGTTACAGTAGTTGCAAGTGGAGTTGTTACGGCACCTTTTGTAGCTACTAATGGAAGTGTACCATCATTTGTAGTGGCTACTGTTAAATTGTATAATTTGTTTGAAGCAGAAGATGGTAATTCTAATGATGTTGTTTTATCCAACCCAATATAAAGAACGTTAACCATCGATGTGAATGTAGGAGCAATAGCAAATGTCCCTGCATTTCTAACGATTGTAGGATAATCAACCGAATTATCAAATACAACGTTTGTTAGTGCAGCATTAGTTACTGTACCAGCAGTTAAATTAAATGTCTTTGTAAATTTGCAATTAGTTGTTAATGTTACACCTGCAGGAGCATCAACTTCGAAATTCTCAAATGTACCAGCGCCACTTAATAATGATGGGGCATTTGAATTTTGAGATATAAATCCTTGTCCTATTGTTTTATAGCCACCTGTATTTACAAAGTCACCTTTACTGGCATTCGCACCTAACTGACCACCAATAAATAACGTAACATTATCAATTAATGTATTACTATTAGCATTAATTGTAACATCACCTAATATTCTAAAATTACCACCATTAATTGTTACAGCAGGGGATAAATTAGTTGTATTATCTAGTAGTAATTTACCTGGCCAAACTGTCTGTGTAGCATTTCCACTTAACATTTGTGCTGTAATAATAGTCGTAGGTCTAATCCATAATGTTGAATTTGAGTTAGCAATAAATTTAGTACTTGTAGCTAAATCACTAAACTGATACGATAAGCCAGTTAATTGGAGATTACGAACTGCTCCACCAACATTTAGAGTACCAGCTTTAAAGATTGAATTATCTACTAATACATTCATATTCGTAGTACCGGCACCAGTTAAATTAATTTCTCCACCAGTTAATTCAATACCACCTTTTAATTGCATATTAGCGCCACTATTCATAGGAGCAGTTGCATCAAAATATACTTTACCGCCAGATACGATTAATTTACCATTAATTGTGAATGTTTCTCCAGCAGCGCCATTATAACCGGCAAATTTGATGTTTGAAGAACCTGTGTTTTCAACATTTCCGAATGAATAACTTAGACCAGCAGTTGGAGTTGTACCGAATTGGATATGGTCTGCGCTTGAAGTTCTTGAGTTAACTACTTTACCTGAAAGAGTTACTGTTTCATTAGCAAAAACTACATAACCACCAGTTGCACCGGTTGTTGTAACGTTTCCACCAGCAAAACCAGCATTTGTTGTAGCAGCTGTTTTGAAGTTACCATTAACACCATTTGAACCAACTGCACTACTTGAAATATCACCAGTAGCGAAAGTACCAACTGTTCTATTTAATGCTAAAACTGAACCGTTATCTGTTAAAGTTACATTTGTAACAGAAGCAAAGTTAGTAGAGATCACAATATTACCTGTAACAATATTTCCACCAACTGCAGCAAATGTTACTGTACCGGAATTTGTAACTGATGCAGCAGCAGCAGCTAAGCCACCATCAGCAGCAGCAATACCTGCATTTGTTGTACTTACATTTATTCCGCCTGTTACTGTTACATTTCTTCCAGCACCAGCTGAATTGAAATCAACGTTACCAGCTTCATTCCAAACTGTGGTTGCAGGACCATTATTTCTGGTTGCTGTACCTGAGAATGAAGTAGCGACAGTAACAGAACCTGTAATTGTAACTACTCTATTACCAAACTGAATTGTACCAACTTTTGCAGCTAAGTTTACTATTGCGTTTGTTAGAGCAAGAGCAGGATTATTGAGTACATTACCGTTCACTGTAACTGATAATACACTTCCGCCTGTTTTAACTACATCAATATGACCAGCTCCAGATTGAGTGATATCGCCATTAACTGTTAAATCAAAACCAATTGGAACATCAAGATTAACAAAACCACCAGCCATATTTGTTACTGAACCAACAGTAGTAGCAGCTGTTGTAGCTGTCGCAACTGTAATAGAGCCACTTGCGTTATTTGTTAAGTTACCACCAGTTGTAATAACCGGGAATGTAACTGCACCAGAACCATTATTTGTTACATTTTTAACTGTAACTGCTGCAGGAGCTGATACTGAAGCTGCTCCACCTGCTGTAACGTTTAAAATGTCTGTATTTGTGTTTAATGTTAATGTAGCAGCTGCTGAAGCTGTAGCTGTTACGTTAGGTAAATCAAAATTACCAGTAACCGTAGCACCACCTGTGAAAGCTAATGTACCATTAATTACATCAGCGGCTACTGTATGAGGGTTAGCACCAACTAAAGTTAATGTAAATGTGTTTAAATCTAAACCGGCACCAGTATTAAGATTACCGTTCACAATTTTAGACTCATTTAATTTTAATGGTGTATTAACAACATTTGTTTTTAAATTTCCAAAATTAGTTGTGTTGCCTGCAGCAGGTAATTCAAAACCTGATGTGATAGCAACGCCACCATTGTATTCGAAATTTACTACACCAGAATAATTCAACTGTGCATCAACTTCGCCTGCTGTTCTAACAACCGTAGCGCCAACAGTAAGATTATTACCGCCAACAACTTTACCAGCCGTTAAAACTAAACCTGAATTGAATTTGAATGGACCACCGAATGTAGTTGTATTATTCGGAGAAGCCAAATTGTTGTTAACTACTAAGCTAACAGCCTGAGGTGTTCCACCTGTTGAATTGAATGTTAATTTTTTAGCTCCCACAACAACTGCTTCGTTGTAAAGGTTGCCATTTGCATAAGATACAACAATAACGTCTCCGTTAGATGCTGCAGCTATTGCGTTATTAATAGTTTGTTTTGGTCCAACACCACCGCCCTGAGCAGTAGCTGACAAACCGTTGTAACCGTCTAAGCCGTTGATTACGTCAACATAATACGTAACCTGACCAAACGTCATCGAGCTGAACACGAGTGTAAAGAACACTACTAATGTGCTGAGCTTGAATATGTTTTTGTAATTCATATGGATATTACTCCTTGTTGATTTGTAAAAAGTTATCATATTGTTTAAAATGCATAAAAATCCAACATCACCCTCCGTCCTTAAGGTGGCAGGATTTTGCGCATAGTATTCCTCCTAAAATTTGTTGAACAATACTGTTACTTTTCCTCCGTCCGATTTTACTTATTTGGCTTGCACCTCACAGAAAGCCCTGAAGATGATACCAAGAAACGTTTAAAATCCTCCAAAATTAAACTTTCCGGATATCGGGACATCTCTGCTAACCAAAATTATAAATAACTTTATTCGTTGTCAATAAAAATCTTTATTTTAAATCCGATTTTATTCTTTTCTTTAAATCAGCGGACTTAACTTATTTAATAACAACAGACTAACATTTTGATTTATTTTAAAATAATAAAATTTATTTAAATAAAGGTGATATTACTCACCTGTTACTATTTCATCTGCCAAATTTATAAAAATTCCGTGTTCTACAATCCCCGCTCTCTCATTTAATATGGAAGCAATTTTCTCTGGATTTTCCAAAATTCCGAACTTGCAATCCAATATAATGTTCTTTTCATCGGTAATAAAATCCTTTCCATCACTATTTAATCTCCTAGTAACAACAGCTCCGAGAGATTCCAAAAACCTTTTTTCTACTTCTTCTGCGAATTGCAATACTTCGACAGGTACAAAAAATTTCTCGCCCAATTTTTTTGATCGTTTATTCGGATCAATAACTATAATAAGTTTCTTACTTGCTTGTGCAATAATTTTTTCTCTAAGGAGAGCACCTCCGCCACCCTTAATTAAATTCATCTCTTCATCCACTTCATCAGCACCATCAATTGTAATATCAATTATAGGATATTTATTAAGTGTGCTAATCGGTATTCCTAAT
>Ga0172380_10001960_pt1 | contig 33913 bp, 26 predicted proteins | sample Leawe162metaG_FD_119747 | JGI IMG/M metagenome (GOLD analysis project Ga0172380, IMG submission 119747) | Leachate microbial communities from a municipal landfill in Southern Ontario, Canada - Leachate well 162 metaG | ecosystem: Engineered > Solid waste > Landfill > Unclassified | place... | reverse complement strand
TTTCTGAATCAATAGTTGTCGTTGGCAAAATACGCGGTTTCTGGTATTTTGTTAATGTAGCTTATGATTATTTAGCAATACTTATCTCTACAATATATCTTTTGTATTTTATATATAATTCAAGAAAAATTTATAAACTACAAGCAGCATCATTACTCATTGGTTCTTTTCTTCCTTGTATCCCAAATATTATATATTTATTTAGAGGAGGAAACGATTTCGATTTAACTCCGATCTTTTTTATACTATCAGTTACGATTTTCTCAAATGCTTTCTTCCGATTTAGACTTTTCGATATCGTTCCCACCGCTCGAAAAATATTTCTAGATTATATAAATGATGGGATTATTATTATTGATAAAGAATTGCGAGTAATTGATATTAATCAGACTGCTCAAAAAATATTTGGAATGGAAAAGAATATTGGTTCTTCCATCTTTAGTTTATTGCGAAATTTTCCAGATATAGAACTTTTTATTAAAGAGGGTGTTTTTAGTAAAGAGATCGAATTTAAGTACGGTGAAAAATCATTTGATCTTATTATGTCTCCAATAAATGATAAGAATAATTCAATAGTCGGAATTATTCTACATTTTCGTGATGTTACTTCTCGTGTAAATACACAAGAAGCACTTTTGAAAAGAGAAGAAGAGCTTAGCGAATTGAATGCTACTAAGGATAAATTATTTTCCATTATAGCTCATGATCTCAAGAATCCATTTATGGCAATAATTGGTTTTACGGAAATATTAGAAACAGAAATCAACGAACTTTCCGAAGCTGAGAAAAATGAAATACTCAAACATCTTAGAGAAGCCACTTCACAAACATATAAAATGTTAGATAACCTTTTGCGCTGGTCTCAAATTCAAACAGGTAGAATTATTTTTGAACCGGAAAATGTTTTATTAAACAACATTATTGATGAAGTTTTGAATAACCTAAACTATCAAGCTAAAATTAAAAATATTTCTCTTATTACTGATTTCGATTCTGTATATTATTTAAATGCTGACAAAACTCTTCTTAACATAGTTTTTACAAATCTCATTTCAAATTCTATTAAATTTACTGTTTCAGGTGGAAGTGTAAAAATTTCGGCCTCGCTAGAAAATGAATATATACATATATTTCTTGAAGATTCAGGCATTGGTATGAACGAGCAGGAAGTGGAAAAAGTCTTTGAATTAAATAAAAGCTATACCAAACATGGCACTTCCGGTGAGAAGGGAACTGGCTTAGGGCTTCTTGTTGTAAAAGAATTTATTGCAATGCATAAAGGAAAACTTTCTGCTCAAAGTACTCTCGGAGTAGGTACAAAATTTACTGTTTCCTTACCGAACAAATTATTAAATAGCTAAGAATTTTACCGTAAACACCGAACCTTCTCCTTTTAGGCTTTCGACAAAAATCTCAGCCTTATTTAAATCGCAATAATTTTTAACTAATGCCAAACCTAATCCATTTCCTTCGAATGACCTTGTATAACCTTGTTCTTCTTGACGAAATGGTTTAAATATTGAATCCAAATAGTCTTCACTCATTCCAATGCCGGTATCCTTAATCTTCACGAATAAATATTTATCCTCGTTTGTAACCTCAATTGTAACTTTACCTTTATTGGTATATTTGATTGCATTATCAATCAAGTTTGCAAAAATCTGATTAACACTATATTCATCCCCCAAAATATTAAAATTATTACCGTTAGTCGTCAGCCCTAATTGTAATCCCTTTCCTTTTGCATAAGACGTATATTCATTAATAAATTTTTTCAAAATGTCATCTATTAAATTTATTTTTTTAAATACTGCATCATAGGATTTAGTTTGAACTTCGGACATGTTTAAGATTAAGTCTATGGTCCTAATTATTCTTTTACTTGCTGAATTAACGCTATTAAAACCTTCAAATAATTCAGGGTCTATTGTTGATTCCACTTCGTCTCTTATCAAGTTTGTAAAGCTTAGTATCACGTTAATAGGAGTTCTAATTTCGTGGGACATTTGCGCTAAAAATTCAGATTTTAATATTTCTGATTTTACCGCTATATCTTTGGCTTTTATTAATTCTTCGATCATCCTTGCAATTTCTGATTCATTCCGCTTCTTTTCCGTTACATCAAATACTATCGAATATAAAAATTTCTGATCTTTATATACAAAAGGATTCGAATATACTTCTACTTCTCTCAAGTTACCATTAGAAAGCTTATGCTTAAAATGAAAATGATTCATCTCTTTCTTCACTGCTCTACCAATATAATCCAATACTATATCTTTTGGTAATGTATTTAAGTCATATAAATAGATGTTCTCATTAATATATGTTTTCTCATATCCATAGAAATTAGCGGCTGAATCATTTGAGTCAATAATTTTCCCACTTTCTATATTTGAAATAAACATAACGGCTTCGCTTGATTCAAAAAGAGTTTTAAATTTTTGCTCTTCCTCCAAAAGTAAATTTAATGCATTCTGTTTCTCCTTTTCTATATGCATTTTATTTAATGCAAAGCTAATGTCATTGGCTAATTCAATAAATAGCTCTTGTTCTTCGGCTGAATCTAAGAATTCCCTAAGAATTGCAACTGAAATAATACCGAAAAAATTATTCCCGTTTTTAAGTGGATATAATAATGAGCCATAAAATTTAGAATTATATAAAATTGGGCAATCAGGGCAGTTAATATTATTTTCTCTGATTATTACTAATCCATCAGTTTCTAAAACCTTTTTATGCAATTCCAATAATTTATTATTCCCGAATATTTCCTCTATCTCATATTTTTTCTCAGAATTACCACTGTAAGAATATTCTATTATGTCTTTATTTTTATCTAATAAAATTATCCATGACTGAAGGTAACCCCTTTTTTCAATCAATAGTTGACATGTTTCTCTTATAAGTTCGTTTTCATTCTCCACTTTTACTATTAGCTGATTTACATTTCTTATCGCAGCAAGTACTGAATTTAAATGAAGAATACTACTCTGATTTTCTACTATTTTTTCTGTCCGGTGTCTAATTATCTCTTCTTGGTTTTCATATTGGATTGAATTCCTGATTACTAATGACATTATATTTGAGAGAAATTCCAAAGTGAGAATTACTTCTTTTATATGCTCATTTTCGTGAAGATTGATAAGTAGGATTTCACCAATCTTTTCTTCATTATATATTAATGGAACAATTATCTTTGTATAAATTTCATCGTCTTTGAGTTCAACAAAAGGAATTTCAGTCTTAATTATTCTTATTTTCTTGTTTTCATAATACTTTTTTGTATAGTCAAATAAAATTTCTTCTTTGAAGGATGATTGTTTTCTTTTGGGATTGATGGATAGAAATGAAATATCATTTTTTGAATTATATTTGTAAATCAAGATTGCTCTTGCACCTGTAAGTTCTCTTAAATGCATAGTAAGAACATCTGCAGCTATGCTCGGATTATGAGAGGATTCCAATACTTTTTCATAAATATCGAATGCCATCTCTCTAAAAGCATTATCTTTAAACCGTTTGTTCACGTTCTATTCCGTCAGGTGTATTTGAAAAATTATTAATCAAATCTTTTACCCTAGTTGATATTACTTCCAAATCGATTTCCAAAATTTCATATGGAAGACCTGTAAAATTAGAAATATCATCTAAAATTTTAACAGGGATTTCACTTACCTTTGTATCTAAATAAATAAGTTTAGTGTGACAGTCGTTAAAGAACCCTTTTGCCACTTCTTCGGATAAACCTAATTCTTCCATAAATACTTCTCTCCATCTATGAGTCCATTCCGATAGAAGGAAAAAGGCACCCTCTTTTCTTAATCTTCTATATTCATCCTTTTCTAATAATATTTCTATACAATTAATTCCGGGCATCCTCACAATTTTATTATCAACTTCCATTTCGTTCATATGCGGATGACAATCGCCAAAAAGCAATAATATCTTTTCATCTTCTTTTATGTCATCAAGTTTTTTACTTAATGATTTTTCTAATTTTTGTGGAAACATATGTAGCATCGAAGAAATGTAAGTTAGTTCTATATTTATATCATTCTTCCTCTTTACCGCTTCTAAAATATCTTTAAATATTGAACAAGAGATACACTTAAATTTTTGATCTTGCATACAGGATTCTCGCTTTCTCATTTATTGCTTCTTTAATCATTTTGATTTTTTCAATGGGTGTTTTTAGTGGTATATCTGCATTAGAAGTCGCAAGAACAAAATAAGGGTCATCTTCCATCAGTTCTAAAATAGAAATAGTATTTTTATAAATCTTTTCCGGAGAAAGATTTATCAATTCCGGACCATTAATATTTCCTGCTAAAATCTTTTTAGTCCCTAATTTAGCACGAGCAATTTTTAAGTCCTCATCACCACTTACAACATAGGCGATTGTATTGGGGGAGTCTTTATACAAATCAATAAAAGGTAAGAATCTTGTCCCGCCTGAATGGTTTATTATATATCCTTTCGTCTCTGAATTAAAAGAATTGATTATAGGTAAAAAATTTTCTACAATTTCTCTTGTAACAATGGAGGGATTTAAGAATACGGATGGCATTACTAAAAATGTTGTTCCATTTGCTAAAAGAGAGGAATTAAAATCTAAACAAAAAGGTATTGTATAATCTAAAATTTTTTTTGTGCCTGTTTTATCAAATAAAACAATCTCAAGCCATTTTTCCAATCCAAATAATACAATGGGAATATCAACCGGGTTCAGAGTAATTGCAGCTACCGGAACTTGGGTTGTATATTTTGATGATAATTTTTGAACAATATCTAAAAAATATTTCAATTTCGGAAAGTTCTCTGCTTTTGGAGGTGGGAGAGTAGCAATCGCATCGGGATTTGAAAATATGGGTTTTCTTAAATTGGGAGGGAAATTTTCAAAGTATTTTAATTCACTTCCGAAAGCTGCACCTAATAAAGGTACAGAAAATGGAGCATATATAAAATCAGGCTTGAAAGTTTCATATGCAGCGCACTGTCCTTCACAATAAATATCAGAATTGGAATAGTATTCCTTCAACGGAGCATTAATAATTCCCGCTCCATATAAACTCAATAATAAACTAAAGGGTCTTCTATCAACGGGCGCACCTTGAGCAGTTGCAAGAATTCTTTCAAAGCTATTCATAACTTGCTCCTCATGGAGAGTTCTTCAAAAAGTTTCACTGCGGAAATAGCATTTGGTGCAGAACCATCTCCGCCAACTTTCTCAACTAATTCTGGTCGGAGATTAAATATCGCTCCGCCGACTGCTAACATCAATTTATCTTTATATCCTCTATTATCAATCTCGTCCCGGAGCTTCTTAATATTCTTAGCATTCACAAACATCATAGCAGAGGCACCGATAACTTTTGCTCCTTTATCAAGTGCACAATTAATAAATTCTTCGGGAAGTACGTCGTTCCCCAGATCATGAACCTCCCAGCCCGATGCTTCTAAAAATACAGATACTAATCGTCTTCCAAGGGAATGATAATCGTCTTCAATGTTTCCGACTACTGCAATTCCTTTGTATGTTTTTTCAATATTTCTTTTGTTGTATTCTTCGGCTGTTTTTAAGAGGATATCTTCTGCAATCTTTCCGGCTATGTATCCATTAGCTAGACTAATATCTGGATTTTTCATCCAGTATTCTCCGAATAAGTGAAGGGCGGGTTCAACTAAATTCTGAAGTGCAGCTTCATAATTATTTTCGTGAGCATATTCATCTACAATATCATTTGCTGCGTGTCTGTCCGAAACTTTCAAAGCTTGAAGTAAACTTTTAATTTGCTGGGAAATCACTTAGACCTCGTAAATTATTGCGTTAAGTATATTATCGGAATATTTTAGAATTATTTGAATAGAATTTAACAATATCTATATGAAAGTCAAAAAAAAAGGGCACTGAGTGCCCTTAAAATTAAACAATAATATTGTTTTTCTATTGGAGGTAAGTTGCATAACTTGCATAAATTGCAGAAACAACAACCAAAAGTAACACAAGGACTACTGCTACGAATCTCAACATGTTTATGTCTCCCATTTAATTAGAATAAATTATTAAAAAATAAATCCCCTGATATTTCTAACAGGGGTAAATATTATTTTATTAATAGCATTTTCTTATTCGTGAAATATTCGCCTGCTTTTACTGAATATATATAAGCACCAGATGAAACTTTATTTCCAAAGTTGTCATCGCCATTCCACATTACTGAATAACTTCCTGCAGGTTTATTATTGTTGATCAATGTTTTAATTTCTTGACCTAACATGTTGTAGATTTTTACAGTAACTAAAGCTTCAACAGGGAGTGCATATTTAATTGTTGTTGAAGGATTAAACGGATTAGGATAATTCTGTTCTACATTAAAATCAGTAGGTATAACAGCTGTTTCCTCTTCAATTGCAGTAATTCCGCTGCCTGTTTTGAATTTAGCAACACCTGAATAATTAGAATATTTATCGTCTTCTGTTTTACTTCTAACACGCCAGAAATATTCTTTATTCTCTTCTAATCCGGTTACCTTGTAAGAAGGTGAACTTAATCCTGAATATGTTGCTGAATTTTCCATCTTAGCATTATCAGCTACTTCCAGTTCATAAGCTAAAGTAGCTGTTGGTGCAGATGGTGTCATCCAGGATAAAACAGGGGAGGATGTATTGATTGTAAGGTTATTTGCAGGCCCGCCAATTCTTGGCTGAATAGCAAATGCAGGTCCTGCATCAATTGTAAATTCTTCAGTTGCAGAGAATGATGAATAAGAAGCACCACCATACCAAGCTCTAACTTTCCAGAAATATGTAGCTCCCGGTGTAAGTCCTGTAAGATTGGCAAATGTATTTGTTCCTTGAACTCCTGCCGCAATCGTTGTTGTAGCTAATGGGAAGAATACATCTGAATTGCTATATACAACCTCAAATCCTTGTATCCCGGCTGATGAACCTGTCCAGTACCAGTAAAGATCAACATTTGAGGAATAAACTGTAACACCGCCGATAGGATAAGTTAAATCAACTAAACCACTACTAGGACCGCCTGCCAATGTGAAGGAACCTTCTGACCAAGCTGAATATGTAGTTCCATCATAAGAGGCAACTGCCCAATAATATGTTGTTCCATAATTTAATGGTGCAGCGAATGTATAGAATGTTTGATTCAAATCATTTACGTCTGCCGTACCACCATAAGTCATATTCCAGTTTGCAGAAGTTGGTCCGGCTTTCCATCTAACCGTATATTTTGTTAATCCAAGTGTTCCGCCTTCAAGATACCAATAAACAGAAGGCATTGCGTCATAAACCGTTGGATTGCCTACGGGCCATGATGCTACCGGATATGCTGTACCGATTCCTCCATCAACAACGAATGTGGAAGGAGCTGACCAAACACTTGTCCCTGGACCATTATCTGATCTGACTCTCCAATGATATGAAGCTCCCGGTGTTAATCCACTTGCTTGAACAAATAAATCAGTTACATCATCATATGTTGGTGCCCCGGTAAAAGCAGTAGTAAGAGGAAGAATCTCTATATCAAAAACTAATCCCATGCTCGATGCACTTAAATACCAATATAGATAAGGTGCAGTTGTATAAACTGTTACTCCACCGGTTGGATAAGAATTTGTTGGAACTACTAAAGTACCAGTTCCGTTGGTTTTGAATGAAGAAGCAACGCTCCAAGCACCTATCTGCTCTTCTTCAGGTGTGCCGCGTTTATAAACACTCTGAACTCTCCACCAATACGTTACACCCGGATTTAAATTTGATATTGCTGTATGGTATAGGGCATTTATATTTGTTGCACTATAAACTGCCGCTCCAAAGTTGGAAGTACTTACTTCCAAATTGTAAGTTAAATCTGTACCAACGCCACCGATATACCAATAGAATGTTGGAGCATTGTCATAAACTAAATATCCACCGGTAGGATAAGAAGGATTAACTGTAACAGCCCCGCCGGATGTAGTAAAATATCGCACAGGTGAATAACCTACAACTTCATTACCTGCATTGAGTAATACGACTCTCCAATAATATTTTGTACCGCCGGTTGGTGCCCAGCTATAAAATAGATTTGAAGTCGTTACTTGGAAATCAGGAGTTGACCACTCTAATTCAGTTGGTGGAGCTAAAGATGCTTTCACCTGAAACTTAAACTGCATTGTTCCAACTGCTTGATTAATTGACCATGTAAACATTGTATTATCTGTATAAACTAATGCTCCGTTTGAAGGCCAGTTCGGATTAATTGTTACAGCAGGATGTGTAGTGAAATGCCAAATACTAGATGGAACAGGTGTTGCACCATCTTTAGCAACTACCTGCCAATAATATGTAGTATTATTATTTAATGGGAATGGGAAAGTCCCAACATTATCATCATCTTCTGTGTAATCATAATATGTCATGGATGTTGTATCTGCCGGAATGGCTAAATCCGTATAAATAACATTTGCATCAAAAGCTACTTGACTTGCACCAGATGTCGAAACACGAAGCTCGTATTCAGATTCAAAAGAAGCATCTGTCCATGTAAATGTTGGCTCAATTGCTACTCCGGTTAAACCATTATATGGAGTAAGGAGTGGCAATTCAGTATAGAAAAATCTAACTGCACTTGATTTAGTTTCATTGTCATTAAGTTTTGCGCCATCATCAACTCTAGCTGTTACTGACCAATAATATTTTGTTGCTGCTGTTAATCCAACAGGGCTATAATTCGTTAGACCAGTGGTTCCATTTATTACAGCAGGGGGAGGATTATTTGCTTCTACACTAACATCATAAACAACCGATGATGTACTTGGATTCATTGTCCATGTAAGATTTGGATTTAAAACGGTCGAAATAAATCCGTCTGCCGGTCCGGTTAATACCGGAGTATCTAATAAGGTAACGAATGTAAAAGTTGCGGAAGTTACGACTGAGGCAGTTGGTAAATCGCTGTCTGTCGTTTCCACAACCCAATAGTATTGTGTGTTATAATCTAATGGAGCAAGAAGATTATAGCTCGTACCAGCTTGAGAAGCGGAGGTGTGAACTAAAGTTAATAACCCTGCATCAGAATATACTTTCACTACATAACTATATGCGCCTATTCCACCTGTTGCTGCATTCCAAGTAAAGGTCGGGGATAGCGGTTGTAATGTTTCCGAATTTGCAGGAGTTAATAATAAACCGCTCGATAATGCTGCTACGGTGGAAAATGAAAATGCTGCATAACTTGACGTTCCATTAGTATTGGTGGCTTTTACACGCCAATAATAAGTCTCACCGAAACTTAATATTCCACCTGGTAGATTTAATGAAGTTCCTGCCTGTGGGTCAGACGTATATATAATGGAAGCAAAATTTGCATCTGTGTCATCAATTTCCAAGACATAGCTCACTGGTCCGGCGAGCGAAAATGCTGCTGTCCATGAAAAGTTTGGTGTTCGATTCTGCGTAGCATCTGCATTAGCCGGGGCTGATAGCAGTCCTACTGCGGGTTGTGCGGTGAGTTCTTTCGGCGTTACTGCTAAGAGCAACGCAAAAAGTGTAAAAAGTAGTAAATGATTTTTTCTCATTTATACACCCTCTCTCTATTTAAGATATTTTTTAGTCGGCTGGTAGAAATTAAACCTTAAAAAGCCATTACGTCTTGTTTAATCGTTTTCCTGGTTCTATAATACCTCATTTAAAATAAAAAGTAAAGAAAATAATAGCAGAAATTTCATTTAAAATTTTGGGGTGTGATTTTGGTCAATCAAACTTTTTGAGGGGAGAAGGCTTTATTTATAGTAATGGATTTGATATCTCTAAAATTACTTCCTATACAGTTTTTGTACTTCTTTATATCTGAAACAACTCACTTCATGATCGTTAACTAAACCCGTGGCTTGGAGATGAGCATATATAATTGTAGAACCGACAAATTTAAAACCCCTTTTCTTTAAATCTTTTGATACGGTATCGCTTAAAACGCTTGTGGCAGGGAGTTCTTTAATAGATTTGAATTTATTGATTACCGGCTTTCCTTCATTGAAACTCCATATATAACTAGTAAAAGAACCGAACTCTTTTTGGATTTCAAGGAATCGAGTGGCATTATTTATTGCAGCTTCTATCTTGAGTCTATTTCTAATTATACCAACGTCTTGAAGTAATTCTTCCACTTTTTGTTTATCGTATTTTGCAACTTTCACGGGATTAAAATTAGAAAAAGCTTTTTTATAACCTGAGCGGCGTTTTAGAATTGTTTCCCACGATAAACCTGCCTGAGCACTTTCCAATATTAAAAATTCAAAATGGGTTTTATCATTATAACAGGGGACTCCCCATTCTTCATCATGATATTTCATCATAAAATCTTTTTGATTATGCCATGCACAGCTCTTTTTCTCTTCGCCCATTTTCATTCCGGTACTCATTTCTTCCCTATATTTTAATGTAAAATACGAAACAAAAAATAATTTGACAATATGATAGCAAAGTGATATCATTATGCTATCAATTAAATGGAGTTTGGTAAAATGGAAACTATTACCGAAAAAAACGCTTTTAAGCTTAATGGCTATCTTATGGCAGTGTTTGTTTTCTTACTTGCTGTTATTGATGCATTAGTTGTTATTGCAAATGCCGATTCAGGCGAACCCTATTTCCTCATATTTTTTATACCACTTCTTATAGTAATAGTCTTACTAATTCCCGGCTTTTTAGTGGTACAACCAAATGAATCAAAAGTGTTGATTCTCTTTGGTAAATATATAGGCACAATACGCAATTCCGGTTTCTGGTGGGCTAATCCACTTGCAATTAAACGACACGTATCGCTACGAATAAGAAATTTTAATAGTGAAAAAATCAAAGTAAACGACATACATGGCAATCCAATCGAAATTGCTGCTGTAATTGTTTGGAAGGTAGTCGATTGTGCTCGCGCATTATTTGATGTCGAAAGCTTCGAAAAATTTGTAGAGATTCAAAGTGAAACTGCGATACGTGCTTTAGCAACCGAATATCCATACGATTCTAATGATAATGAAGAAGAGTCACTTAGAGGTAATACAAAAGAAATCTCTGAAAATCTTCGACAGCAATTACAAACTCGTTTAGAAGTTGCAGGTGTTTATGTCGTAGAATCAAGACTTTCTCATTTAGCTTATGCGCAGGAGATTGCTCAAGCAATGCTAAGAAGACAACAAGCGCAGGCAGTTGTTGCTGCTCGTCAAAAGATTGTTGAGGGTGCAGTTGGTATGGTTCAAATGGCTCTTGAAGCTTTGAACGAGAAAAATATTGTAAATCTTGATGAAGAGAAGAAAGCCGCAATGGTTAATAATCTTCTTGTTGCACTTGTTTCCGAAACACAAGCTTCTCCGGTAATCAATACAGGGACGCTATATTAATAATGGAAAAAAAGAAATTTCTTTTAAGATTAGATGAAAAAGTTTATGCCGCCCTGGAAAAATGGGCGGCTGATGATCTCCGTTCTGTAAATTCTCAAATCGAATTTTTACTAAAAGAGTCCTTAAATAAATCCAGTAGAATTAAGTATGATTCACAAAAAATTTCAAATCAAAAATAATTTATAAAATTTTTTTTGGGTTAAACCGTTTTATATATTTGTTTGTCTAAAATAGTACAGCAAAATCTAAAAAAATTTTATAAGGTTAGTGATGTCTAAATTTCTAAAGCTTAGTTTATTTCTTTTACTCACTTTTCTTTTGTCAAATCGAATCTATTCTCAAACTGTTTCGGAAAGAATTGAATCATTACTTTCTCAAATGACTCTTGAAGAGAAAATCCTCCAACTTCATGCAGAAGGTGGTTTTAATACTGCCGATAATAATAGATTGAACATTCCCGGTTTTATAATGGCAGATGGACCTCATGGAGTAAGGGATGGATTAGCTACTTCATTTCCTGTTGGTATTTCTATGTCAGCAACTTTCGATCCTGATTTAATGGAGAGAGTTGGAATTGCTATGGGTAAAGAATTTCGTGGTAAAGGAAAACATCAAGCTTTAGGACCTTGTCTCGATCTTACACGCGATCCACGAAATGGAAGAACTCCTGAAAGCGGCGGAGAAGATCCATATCTAATTGCTAAAATAAATACAGCTCTCGTAAAAGGAATTCAATCCGTAGGTGCTATCGCAACAATTAAGCATTATAATGCCACTCATAAGCAGAATGGCAGGATGAGTAACAATTATACAGTTGGTGATCCAATGTTAATGGTAGCTTATGGATTTAGTTTCCGTTCTGCACTTCAGGATGGTGGTGCGCTTTCTATAATGAGTGCTTATAATCAACTAAATGATCAATTTGCATCAGAAAACAAAAATCTTCTTACTACAATTCTTAGGAATAATTGGGGATTTCCATTCTATGTGGTTTCTGATTGGGGAGCAATTCATAATTCAGAACTTGCTATAAAAGCAGGTTGCAATATCTGTATGGGCAGCGATAATTATAAAAATGATCTCTTAAATTTAGTTAATGGTGGCTCGGTATCTATAAATATAATCGATGAAGCGGTAAGAAATGTTCTTAGAACAAAAATTTTAGCCGGGATGTTGGATTATTATCCGGCAGGAGATCCCGCTGATATCAATAGTTTTGATCATCAGGCACTTGCTCTCGAAGCAGGTAAAAAAAGTTTGGTACTTCTGAAGAATCAAGATAATCTTCTACCATTAGACAAAAACAAAATCAATAAAATTGCAGTTGTCGGTCCATTCGCAAATTCACTTCCACTTGATGGCGCCGGTAATGCTTATGTCTCTCCTTTTTATACTGTTACTCCTCGACAAGGAATCGAAAGCTACCTCGGGGCTTCTAAAGTTTCTTATGCAAAGGGTGTAGATGTTTCAGGAGATTATACTTCTGATGTAGGTGTAGCTTTAACTTATGCACATTTTTCAGATTTAGTAATATATTTCGGCGGACTTGATACTTCTCAAGAAGGAGAAGGATTCGATCGATCTAATGGTTCTATAATGCTTCCAGGAAAACAGAATGATTTTATTAAGCGTCTCAAATCAGTTAATGAAAACGTAATTGTAGTTTTAATCAGCGGGGGTATTTGCACTGTTTCTCCATTTGTGGATAGTGTTAAATCAATTTTATATGGTTTCTATCCCGGGCAGGAGGGAGGTAATGCAATCGCTCAAGTACTATTTGGTGATTATAATCCTGCCGGGAAACTTCCTGTTACAATGCCCGTTAATGATAGTCAAATCACAAATGAAATAACTGATTTCGATTTTAATAATGATTATGCCTGTGGTTATCGTTATTATGATAAAAAAGAAATTACACCTCAATATGCCTTTGGATATGGATTGAGTTATACTCAATTCGAATATTCAAATATTGCCATTTCGCCTGATGGTGGAACCACAGGCGATGTTTATGAAGTGAGTTTTGACCTTAAGAATATTGGTTCGCGTGCAGGTGAAGAAGTAGCTCAACTTTATTTATCTTATAAAGGGGCTGATGATTTAGTTCCTCCCGTTAAAGAACTCAAAGGATTCAAGAGAGTAAATTTAGATGCAGGTGAAACAAAAACTATTAAAATAATGGTTACAGCAAATGAACTATATAGATATAATAATAATTCGGATGCTAAAATTTATCAAGTTCCTTCGGGTTATTTTACTTTCCGAGTTGGAGGTTCATCTGATAATCTTCCTTTAGAAAAAACAATATTTATGGGATGGCGCTCAATTAGATCTGATTTACAAATTGCAAATATATGGACTATGCCTCGTTATCCGTTGAAAGATCAGCAAGTTCATTTCGTGGCTTCGGTTATTAATAGAGGAAGCGGTTCGAGTCCTAAAGGACAATTTTTACAAGTTAATTTTTTAGTAGATGGAGTGAAGATTAGCGAGGCACTTCAATTTGCAGGTTCAATCCCTGCCGGAGGCATGCAATTAATTGAAGGTAATGTAGGTGATGGTGGTGGTCCAAATTACTGGATTGCCGGAGAGCCGGGCGAATATACAATTGAAGCAATCGTGGATCTTCCTAATACGGTTACGGAAGATGTAGAAGGTAATAACAGTAAATCTGTTAAGTTAGAAGTTTATCCTGAACCCGCAGTAAATTTAGCACTCGGTAAATCGGTTACTGCAACTTCTTCCGAAAGTAATTTATATCCTGCAAATAACGTAACAGATGGTAATTATAGTACACGTTGGTCATCTCTATTTACTGATCCTCAATCGATTACTGTAGATCTTGGTTCGGTTATGGAATTTAATCAGATTAAATTATTCTGGGAAGCCGCGTATGGGAAAGATTATATTATCCAAGTTTCTGACGATCAATCAAGTTGGAAAACTATAGCCACGAAAACTGATGGTCATGGAAATATTGAAAAGTATGATATAGAGACTGCAGGAAGATATATTAAAATAACAGGTACAGCTCGTGGAACTGAATATGGATATTCTCTTTTTGAAATAGAAGTTTATAAAATGGTAAAACCCGTTTCGGTTGAAGATGAAAAGGAAAGTTTACTTCCTGTCAATTTCAAGTTGAGCAATAATTATCCAAATCCATTTAATCCATCGACTACTATTGAATACCAATTACCAAAAGAAGGAATTGTAAAAATAGAAATTTATAATTCACTCGGACAGTTAGTGAAAGTATTATCCGATTCATATCAGAATGCGGGAAAATATACTTTAACATGGAATGGAAAAGATACTTATGGTTCATCAGTAGCGAGCGGAATTTATTTTTATAGAATGAATACTGAAGGATTCACACTTGTTAAGAAAATGATGCTCTTGAAATAAAAATACTTACTCAATTTCTTAAAGAATACCTTAGCTGAGCATAACATTCACAGCTAAGGTACTCTAAAAAACATAAACATGACCTGGCGACTATTGTAGCTTGAACATTATCGGGATAGCTATTTCACATTTCACTGCTTTCCCTTTAATCATTCCGGGTTTGAATTTTGTCTGCATTATTGCCTGTGTTGCAGCTTCATCTAAACCATTACCCACACCTTTAAGTATTTTTGTTCCTTCTACATCACCATTCTCATTTATAAATGCTTTAACAAATACTTTACCCTGAATACCGGCTTTTTTTGCCTCAGCTGGATATACTATGTTTTTTGATAGTTCAATTATTCCCCCAATTATTTCAGGAGCTTGCTCTACTTGGATATAATAGGAATCATTATTCTTTCCAAATAATCCAACTGTTGGGAGGCTGGAATAGGTTAATTCATATTTATTGGCTGAATTTTTTGATGCCGCAAATTCCCATTGAAATTGGTAATTCATATCAGTACCGTTCTCTTGGTAAGTTGCAAATTTCCAGTTTTTTATTTTGTCATAAATTATTTTATCTAAATCAGGAGAAGTACTTTTTATCACTTTCAATTTTGCAAATGAACCATCGCTATTTGAATATATGATATATTCAAAATTTAATTTTTCATCTGCTCCTGAATATGTTGATAAAATTTGATTTAATTCTTTAGTTAAATTTTCTGCGAACTTGGTATCAGTTAATAATTTGTTACTTACCTCAGTGCCATCAATTATTTTAAATTCCTTAGAATAGCTTGGTATAAAAGTATCTCTGCTTTCATTTTGGCAGCTTGTAATTGATGTCGCTAAAATTAGAATTACTAATAGTTGTTTCATTTTATTTACCTCACATTTTATTAGCGGTTATAATTATTGATTCCTCCCGAGTAGATTTAATCTCAGCAGAAGGAATTGAATTGATTAATAGTTTTATCATTTGTTCCTGATTTTCTAATTGCATTACTGTTTTTTCAAGTTGTCTAGAATTTATACTCGATTCATTTATAAAAATTATGGAGACAATACCTATTACAATTACAACCATATATAGGAAATATTTCTGCATTTGATTTTTAGGAGAAATGATATTTTCCTTTATACCGATGTCTGCAAGTGAATTTAATATATTTGAATCGAGAGAGTCTGGATATTTTTCAGTTGTTTTTTGAAATTCGTTCTTAAGAAGACAACACTTTTTAAAATAATCTCTTAGATTGTGATTTAAAGAAAGTTGTGTAAATAAAAACCCTTCTTTATTTTTATCTAATTCACCATCAATATATTCATTTATCAATATTTCTAATTCTTCATTAGTCATAATAGATCTCCATTTTCATATTTTTTCTCTAATTGCTTTATCAATTTTTGTCTTGTTTTATATAGTCTGCTTTTTACTAAATCTTCATCTATATCCATAATTGAAGAAATTTCTTTATAAGATAATCCGGAATATTCTTTTAAGAAAAAAGGTTCGCTTTGTTCTGGTGGAATATTTTTTAATTCGTTTATTACAATCTCATTAAGTTCTTTTTTATCATATACATCATAATAATTTGAGTGATCGTTCGCGATATTCTCATTCTCATTTGTATCGTAGTATTCCAAATGTTCATTTCGAACTTTCTTCTTTCTCAAATAACTGAATATTTCATTTCGCGTTGTCTTAAATAGCCAGTAACTAATTGTATCAAAATTTTTAATTGAATCCATATTTTGAAATAATTTAAGAAAGACATTTTGAATAATATCCTGTGAAATCGTACGATTATACAGCATCTTAATACAATAATTATACAATCCCTCCTTATAGCGATTATAGAAAATTGTAAACTGTATAATATTTTGATTCTTGTTTCTCACATTCAAATTTTCCTTCTACCTTAAAGATGCTTTAATTCTCCAAAAGTTGCTTTCAAAACTTTTTTATTGATATTTCGTCTAAATATTTATTGAAATTAAGAAATTATATTGTCAAATTAACTACTTCGGGTTTTAAAAATATTAGGGACTTATATGTCAGAAAATAAAGTTGATTTATCATCTTTAAAAATTAATCGTAATCAAGAGAAACGTGGCAATGGGAAAAAATATATAAGACCAATAATTATCATTTCAGTAATTATAGCTGTTGTGATTATTTCTTATCTAGCTTTCCAATCATTTGTGAGTGGAGAAATAGAAGTAACTACAACGAATGCTTCTATAATTTCATCATCGGAAACTTCCGCTGTTTTAACTGCATCGGGATATGTAGTAGCCCAAAGAAAAGCTGCTGTCGCTTCTAAAGGTACAGGAAGACTAGTATTTCTTGGCGTAGAAGAGGGAGACCCTGTTTATAAAAATCAGATTATTGCAAGATTAGAAGATAGTGATATTAAGGCGCAACTTGATCAAGCCAAAGCCAATCAAATGTTACAAGAAGCCGGATTAAAAGATGCAACTAATCAATTTGAAAGAGTAAAAAGTTTACTTAAAACAAATTCGTCTACCCAATCTGAAGTTGATGCCGCTGAAGCTCGTTATCTAAGTGTTCTTGCTTCTATTCAACTCGCTAAAGCATCTGTAACTGCATCAGAAGTAGCAATGGAGAATACTTTAATCAGAGCTCCATTCAATGGAACAGTACTTACTAAGAATGCAGATGTTGGCGAGATAGTAGCTCCTTTTGCCGCAAGTGCATCTTCAAAAGCTGCAGTAGTTACAATAGCCGATATGACTTCCTTACAACTGGAAACAGATGTTTCGGAATCAAATATTTTCAGGATTAAACCGGGTCAAAGCTGCGAAATTACTCTTGATGCTTATCCCAGGATAAAGTATCCGGGTTCAGTTGCTAAGATAGTTCCTACGGCTGATAGAAGTAAAGCGACTGTTATGGTTAAAGTAGCATTCAAAGAATATGATACAAAAGTATTGCCTGAAATGAGTGCTAAAGTTCTTTTCCTCGGAGATGAAATAAAAGATAATGAAGTAACGGAAATGCTTGTCGTCCCAATCTCGGCAGTCGTGAAGAAGAATGAAAAATATTTCGTCTATGTAATTGTTAATGGAACTGCGGAGCTAACTCAATTCCAATCCGGCAGGGAATCTGACGATTATATCGAAGTACTTTCCGGTGTAACTGAATCAGATAAATTAATTAATAATCCATCTGATAAAATAAAAGATGGCACAAAAGTAAAAATTCAATAAATATGTAGATCGGAGTCAAAATGGCAGCAATAATAAAAGTAAAAGATATTAATAAGTCGTACCAAAGAGATAACTTTGTAGTACCAGTACTTAATAATATTTCTCTTGATGTCGAAGAAGGAGAGTTTATAGCTTTGATGGGACCATCGGGCTCCGGTAAAACTACTCTATTAAACTTAATAGCCGGAATTGATAAACCTGATAAAGGAAGCATAACAGTAGCCGACATTAATATTGCTGCATTATCCGAGTCGGAATTAGCAAAATGGCGTTCGCATAATGTTGGTTTTGTATTCCAGTTCTATAATTTAATTCCTGTTTTGACGGCATTTGAAAACGTTGAGCTTCCGCTTCTACTTACCAATCTCTCAAAAAAAGAAAGGAAAGAACACGTGGTAGCTGCATTAACATTAGTTGGATTAGAAGATAGAATGGATCATTATCCTAAACAATTATCAGGTGGTCAAGAACAAAGAGTTGCGATCGCAAGGGCAATAGTAACAGACCCAATAATAATTGTAGCCGATGAGCCGACCGGAGATCTTGATAAAAAATCTGCTGATGATATTCTTCTTCTTTTAGAAAGATTAAATAGCGAATATAAAAAGACAATTATAATGGTAACTCACGATCCTAATGCTGCTTCTAAAGCTCACATGCAGCGTCATCTTGATAAAGGTGATTTGGTATAGGAGAACTTATGAAAATACTTAAATTAATGTTTAAAAATGCATTCAGGCATAAACTGAGAACGACTCTTACAATTGTTGGAATTGCAATTGCTGTTATTGCATTTTCACTTTTGCGCACGGTTGTTACGGTTTATAATTCCGGAGTGGATGCTTCTGCTGCGGATCGTTTGATTACTCGTCATGCTGTTTCTTTTATATTTCCACTCCCATATTCGTATAAAGATAAAATTCAGCAGATTGAAGGCGTAGATATTGTTACAACCGCAAATTGGTTCCAAGGTATTTATATCGATAAAGATCAATTCTTTGCTCGTATGGCAATCGATCCGGAAACTTATTTTCTGGTATATCCCGAATTTGTTTTATCTAAAGAAGAACTGAATAATTTTAAGAAAGAAAGAAATTCTTGTGTAATCGGGAATGAAATCGCAAAACAGTATAATCTAAAAATTGGCGACATAATGACAATTGATGGCGATATCTATCCCGGAAGATGGGATTTTATAGTAAGAGGAATTTATAAACCAAAAGATAAGACTATCGATGGTACTCAAATGTATTTCCAATATGATTACTTAAATGAAAGATTAGAAAAAGAAGCTCCAATGAGAGCAAATGAGATCGGTTGGTTTGTAATCAAGATTAAAGACCCAAGCCGATCGGCAGATATTTCTGAAAAAGTAGATAAGCTATTTAAGAACTCTTCTGCTGAAACAAAGACAGAAACCGAAAGAGCTTTTCAGCAGGGCTTCCTATCTGCCGTAAGTGCAATTATTACAGCTCTTAATTACCTTTCATTTATAATTATCGGAATAATTTTACTTGTTCTTGCTAATACTATGATAATGGCTGCTAGAGAAAGAACTCGTGAATACGCAGTAATGAAAACTCTCGGCTTTTCTGCTAAGCATTTAGTCGGATTGATTATGGGTGAATCGATGGTAATTTCCATTCTCGGTGGTGGTCTGGGCTTACTGCTTAGTTTCCCTGTCGTTGATGGCTTCGGTCAAGCTATTCCTAAAGGGATGTTTCCAGTTTTTTACATTGAACCAATAACAATTATTCTTGCTGTTACTGCTGCTTTATCAATTGGAATTATATCATCTATATTCCCATTAATAAAAGCACTTAATACAAAAATTGTTGATGGTTTCAGGTTTGTAGGATAGGAGAAAATATGAAAATACCAATTAAATATAGTTTGAGAAATTTCAAAGAAAGAAAACTTACAACCGGAATTACCATCGTTGGTATAGCAATGGTTGTATTTGTTTTTGCTGCTGTTTTGATGATGGCTTATGGAATCGAAAAAACATTAGTACAAACTGGATCTGATGAAAATGTAATTATTTTGAGGAAATCATCAACGGGTGAAATTTCAAGCATTCTTCCACCCGACGTCCAAAATATTGTTTCCTCTCTACCATATATTGCAAAAACATCAGGCAACATTCCTATTATTTCCTATGAGCCGGTAGTGATTATAAATCTTGATAAAGTCGGCGGTGGTTTAAGTAATATAATTGTTAGAGGCGTATCACCTGAATCAATAATATTACGTCCTAATGTGAAACTTATTGAAGGAAGATTTTTCAATTTCGGTGCTCGTGAATTGATTGTTGGAAAATCTTTAGTCGGCTCATTTCAAAATTCTAAAATCGGTGAGCAAATTAAGTTCGCAGGTGGTTATTGGAAGATTGTTGGTGTTTTTGAAGCATCAGGCGGAGGATTTGAAAGTGAGTTCTGGGGCGATTCTAAACAAGTATTAGATGCTTTTAATAGAGGCAATACTGTTAGCACTATGACACTTAAATTAAATTCAGCTGATGAATTTCCACTATTCAAAAAAGAATTCCTAAGAGATAGAAGACTCAAAGAATTTGAACCAAAAATTGAAAAGGTTTATTTCGCCGAACAATCTGAAACTATGGCTATGTTCATCCGTATTCTTGGGATTGTGGTTACAGTGATTTTCAGCATCGGGGCTACTATCGGAGCAATGATCACGATGTATTCAGCAGTAGCAAATAGAACTGTTGAAATCGGTACTCTTCGTTCGCTTGGCTTTAAAAGAAGAAATATTTTAGCAGCATTTTTAATGGAATCTTTATTAGTCTCATTAATAGGTGCAGGGATTGGAATTGTATTGGCATCTGCTTTACAATTTTTCTCAATTAGTACGCTTAATTATTCTTCATTTGCAGAGATAAGCTTTAAATTTGCTATCTCACCTTCAATCATATTTTTATCACTAATTTTTGCAGCATTAATGGGAATATTAGGAGGATTTTTGCCTGCAGTAAGAGCGGCAAGAATGAACATAATTAAAGCACTTAGATCAATTTAGAATTAATATTTTTTCTGTATTGGATTACCAATCAATCCTTGTAATGGTTTTTTTATAAATTCAGCCGCTTCATCTTGGAGCGGCTTTTTTTTATTTGGTTTCGGAAAGGTAATTCTAATTGAATTGCGACTCCCAATTGTTTCAAATTGCATTTGACCATTATGCTTACCTATAATTCTATTTATTACAAAGAAAGACATCTCTTTTTCAATGCCAAAAGATTCTGCGCTAAATTCCTCAAATTCTTTTTCTAACATTTTAGAAAAATCGGGCAAAAATTGATAACTACTTTCAAAATCAATTGTTATTATAATGTCGCGCAAATCTTCATCTATTTGTAATTCTACAATACTATTCTTATTCGTAATTTTTGTTACATTTTCAATTAGCAAAATAAAGCAATCAGTAAGATATTCTTTAATTCCTGATGTTTCGCATTTACTCTTAGTTGATTTTATTTCAAATTTAACTTGCCTATCTGAGATTAAAGATTTAGCACCTTGGAATGCTTGATGAATTAATAACTTTATATTTATCAGCGATTCATCTTCTTCTTTTCTTGAATAAATAATATGACTAAATTTATCGACTATTGGAGATTTTAAATTATCCGGTTTTAATTTTAAACGAGTTAATTCTTCTTCCAAAGCTTTTGTTTTTGCTTTTTCTTCAATTAAGCTTTTACCTATCTTACGAAGATTTGCTATTAATTGCTCTTTCGAGAATTGTTCTAATGATTGTTCGCTCATTTTGCTCTATTTGTTTGTAACCTAATTCATGTAAATTAATAAAAAAATAGATTATTTTTTAAATAAAATTCAATTACTTTGATAAAGTTATTTTTTTAAATGAGGGAAAAAGTGCGTACAAAAGTAGTCATAACCGGTGGAGCAGGATTTATTGGAAGTCATATTGCAGAGCATTGGATTTCTAAAGGTGCTGATGTTCATATAATTGATAATCTTCGTTCAGGACACCTAAAGAATATTGAAATTAATAAAGATGCTCATTTCCATCAGAATTCTATTACCGAGAAAGAAGTCGTAAGAAACATATTAAAAGATTGTGATTATATCCATCATCTCGCCGCCTTGATTTCAGTTCCCGAATCAGTACTTAATCCTTATGAGTGTGTGGATATTAATGTAACCGGTTTATTGAATGTTTTAGAATCAGCAAAAGAAACTAATGTAAAGAAAATTGTCTTAAGCAGTTCAGCGGCAATTTATGGTGATAATCCGATAACACCAAAAACTACTGATCTTTATCCGGCTCCAAAATCTCCCTATGGAATTACAAAACTTGATGGCGAATATTATCTTGCAATGTATAATGAAATGTATGGACTTGGTGCAGTATCGCTTCGTTATTTCAATGTTTTTGGTCCACGTCAAGATCCTAAAAGTCAATATGCAGCAGCTATACCAATATTCGTTAGTAAAGCAGTTAAGAATGAACCAATAATTGTCTATGGAGATGGTGAGCAAACTCGTGATTTTATTTATGTTAAAGATGTAGTTAAGGCAAATGTAACAGCTGCACTCTCTGATAAAAATGGAGTATTCAATGTCGCTTCGGGAAACAAAATTTCGATTAATCAATTAATAGAATTAATTTTAAATGAAACGGGAAGTTCGAGCAAAGTAGAATATCAAGAAGAACGTCCGGGAGATATTAAGCATAGTCTCGCTTCAATCAATGAAACTTCACAGCAGATTGGTTTTAAAGCTGATTATGATTTGATTACAGGACTAAAAAATACAATTAGTTATTTTATTGATTTATATAAAGCGTAAGGTAATTAAGCTATCAAATTTTTTGTGAAAAATATAATCTTAATTCTATCATTAATCGCAATCTTATTTTCTTGCTCTGTGCAACCGGAAGATAAATTAGCTGATCTTGATCTTGGGAAAATAATTAAGCGCGGCAAGCTTATAGTACTTACCGGCTATAATCCTTATAGTTACTTTATTTATAAGGGAGAGCCGGAAGGTTTTGAATATGAGCTTCTTTCTAATTATGCAAATTCCATCGGTTTAGAACTTGAAATGAAGGCGGAGAATAATTTTGAAAAAATGATCTCAATGTTAAATAGCGGGGGAGGTGATATAATCGCATTTAATCTTACCGTTACTAATGAGCTAAGTGAGAAGGTGCAATTTACTAAACCTTATTCGATGGTAAAGCAGCTTATCGTTCAAAGAATTTCTAATGATACTAATGATGTTTTTATAGATAATGTAAATGAGCTTGAAGGAAAAACCGTTTATGTCCGAAACGATTCTCCTTATTTATCCAGATTAAGAAATTTGGAGGAAGAGATAAGTGGTGAGATAATGATTATTGAAGCTGATCCTGATCTCTCGACAGAAGACTTAATTCAGATGGTTGCCGAAAAAAAAATTAATTATACAATTGCTGATGATAATATTGCTCGCTTAGCTATAAAGCAGTATAAAAATATTTCTATTTCGACTGAAATATCTTTTCCGCAAAAAATTTCTTGGGCAGTTAGGCAGAATTCTCCCCAATTATTAAACTCAATTAATAATTGGATTGAATCTTCCACCGAATCAAATTTATTCCGGAATTTAAAATTAAAATATTTTGAAAACTGGGGAAGTTCTAAAATTCTAACCGGTTCAAAATTCTTTATGTCAAAGAAAGGGGATATCTCTCCATTCGATGAATTGATAAAAAAATATTCACAGAAATTAGGGTGGGATTGGAAATTAGTTGCTTCATTAATTTATCAAGAATCGCAATTTGAACCTAAGAGTCGTTCATGGGTTGGCGCTGTTGGATTAATGCAATTAATGCCAAATACAGGTGCAGCCTTTGGTGTAACTGATTTTGAAGACCCGGAGCAAAATATTAATGCGGGGATTAGTTATTTAATTTGGTTAAATAATTATTGGAAAAAATTAGTGTATGACGAAAGTGAGAGAATGAAGTTTGTTCTTGCCTCATATAATATTGGTGTTGGACATATTTTAGATGCACGTAACCTTGCGTTTAAGTATGATTCTGATCCAAATATTTGGGAAGCAAGCGTTTCGGAATATCTACTTAATAAATCGAAAAAGAAATATTATGAAGATGAAGTTGTTCAATATGGTTATGCAAGAGGAAATGAAACAGTAAATTTTGTAAGAGAAGTACTGGAACGATTTCAGCATTATAAACAAGCTAAATAAAAATACTCGGACTTCCCTTTAGAAAGTCCGAGAAATATTTTTATATATTAAAATTCACACCTGCATAAAAAGTCCTTCCATAAGTACCATAGAAAAGAACTTCTTCGTAATATTTATCAAAAAGATTTTCAATTCTTGCATTAATAGAAATCTGATCAATTATTTTATAAGAAGTACCGAAATTAATTACAGTATAATCAGATAACTTAATTCTCGCTGCAGGGAAAGCATTAAAATCTTTATCCCATCTCTTACCAACAAAACAAGCGGATAAATTAAGAACTAATTTGGACATAATCATATAAGATAAAGAAGCGAATGCGCTATGTTTTGGTCTTCTTAACAATTCCTGGCCGAAGTCATCACTTAATGTATAATTATCTTTTGTGATTGTATAAGTATAATTAGCATTTAACTTCAAACCCTCAAAAACATTGGCGTTTACAAATACCTCAGTCCCTTTAGATTCAGCTTCAGCGATATTTATAGTTCTAAAATTAGCATCATAACCGAACATATTTTTAAAATTAATTGAAAAATATGTTACACCAAAAGACACTTCTCCACTTAAGAAATATTGTTCAAAACCTAAATCCCATCCTGTGCTTTCTTCAGGTTTTAATTGCGGATTGCCATACATTGGATCAAATAAAAAGTATAAAGATGGAGACTTAAATCCGGTCCCAAAAGAACCTTTTATTTTAGTATTTGTTTCATTTATAAAAAATGCAGGAGCAATACGGTATGTCGTTACGTCTCCGAATTTAGTATTATCGTCATATCTTATACCGGCAGAAAGATATAAAGAACTAAATAAAGTAGCTTGTTCTTGTAAATAAATACCTGTCGTTCTATTCTTTTGTTTTGGGAAACTACTTTCATAAGGACCCCACATAGAATTAGAAATATAATGAGTGTTTGCAGTTTCTTCTTCAGTTTCCAATCCGAATGTTAATAAATGATCATCATTGATTTTAAAGTTATTTACGAGTTCAAACTTTAGTCTTCCTGCATTTGCGAAATTGTCTGAAGATGTAGCCGTGTGTATTGGATCAACCAAATCAACGATATTAGTAATTTTTCTAACGAAAGAAACACCTAAATGAGACCTTAAACGAGAATCAAAGAAATCACCTTTCATTTTGCCTGTAATCACTTGTTCTTGGTTATCATAAGTAAAATTAGGATCGTCTCCATTCATTCCATCTTGGTCTAATCCGCTTTCAGTTTGAGAAACTTTATAAGAGCCGCCGATTGAATAATTATCGAAGAAATCATAATAAAGATTCGCAGAGAAGGAATTTCTCATAAAGCTATCTTTTTCCTTATTCCCATATTTTTCACTACTTGAAGATATCCCATCGGTTTGTGTTTTAGTAAAACCGGCAAAATATTTTAATCCATATGCAGAACCGCTTGTAGCAATATTTCCGTTAAAGTAATTATTACTTCCACCTTCACCACCAAAATTAGTTTTGTTTGCTTTGCTTCCTTGTTTCGTTATTACATTGATTACTCCAGCCATAGCATCGGCTCCATAGAGTGTACTTTGTGGCCCTCTAATAATCTCAATTCTTTCTACGTCAAAGCTACTTAAAGAAGAAAAATCAAAAACGTTATTAACGGCAGCAGGATCATTCATTTTTGCCCCGTCTATGAAAACAAGAACGTGATTGGAATTACTGCCCCTTACAAAAATAGATGCTAGTTTGCCTTTGCCACCTTGTTCAATAATTGAAAGACCTGGAACTTCTCTAAGAAGATCAACTACATTATCGCTTTTGGAAATGTAATCTCCCGGTTTTATCACCGTAAGTGAACTACCAACAGCATAATATGGGGTATTGGTGCGGTTTGCTGTTATTACTATTTCATCTAATTTAGTTTTGAGCTCGGCATCTTGTGCAAATAAAATAGAAGAAAATAAAAGAAAAATAAAAAACAAATGTTTCATAGAAGTTACTCCTTTTAGAAAGTTGTAACTTCGGGGGGAAGGATAATCCTTAATATAAACCTCTCCCACGAAGGCTATTAATTGATTGTATTAAGCAGGTCTCCTGGCTTGGGATACTTTATGACACCTTCCCGTTTTTATTAAACAGTGGTTATATTGTCATAAGCTTATAAAATCCCTTACAGTTGCGGGGCAGCACCGGTTTTTCACCGGATTTCCCTATTAAGTTGTTATTCACTTAATACGTTATTTTTTACCTTTTAAATCTAATCATCGAATTGTTTTCAAACAAGTGTTAATTACGCTTTGAATTTATTTTCAATACTCTTATTTTACCATTCGTATCTCTAAATAAATTTAATAAAGCATCACTGGAGGATATTAATGAATTGGCTCTTCAGAAGCTTAAATTCTTCTATCGGTAAAAAAGTCATTATGGCTATCACCGGTATCTCTTTAATTCTTTTCTTATTGGTTCACTTGGCAAATAATTTAACTTTGTTTGCCGGACCGACAACTTTTAATACAGTTGTAAAAAGTCTTGATTCAATCAAACCTTTCGTTAGGGTAATCGAAGTAATACTTGCATTAATTTTCATTTTCCATATTTTCAATGGCGTACGTCTTTGGTATGAAAATAAAATAGCAAGACCAACTCCTTATGCAGTGAATGGATCTTCAAAAAATTCTTCCTTGCTATCAAGAACAATGATTCAGACCGGAAGCATAATCTTTATCTTCTTGGTAATCCATCTTAGTACTTTTTGGAGTGCTTTCAATTTTTCTGATTTGCATCAAACACATACTTATTATGAATTTACTGCGGATATGTTTTCAAATGTTTACTACGCGATATTCTACATAATAGCTATGATAACATTGGGTTTTCACTTGAATCATGGTTTCCAGAGTGCATTTCAGACTTTCGGATGGAATAATAAAAAGTATTTCCCATTGATAACAACTTTGGGATTTCTATATTCGGTACTTATGGCAGTGGCTTTTTCTTCGATTCCAATCTACTTTTTACTTATTGGAGGTAACTAATGGCAAAATTAGATTCCAAAATCCCGGCTGGTCCATTACAAGATAAATGGACTAATCACAAGTTTAATATGAAACTTGTAAATCCGGCAAATAAAAGAAAATATGATATTATAATAGTTGGCTCCGGATTGGCTGGTGCTTCGGCGGCTGCTTCATTAGGCGAACTTGGATATAAAGTAAAAGTTTTTACCTACCACGATAGCCCACGCCGAGCGCATAGCATTGCAGCGCAAGGGGGAATTAATGCGGCTAAAAATTATCAGAATGATGGTGATTCGGTTTATCGTCTTTTCTATGATACTATTAAAGGTGGAGATTTTAGAGCACGCGAAGCTAATGTGTATCGTCTAGCCGAAGTAAGTAATAGTATTATAGATCAATGTGTAGCTCAAGGTGTTCCTTTTGCCCGTGAATATGGTGGAATGCTTGATAACCGTTCATTCGGCGGGGCTCAAGTCTCTAGAACTTTTTACGCCCGCGGTCAGACCGGTCAGCAACTCCTTCTCGGAGCATATTCTGCTTTAATGCGCCAAGTTCATCTCGGCAATGTAGAGCTATTTAATAGAAGAGAAATGATTGACTTAGTAACTATCGATGGTCAGGCAAAAGGTATTGTCGTTAGAAATATGATTTCCGGCGAAATTGAAAAATATTCTGCACATGCTGTGGTACTTGCTACAGGTGGATATGCAAATGTATTTTTCCTTTCTACAAATGCGATGAATTGCAATACTACTGCAATATGGCGCGCACATAAAAAAGGTGCTTTCTTTGCTAATCCTTCCTTTACTCAAATACATCCTACTTGTTTGCCTATACATGGCGAAGGGCAATCTAAGCTTACTCTAATGAGCGAAAGCCTAAGAAACGATGGCAGAATTTGGGTCTCGAAATTTAAAAAAGATATGCGTGAGCCAAATGATATTCCCGAAGAAGAAAGAGATTATTATTTAGAAAGAAAATATCCTTCATTCGGGAATCTTTCTCCGCGCGATATTTCATCTCGTAGTGCTAAAGAAGTTGTAGATGAGGGTCGTGGCGTAAAAGGTGGTGAGGCGGTTTATCTCGATTTTAAAGATGCTATTAATCGTCTCGGTAAACATGTTATTGAAGAACGTTATGGCAATCTTTTTGAGATTTATGAAACTATTACAGGAGAGAATCCATATACTGTTCCGATGAAAATTTATCCTGCTCCACATTATACTATGGGTGGTCTTTGGGTTGATTATAATTTAATGAGTACGATACCCGGTCTATTTGTCCTCGGTGAAGCAAATTTTTCCGATCATGGAGCTAACCGTTTGGGTGCTTCTGCTTTAATGCAAGGTCTTGCTGATGGTTATTTCGTTGCTCCTTATACAATTGGAGACTATTTAGCATCTGCAAAACCGAAACAAGAATCTTTAGAGCATCCGGCATTTGAATTGGTCAAAAAGGAAAATGAGGACTTGATAGCAAAACTTCTATCAATCAAAGGAAAGCAGACAGTCGATGATATCCACAAAAAGCTCGGTAGAATTATGTGGAATAAAGTGGGCATGGGTCGCAATGAAAAAGGACTTCAAGAAGCAATTATAGAAATAGCTGCTTTAAGAGCTGAGTTTTGGAAAGATGTAAATGTAGTTGGTTCGGATAAAGATATTAACCAATGTTTGGAGAGAGCAGGAAGATTAATCGATTATCTCGAACTTGGCGAATTAATGGCTCGCGATGCACTTGAGAGGAATGAATCATGTGGCGGTCACTTCCGTGAAGAATATCAAACGCCGGAAGGGGAAGCTTTAAGAAATGATGAAGATTATGATTATGTATCTGCTTGGGAATATAAGAATCTCGGCTCGTGGGAACTCAATAAAGAACCTCTAATTTATGAAAATGTAAAATTAGCTACGAGGAGTTATAAATAATGACGGACATAAAAATAAATTTACTCGTAAAAGTTTGGCGTCAGCCATCTACAAATTCTGTTGGCAGCTTCGTAGATTATAAAGTATCGGTCTCTCCAGATTCATCTTTCCTAGAAATGCTAGATGAAATAAATAATGATTTAGAAATGAAAAATCTTGAGCCGATTGCTTTTGAAAGTGATTGCCGCGAAGGTATTTGCGGTACTTGCGGTTTGGTAATAAATGGACAGCCTCATGGACCGATTCCTAAAATTGCAACTTGTCAGCTTCACATGCGGAATTTTAAGGATGGAGATACAGTTTGGGTAGAGCCTTTTAGAGCGAAAGCTTTTCAGGTAATGAAAGATTTAATAGTTGAACGATCAGGTTTGGATAAAATTATTGCTGCCGGTGGTTATATTTCAGTTAATACCGGTTCAATTCCAGATGCAAATGCAATGCCAATTTCAAAAGATGTTTCTTCGCTTGCAATGGATGCAGCAGCATGTATTGGTTGTGGTGCTTGCGTGGCAGCATGTAAAAATGCTTCTGCAATGCTTTTTGTAAGTGCCAAAGTTTCTCAATTAGCTCTTCTTCCACAAGGTCAACCCGAAAGAACCAGACGGGTTCAGAATATGGTAAAAGTTATGGATGAGCTTGGTTTCGGCTCTTGTTCTAATACTTATGCTTGCGAAGCTGAATGTCCAAAAGGAATTTCAGTTAAGAATATTGCTCGCTTAAATCGTGAATTTATCCTTGCTCATATGAAGTCCGATAATATTGAAGCTTAATTTCTCACTTTTTTTTCTTATTATTATAGTCCTGGTTTTCAAAATCAGGACTTTTTTAAAAGATTTTTTAAGTGTTAGGAATGTTTGAAAGGGAAATAAAATTTATATACGACTTTAATCTGAACAAAGTAAATAAGCTTGGACCTTATTTTACTTTCGAAGAACTTCAAAATTCCGGTATCCATCCGGCAATTCTTCATTATATTTCTGCCGAAATTGATTTCCTGATTTTTGATGACCGTCAAAAATTGCTCAAAAATTCCGTCTTTGATTATTCGGGCGGAAATATTAATTCTCTTTTTATTAAGATAAATGATGAAATCAAAAAGAGTAAGAGATTTTCTCTTGATTATATTTCTAAACTTATCCTTCGATCAATCTCTTTTACAATTAATTTTTTGGTAAGACCAAAATGGACTCTTAATAAATTTATATTTGATGACTACGACCATAAGACAGCCGTTGAAGTTAAGCAGATACTTAATTATATCTACTACTATAAATATCTAAATAAAATTTTAATTGCCTATATCGATACTAAAAAGCTATTATCAATTAACTCTGTTGAATTTGCACAAATCACAAATAAAATTGAGCATCTTGGTATAGAGACCTACTTAAATGTAATAATTAATGATGCACTCAAAGCAATGGGTGAATTTTTTAATATCGGAGAAATACAGAAAAATAAAGTACCAATAACGGCTTTTAAATATTTTTTGAGCGAGAAAGAACTCGGTGTTCACATAAATAAAATTGATGAAAATTTTCCAAAGGAAGAATCTAGTAAAGTTAGTATTCCTGAATTGAAAAAGTTATTAGATGAAATTGAACCGTATAAAATTTATGAACAAGAAGCTACTTTATTTGATGAACAAATGGTTGAAGAGGATGAATCAACAATAGAATCGGTTGATGAGTTTTTACCAAATGACGAAATGCTTTCCGATGAAGAGAAGATTAGTGAAGATGAGGGTATACCTTATGATGAAAGGATTTCAGATGATGACCCGCCTCTTAATTTTAATCTCAATTTTAATATCAATAAAGAATTATTGGAAGACCCTAAATTAGATATTAAAGAAGAGATAGAAGAAAAAGTAGTGGAGAAACAGCTTTCTTATGAAGAGGAGATTTTAAAAAATTATGAAGATGATGAAATAAAAAAAGATTTTGATTTGTCTATTCTCAATGAAGAATCAGAAGAAAATGAATCAGAAGAAAAAATTAATTCTTTGGCTAATGAGAAACTAATCTCTGAAAAGTCTGATGAGGAATCCGTAAATTATGATGAAGATATTGATGAAAGGTTTAGAGATGCAACTAAAGAAACTGAACCAGATAAAGTAATTGAAGAAGAGTTTAAAACTAATATAGATGAACAAAAGTTTGGGTTTGAATCTGAAGAAGAGCCTGCTAAAGACACCTTTAATGATACCGTTTTCGGTAATTTTGAAAATGAAATTGAAGATATCTTACCGGAAGACTTTAGAAATGAGCTTGGTAATTATATCTCTGATGAAATTAAAGTAGATAATGATAGAGCTGAATATGATCAGGACGAGGAAGAATTAGAAGAAGATGAACTTACGGAGGATAAACTCGCTGAAGATGAACCGAAAGAAGAGAATGTTATTCCAAACTCAATCTTTAATCCTTCTGAATTAAATAAAGTAGAATCGAATATAGAAATTGATATCGCCGAATTGCTTGAACATAAAAATATGACTAAAGTCATTGAAGTTATTTTTGATTATGATGTAGAAGAATTTACTAACACAATTGAAGATGTATGTAAGTGTCGGAACATTGATGATGCATTGCTTGTACTAAACGAGAAAATTAAACAACATTATTCTGATGTTAATTCCAAAGAAGCTAATCAGTTTAGGGAAATTATTACAGAATATTATAATAAAGCAGATTAATATGTTTATAGATTATTCAAAAATTTATGTAAAATCAGGTGATGGCGGAAATGGGGCTATTACCTTTAGAAGAGAAAAGTTTGTACCAAAGGGAGGACCTTCCGGAGGCAATGGTGGAAAGGGTGGAGACGTAATTTTTGTTACTGATACCAATCTTACTACACTTCTTGATTTTCAGTATAAAAAGAAATATGTTGCGCAAGATGGTGCCGCAGGTGCTAATTCATTGAAAGATGGAAAGTATGGCGAAGATATTACAATCAGGGTACCGGTCGGTACTATTATAAAAGATGCAGAAACAGAAGAAGTGATTTGTGATTTGGTTGATCGAAATTCATCCTTTATTATTGCGAAGGGTGGAAGGGGAGGTAAAGGTAATAGTAATTTTGCTACTTCTACAAATCAAACTCCACGATGGGCACAAGATGGTAAGCCTGGTGAGGAAAGAACAGTAATTCTCGAATTGAAATTGATTGCTGATATTGGTTTGGTAGGATTTCCAAATGCCGGTAAGTCAACTCTTATTTCGAACGTCTCGGCAGCAAGACCAAAAATAGCGGATTATCCTTTTACTACACTTGAACCTAATCTGGGAATTGTTCGCTATAAAGATGCTTATAGTTTTACTATTGCAGACATACCCGGAATTATTGAAGGTGCGCATCAGGGCAAAGGATTAGGACTCAAATTCCTGCGGCATATTGAAAGAACAAAAATTCTTTTAATTATGATTGATGTTAATTCTGAAAATTACGCAAAAGATTTTAAAACCTTAGTAAATGAATTAGATTCCTATTCTCATTTATTGGCCGAGAAAAGGAAAATATTGGCATTTACTAAGTCGGATCTTCTAACTAAAGAAGAGATAACAAAACTTAAAAAGAAAAAAATTCCCGGTTATAAAGGAGAAGTATTTGTAATCTCTGCTGTAACTAATGATGGACTAAATGCTCTTATGGATTTTTTGTGGCAAGCAATATTAAACGAAAACTAAATCGGAGGCTAAATGTTTAAAAAAAATAAATTATTCCCTGTAACATTAATTGCACTTTTCGTATTTGCATGCTCTTCAGGCATCAACCTTTTTAATGATTCAGATGAAGTGTCAATGGGAATGCAGTTTGATAAGGAAATCAGAGAAAATCCTAAAGAATATCCAATTTTTCATGGTAATCCGGCATTAAAAACATACATAAATAATAATATTTTTGAACCCATCATTAATTCACCGGAAGTAAAAAAATCTGATGCCTATTCATATCAAATAGAAATTATTGATAATGATGAAATACTTAATGCTTTTGCCGTCCCAGGCGGATATGTATATATATATACTGGAATTCTTAAGTACTTAGATTCCGAAGCGGCATTAGCAGGTGTATTAGCTCATGAAGTAGGACACGTAGAAAGAAGGCATTCTACACAAAGAATTACTAATGCTTATGGACTTTCGATATTAGCCAATCTTGCATTAGGAAATAATCCATCTCAAATTGCCGAAATTGTTGCCAATATGTTTTCGGGACTTTCCCTACTTGCTAATAGCAGGGCTAATGAAGACGAGAGCGATGAATATTCGATCAAATATTTAATGAGTACTAAATATTATCCTGGTGCAGTAAAATTCTTTTTTGAAAAAATGAGAGATGATGGAAAAGTATCTTCATCAAGCAGTGGCTTACAAACTTTTTTATCGACACATCCGGATCCGATTGCTAGAATTAATACAACTAACGAACGTTTAAAAGCAATGGGAATAGAGATTCGTTCTTATACATCAACGGGTAGCGGCATGTATCGAGAGGAATATCAGAAAAATATAAAAGCAAAGTTATAATAATTCATTTAATTTTAAATCAAAAGTTACTTGCTTAATTACCCCATTAGGCATTATATTTAAAATCTGTTTTTAATAAAAGTTGGCGGGGTAGCTCAGCAGGTTAGAGCAATGGAATCATAATCCATGTGTCGGGGGTTCGAATCCCTCCCCCGCTACAATTTTGGAGTAAAAATATGTACACATTATTAATATCTTTATC
>Ga0172380_10001959_pt1 | contig 33917 bp, 33 predicted proteins | sample Leawe162metaG_FD_119747 | JGI IMG/M metagenome (GOLD analysis project Ga0172380, IMG submission 119747) | Leachate microbial communities from a municipal landfill in Southern Ontario, Canada - Leachate well 162 metaG | ecosystem: Engineered > Solid waste > Landfill > Unclassified | place... | reverse complement strand
GGCCAGGGTCGATGGCGACATCCTGGCGGCGTTGACCCGCATGGTGGTCTCCGATGGCGGCGTGGAACTGACGCTGGATCCGGCCAAGCTGAAGGTCGGCGTCATCAATAGCGATGACCAGGCCGCCCCGGTCACCCTCCGCATCCCGGTGATCCTCAAGACCTTTGGCGGCGCCAAGCAGATTGTTGATGGCGCCGGCGCGTCGGTGCGGCCCCTTGGTCCAGACCTCACGCTTCAGAAGGCGATTGCGCGGGCGCGGCGATGGGCTGATCAGCTGGCTTCAGGAGAGATGACGAGTGTGGCGGCCATCGCGCAGGCCGATGACCTGCACCCGGCCTACGTGGAAAAGGTCCTGCGCCTGGCGTGGCTGGCGCCGGACCTGACCGAGGCCATCCTCGGCGGCGCCCGGCTGCGGGATTTTGGGCTCACCGACTTGATCGAGGCCCAGGTGCCGGCGGACTGGGACAGGCAGCGGCGGATGATGGTGCTGGTGTGATGCCGCGCGGGCAGGCTTGAAGGGGCGGCCGGGCATCGGTCCCGTGACATGAGGTCAGTCGCGAGCCGAGTCCATCGACAGCCAAGGCCGCGGCGCTGGATTCTCCGGTATTCACCCGGCGCACGCCGACCTTGCGTCCGGATGGAGATGTTTGACTCCATCAGCGGAGTAGGCGCCTGTTCCGAGCAGGCGGGGTCATTTCACAATGCGTGTGTTTGGAAGGTTGCTTCTAGCGAGCATCTTGCTGTGTCTGGGCCTTTGGGGCGCCAGCGCCCTGGCGCAGGTTCGGATCGACATTCCCGGAGGTCGGGGACGACCGGGCGACGGACCCAACGTTGGCCAGATCGTCGGCGGCCTGCTGGCCCTGAAGGACGGCTACGACCGGTCCCGTCGGGGCTTCATCTGCATCCAGACCTACAACGACATCAACGCCAACGGGGTCCGCGATAACGGCGAGGGCCCGTTGCCCGGCTGGAATTTTACCGTCACCTCCGCGGCGGGCGCACCGGCGGCCCAGGGCCAGACCGATGCCAAGGGCCGGTTCTGCAACGAGCGGCGGCTGTCGCCCGGGGTCTATCGGGTCGCCCAGGCGTCCGGTGCGGGCTGGGTGAATACCGAGCCGGGCGCTGCTTCGCCCAACACCAAGAGCGTCGCCCTGCCGGGCGACAAATCGGTGGTCGTGCTGTTCGGCAACTGCGGGGGTGATCGCTGTGGCCGGGTCAGTGGCCCGCCGTCCAGGCCAGGACCCGGCCGGGGTCCGCCGCACCCCACACCCCAGACCGGCGCCGAACTGCGGTTCAAGAAGGTGGTGCAGAGCACCGCGCCGGGCGGGGGCTATCCCCTTACCGGCCTGACGTTCGGCAACATGTTCGAGATCTTCCACAGCTGCATGCTGGGGGGTGTGAGCTACACCAATGTAACCGATGTACCGGCCGGCGCGACGCTGCCGACGCAGGGCCACACCAACATCCCGGTGGGCGCGGTTTGCACGGTGACGGAAACCCCGCCCCAGGGGGCGATTCCCTGGACGCCTTGCCCGTCGGGGACGGGGCATTGGGCGACGCCGGCGATGTCGCCCCAGCCGCTGACCATGGCGCCGGGCGCCAACGTGGTCACGGTGACCAACAAGTTCATCTGCGATACGCCGCCGCCGACCGCCAGCATCTGCATCACCAAATACCACGACCTGAACGGCAACGGGATCCGGGATCCCGGCGAGCCCCTGCTGCCCGGCTGGATATTCAGCGTGAAGACCAGCTCGGGGACGATGATTTCGTTCGGGACGACCAACGCCCAAGGCAAGTTCTGCACCCCGTCGTCACTGGCGGCGGGCGGCTATTCGATCTTCGAGACGCCAAAGCCGGGCTGGACCAGCACTGACCCGGGCGGCGCCTATCCCACCAAGGCCATCAACCTCCTGGCCGGCCAGGCCGCCACCATGGACTTCGGCAACCGCACGCCGGGCGTCTGCGTCACGAAATACAATGACCTGAATGGCAACGGCGTGCGCAACACCGGCGAGCCGGGCCTGCCGGGCTGGGCCTTCAGCGTGAAGAACGCGTCGGGTGTGGTGATCGACTCCGGTGTGACCGACGCCCAGGGCCTGTGGTGCACCACCCAGCCGCTGTCCGTGGGCGCCGCCTCTGTTGTCGAGACGCCCCAGCCCGGATGGTTCAATACCGATCCAGGCGGCTCCTCGCCGACCAAGGCGCTGAGCCTGGTCGCCGGCCAGACCGCGAACGTCAAGTTCGGCAACCGGATGCCGCCATCCACAGGCACGATCTGCGTCGTCAAATACCGGAACATGGGCAACAGCAGCGGCGGCTTTGGCGCGCCTCTGCTTGCCGGCTGGCAGTTCACAGTCAGCGGACCGTCAGGACCGCTGACCCTGACGACCGGCGCGAACGGCAAGGCCTGCACGCCGGCAACCCTGGCGGCGGGAACCTATACCGTGGTCGAGACCATGCAGGCCGGCTGGACGAGCGTGACGCCCGGCGGGGCCACGCCCCAGCGGACGGCCGTGGTAATGAGCAATACGGTGAACCTGGATTTCGGCAACGCCCTGGCCCAGGCTCGTCAGGTCTGCGTCAACAAGTACCATGACCTGAACACGAACGGACGCTGGGACGCCGGCGAACCGACCCTGCCGGGCTGGACCTTCGAAGTGCGCAACAGCGCCGGCGTGCTGGTCGCCACCGCGACCACGGACGCCCAGGGACGCTGGTGCTCGGCGGCCAACCTTCCGACCGGCGCCTACACCGTCACCGAGGTCGTGAAGCCATGGTGGGTGACCACCGATCCAGCGGGACCGCCGAACGCGTCGCCGCCCTATGACAAAACCGCGTCCGTTTCCCCTACGCTCGGCGCCGACCTCCACTTCGGCAACATGAGGGCTGGCCGGGCCTGCGTCACCAAATACAACGACCTGAACGGCAACGGGCAGCGCGACCCCGGAGAGCCGCCCCTGGCCGGCTTCACCTTCCGGTTCCAGGGCACATCATCCTCGACCATCTGGGATGTGACCCTGACCACGGACGCGTCGGGAATGGTCTGCGTGGACCTTCCCCCGAGCAACCAGCACATGGTTCTGGAAACGGCGGTCCCCGGCTGGACCAATACTGATCCGGGGACGCCGGGCGCCTTCAAGTACGAGATATTCACGATCGTCGAAGGGCAAACAAACAACCTGCTGTTCGGCAACCGTCAGACCACGCCGACTTACGGACGCATCTGCGTGGTCAAGTTCAACGACCTGAACGGCGATGGCGTGAAGCAGGCCGGTGAGCCGCTGCTCGGCGGCTGGCAGTTCAGCATTGTCCGGCCCAACGGAACCCAGTCTGGCTTCACCGCCGCCGGGACGGGCCAGTGGTGCACGCCGCAAAACTATCCGCCGGGATCCTACACGGTCACCGAGACGCCGCAGCCGGGCTGGGTCGGCACCACCCCGGGCGGGACGCCGCCGCAGGCGCTGGCGGCGGTCGTCGGCGGCCAGACCACCACCGTCACATTCGGCAACCGGCTCGCGCCGCCCACGCCGGGCGGCATCTGCGTGGTCAAGTTCAACGACCTGAACGGCGATGGCGTGCGGCAGACCGGCGAGCCGACGCTCGGCGGCTGGCAGTTCAGCCTCAGCGGTCCCTCTGGTCCCCTGTCGGGAACGACCGGCGACCAGAATGGCCAGTGGTGCACGCCAAAGACCCTGCTCCCCGGGACCTACACCGTCACCGAGACGATGAAGCCCAACTGGGTCAGCACCACGCCCGGCGGCACCAGCCCGCAGGTCACGGTCGTCGTGGCCAGCGGTCAGGCCGCGCTGGTCGCCTTCGGCAATCGCAAGACCACGCCGCCGACCGGCCAGGTCTGCGTGACCAAGTACAATGACCTGAACGTCAACGGCCAGATGGACGCCGGCGAGACGCCCATGGCCGGGTGGCAGATGTCCATCCGCAATGGCGCCGGCGCGGTCATCGCCCAGGGAACCACCAACACCGGCGGCCAGGTCTGCTTCACCCTGCCGCCCGGCGCCTACCAGGCCTTCGAGGTGCAGCAGGCGGGCTGGAGCAGTTCCGATCCGGGCGGGGCTAATCCGCCGCACAAGCCGGTTACGGTCGTCAACGGCCAGACGACCAATGTCGTCTTCGGCAACTACCAGCCGACGAAGCTACGATTCCGCAAGGTGGTGCTGAGCAGCGCGCCTGGCGGCGGCTTCCCGCTGACCGGACTGACCTTCGGCAATGCGTTCACGGTCAACCACAGCTGTGTTCTGGGCAACCAGACCGGCGGCGGCCCCACCTATGTGCCGTCCAATGGCGTCGCGCCCATGGCTGGCTACACCGGCAGCTCGGTGAATGCCGTCTGCACCACCACCGAGACGCCGCCGCCGGGGATCATCGCCTATGCGCCCTGTCCGACGGGCGGGGGACACTGGGCGACGCCGATCATCTCACCCAGTCCGCTGACGCTCGCGCCGGGGATGAACGAGGTCACCGTGACCAACCAGTTTGTCTGTGAAAAGGCGGCGGGCCCCAGTCTGTCGGTCGAGAAGTTCGTCGACCTCGATTGCGGCCCCGTGACGGGGATCACCAACCCTTGCGTGTTCCGCATTCGCATCAGGAATGTCGGCACGGCCACCTATTCAGGACCGGTCACCTTCACGGACTCGGTGAACTTCCAGGGCCTGCCGCAGTTTCCGGGGGCGACGGTGCTGATCGCGCCGTTGCCGACGGGATGGGGCTGCACCGGAACCAGCGCGCCGATCACCTGCACGGGCAATGTGAGTCTCGGCCCGGGCCAATGGGTCGATGTGGTGCTGACCATGAACCTCGCCCACGCGGTGATGCCGTCGGCAAACTGCGCCCGCCTCACCGCGCCGGTGGTCGCCGGACCATCCTGCGTGCCGATCGACGGGTAGGAGCGTGGGTCGGTAGCAATCGCTCTCGACCACACTCCTGCGCCGCCTGCTCATCCAGGACATGGACCGCCGCTCGGCCCGCGGCCCATATGGCTGGTGGCCAGCCAATGAAACAGCAAGGGTTATGGCTACCCGCCCAACCAGGGTTGGTCGCGTACGGCCGCTCGGCGGGCTGGATTCAACCGCTCTCCCGAGAACACATCGCCTCGAAAAGCCTACTGCGGCATTTTCAGGCGGAGAATGGGCGTCGGATGGCGGCCCAAAGCGGCCTCTCCAAGGCGACGGAGAAGGCCAGTTTCGGGCCTCCAATTCGCGTAACCGGCGGAAGTTCTGGGACTATTCCCAGGCCTAAAAGGCCAATGAAAACAACCACTTAATGGCTGGCGGTGAGAGTGGGATTCGAACCCACGGTAGGCGTTAACCTACACACGCTTTCCAAGCGTGCGCCATCGACCACTCGGCCACCTCACCAGCACCACCGGTCAGGGGCTGGTCAAAGCCCCCGGCGCAGGAAGGCGCGCAATATACTCATGGGCCCCCCGGGGGCAAGCGCGCACTGGCGGCCCGCGCCGCCCGGCGTCCGGGCCATGACGGCGCGGCATGCGGGCGATCATCGGTCGGACGGTGAAATCCGGGCGCGCCGCGTCTATGTTGGGGCCGAACCGACAGTCGAGGACGCCATGCTGTTCGCCAAGAAGACCCTGGATCTGCCCACCGCCGACACGGCCCTGCCGGGCCGGGCCCAGGCCATGCCGACCGATGGCGGCGCCCATTTCGTCAACGGCCATCCGCTGCGGGGGCCCTGGCCCGAGGGGCTGGAGCAGGCGGTGTTCGCCATGGGCTGTTTCTGGGGCGTGGAGCGGATTTTCTGGCAGATCCCCGGCGTCTGGAGCACGGCCGTCGGCTATGTCGCGGGCCTGACGCCCAACCCGACCTATGAAGAGGTCTGCAGCGGCCGGACCGGCCACACCGAGGCGGTGCTGGTGGTCTTCGACCCCAAGGTCGTCAGCTACGAGGCCCTGCTGAAGGCGTTCTGGGAGAACCATGACCCGACCCAGGGCATGCGTCAGGGCAACGACATGGGCTCCCAGTACCGCTCGGGCCTCTATCCGCTGAACGACGCCCAGGCCGCCGCCGCCGAGGCGTCGAAGGACGCCTACGCCCAGGCGCTGGCGAAGGTGCGCATGGGGCCGATCACCACCGAGATCGCCGCCGCCGGCCCGTTCTACCACGCCGAGGACTACCACCAGCAGTATCTGGCCAAGAACCCGAACGGCTACTGCGGCATCGGCGGCACGGGCGTGACCTGTCCGATCGGCGTCGGCGCCCCCGCGTGACGCCGGCGGCCTTCGAGGCGACCTGCCGCGCCCTGCCCGGCGTGACGATGGACGTGCAGTGGGGCGACGACCATGTGTTCAAGGTCGGCGGCAGGATGTTCGCCGTGTTCGCGCCCTCGAACGGCGCCTTCAGCTTCAAGGCCAGCGACATCGCCTTCGAGGTGTTGACGCAGGAGGGACCCGGCAAGCCGGCGCCCTATCTGGCGCGGGCGAAATGGGTCTGGTTCGCGGACCTGTCCGCCCAGGACGAGGCCGAGGTGACGGGCTGGCTGCGGTCGGCCCACGGCCTGATCGCCGCCAAACTGACCCGCAAGCTGCGACAGGAACTCGGGATCTAGGGGCGGGACATCATGTCCCTTGGGACTTGATGTCCCGCCCCCTTCCGCCAGCGGGACTGCGCAAGCAGTCCCAAGGGACAGCTAGCGCTGCTGGCCTTCCAGTTTCGCCCGCAGCTCGCGGATCGCCCTGGCCGAGGGCGAAGCGCGTTGACGCCAGACCAGCAGGGCCACCGCGCCGACCGTGGCGATGGTCATGGCGATGGGGCCGAACATCCAGGCCGCCGCCGCCAGCGCGAAATAATAGCCGCGCACCCCGGCGTTGAACGCCGACAGAGCCGGGTTCAGCACCCGGGCGCCGGCCTCGGCGAAGGCCTCGCTCAGGGCCGGGGCGATGTCCGGGCCCTCCGGCGTCGCGCCGAAGATGGTCAGGCAATAGTTCATCTGCCGGATCGACCAGATGAAGGCCAGCAGGCCGCGCGCCAGCACCACCAGGATCACCGCCATCTGCAGCTCGAACAGCAGGCGGCTGGAGGTCCGCACCAGTTCGAGGCTCGAGACGCTGGCGAACGACTTCTCGCCGCCGAACAGCAGGCCGGCCGCCGCCGCGATCAGCAGCAGGTTGGACGAGGCCAGGAAGGAGGCCGAGTTCAGCGCATGGCCCAGCAGCTGGCCGTCCATGAACCGGCTCTCCCGGCGGGCCATCTGTCGCATCCAGGCGCCGCGCACGACCCGCAGGTCGCTGTTGAGCACGCCGCCGCCCGACAGTGCCTTGAGCAGCGGCTCGTAGAACAGCCAGCACAGGGCGAAGAAGGCCAGGGCGGCGAGGTCGGCGAGCGGCATGGTCATGCTCCGATCGCGGCGAGCAACGCCAGGACGGTCATGGTCACGAGCATCAGCGAGCCGATGGTCCACAGGGTGGCCCGAAGGTCGTGGGTCTGGGCGGTGAGATAGGCGGCGAAGTGAAGCAGGCGCGAGACGACGTAGCCATAGAGAAGCAGTCGGGCCAGCCAGACGGCCGGCTCGGCGAACACGAACAGGAACCCGGCCGCCAGGAAGAACGGCAGGTTCTCCAGGTCGTTCTGCTGGATCCTGCGAATGCGCTCGACCCGCTCGTCGGGTACCAGCTGCCGGGGATCGGGATCGGGGTTGAGGGGCGTCTTGCGCAGGTCCTCCGGCGAGCGATAGCCGCCCTTGACCCGCATCATCCGCGCGACCGTGAGCCAGGACATGCTCACGGCCTTGAGGATCATCAACGACGCCGCGACGACGTAGGTCGCGAAGACCGGATTCTGCAAACTCAGACCGTTCATGTTTCACATTCCCCGTAACCGGCAGGACATGGACTGGACCGTCAGTCCTCCTTGATCAGGCTGGCCTTGCGCGTGTCGGGCATCAGGACGACCGTCAGCAGGCCGACGGCCAGGATGGCCGAGGTGTAGAGGTAGAACCAGCTCTCGTGTCCGCCCTGTTTGAACCCCAGGGCGACCGACTCGGCCGAGCCGCCGAACACCGAGTTGGCGATGGCGTAGGGCAGGGCGACCCCCAGGGCGCGGATGTGGGCGGGGAACATCTCGGCCTTGAACAGGCCGGAGATGGCGCTGTAGCCGGACTGGAAGGTCAGGGCGACCATGATCAGGCCAAAGGCGGTCAGGGCGCTGGTGGTTCCTGCGATGGCGCTCATCAGCGGCCAGGTGGCGAGCATGCCGCCGCCGAAGGCGAACAGCAGCAGCGGCTTGCGCCCGATGCGGTCCGACAGCAGGCCGAACAGCGGCTGCATCAGCATGAAACAGAACAGGGCGACCAGCATGATCTGGCTGGCCGTCGCCTTGCTGAAGCCCGAGGTGTTGATCAGGAACTTCTGCATGTAGCTGGTGTAGACATAGTAGGCGAGCGAGCCGCCGGCGGTCAGACCCATGACCATCAAGGTCTCGCGCGGGTGTTTGACGAACAGCAGCATGGTGCGGCCGCGGTTCTCGCCCTCGGCCCTGGCGTTCTCGAAGCCCTGGCTCTCGTGGATGCCGGTGCGGATCCAGAACACCACCACCGCCAGCAGGGCGCCGATGAAGAACGGGATGCGCCAGCCCCAGGCCTTGAGGTCGGCCTCGGGCATCACCTGCTGCAGCAGCACGACCATGCCCTGGGCGGTCAGCGAACCGGCGATCAGGGTCACGTACTGGAAGCTGGACCAGAAGCCGCGCCGCTTCGCGCCGGCGACTTCCGAGAGATAGGTGGCGCTGGCGCCGTACTCGCCGCCGACCGACAGGCCCTGCAGGATGCGCGCGGCCAGCAGGATGGCCGGGGCCAGGGCGCCGACCTGGGTGTAGGTGGGCGCGAAGGCGATGATCAGGCTGCCCAGGCACATCAGGGCCACCGACAGGGTCAGGGCCGCGCGGCGCCCGGCCCGGTCGGCGTAGGCGCCCATCAGCCAGGCCCCCAGCGGTCGCGCCAGGAAGCCGACGGCCGACACCGCCGCGGCCTTGAACAGCTGGGCGGTCTGGTCGCCTTGCGGGAAGAAGTGGCTGGCGAAATAGACAGTGAAGAAGATGTAGGTCGACCAGTCGTACCACTCGACCAGATTGCCGGCCGAGCCGCCGAGGATGGCTCTCAGGCGCTGGCCGGGGGTCATGCCGGGCGGCGGGGGACCGTCCGGAGTCTCCTCCAGCACACCTGTTTCCGTCACCGCCATGCCGTCCCCCCGAACCCTGTCCGCCCGGGGAGGTTAGGCGATGGCCGTCGGCGTGGGAACGGCCCTCAGAGCCGGCCCATCAGCACCAGCACGATCAGGATCACCACCACCAGACCCAGGCCCCCGCTGGGGTAGTAGCCCCACGAGCGTGAATGGCCCCAGGTGGGCAGCGCGCCGATGACGGCGAGAATAAGAACAATGATGAGGATGGTCCCCAGCATGCGAAATCTCCTGAACGTTCAGCCCTGGTCTCGAAACAACAAACTCCGGAATCGCGCGGCGGTTCCGGGGTCGTCGCGGGGCCGCCCAGGCGTTGTCGCCGGCGGAAGCGCGATCTAGCTGTTGTCCGTGACCGGGGCGTCCGGCCCGTTGGCCTTGATCGAGGCGATGGCGTTCTGGGCGCCGCTCTTGGAGGTGTAGCCCTCCGTCGAGAAAATCACTTCGCCGTTGTACTTGAACCGGACCCGGAACTCGCCGGCCTTGTCCTTGTAGATTTCGAACGTGTGGGCCATGGCGGGCGCTCCTCTGCTGTCGGGGCCCCGACAGTCCGACCGGCGCTCCCGCCGGTCAATCGCGCCGGCGGCCACAAACCCGTGAGGTTGTCAGCCGTGCGCCGGGGCCGGCCGGATCGACCACAGGGCGCCGACGAAGGCGCCCTTGATGCGCGGCAGCAGCAGCAGGATCAGGGTCGTCAGGCCGATCAGCGCGCCGGGCACCACGATCCACGGCGAGGCCTCCCACATGAAGCGGAAGAAGAACATCGGCGCGACCACCAGGTGGCCCACCAGCAGGATGGTGAAATAGGCCGGGCCGTCGTCGGCCTTGTAGGCCGAAAGGTCGTGGCCGCAGGCTTCGCAGCCCGGCGCGATCTTCAGATAGGCCGAGAACAGGCGGCCTTCGCCGCAGTTCGGGCAGTGCCCGCGCAGGCCGCGCAGGAGGCCCGTCATGAACGGGCGGGGCTGGGCGATTTCGGTCATGGCGCCCATATGGGACATGCCGCGCGAAAACGCGAGACCCTCGGGACAGATACGCTCGCGACAAACCGACCCGGAACCAGGACGGGCGGGGCGGTGTTGCCCGATATGCGCCGGTGCTTCTTCTCCACGAGGCGGGACGGCAACACCTGCGATCTCTTTTCGCGTTTGGGGTGTCATCGTTGCGCCATCCTCGCAATGCTCTGCTAGGCTTCGGTCGCTGGGAACGAAAGGGCTTACGGGTTCTATGCCGCAATTGACGCGCAGGGTCGCGACGGCCTGTTTCGCCGCGGCCGTCATGGTGAGCGCCCTGTCGCCAGCGATGGCCCAGTCGCCGCCGCCGCCGGTCACCTATGCGAGGCCGGCGCCCCTGTCGCCGATCGCGCCCATTGTCCTGACCCCCGCCCAGGCCGACCTGCTGCAGAGGGCCCTCGCCGACTCCGACCGGCACGGCTTCGAGGCTGGCGAGTTCGCGCCGCGCGGCCCCGGCGACGAGGCCCTGATCGACGCCGTCGTGCGTTACGCCCGCGCCGTGAAGACCGGCCGGCTGGCCGTCTCGGGCTTCCGCGACGACTGGGGCCTGCGGCCGCAGCCGTTCGACGCCCGCGCCGGCCTGGCCCGCGCGGTCCACGACAACAGCGTCGAGGCCTGGCTCAGGAGCCTGCCGCCCGACTATCCGGGCTACGAGACGCTGCAGCAGGGTCTGGTGACCTACCGCACGATCCGCGAGCGCGGCGGCTGGCAGACCTTGCCGAGCGGCCCCGACCTGAAACTCGGCTCGACCGGCTACGCGGTCGAGGCCCTGCGCGCCCGCCTGGCCATCGAGGATCCCGCGACCCCTGCCGAGGCCGCCCGCACCCAGCCGCCCGCCGACGCGCCGCCGCCCGCCGCCGGCCAGCCGGCCTTTGTCGGCGAACCGCTGTTCGACATGGCGCTGGCCGAAGCCGTCAAGCGCGCGCAGAAGCGCATGGGGCTGGAGCCGTCCGGCGTCGTCGGCGCCGCGACCCGCGCCGCGCTGAACATCCCGGTGCAGCGGCGGATCGACCAGATCGTCGCCAACATGGAGCGCTGGCGCTGGCTGCCGCCGATCCTGCCGGTTGATCGGGTGCAGGTGAACGTCGCCGCCGGCGTCCTGACCCTGTTCCAGAACGACCAGCCGACCCTGTCCATGCGGGCGGTGACCGGCAAGCCGAACGGCGGCGAGACGCCGCTGCTCAGCTCGAGCATCGACAGCATCGTGCTCAATCCGCCGTGGAACGTGCCGACCAGCATCGCCCGCCGCGAACTGCTGCCCAAGGGCCGCGCCTATCTGGCCAGCGCCGGCTTCCGTATCCTGCCCGGCGGCGGGCTGCAGCAGGCGCCCGGGCCGCGCAGCGCCCTGGGGCTGATCAAGTTCGACTTCCAGAATCCCTACGCGGTCTATCTGCACGACACGCCCAGCAAGGGCGGCTTCTCGCGCTATACGCGCCTGGCCAGCCACGGCTGCGTGCGGCTCGAAAAGCCCCAGGCCCTGGCGCGGGCGATCATGGAGGGGGACCCGGTCTGGACCCCCGAGATGATCGAGGCGACCATCGCCGGCGGCAAGACCACCCGGGCGCCGGTGGCCCGGCCCGTGGCTGTCTACCTGCTCTACTGGACGGCCTATGTGACGCCGGACGGCCAGGTGAACTTCCGCCAGGATCCCTACGGCTGGGACGCCCTGCTGATCCAGCGCATCGCCGCCCAGGGGCGCGGGGCTTGATCGGGCGGCGGTCGCTGCTGACCGGCGGTCTCGCCGGGCTTACGGCCAGCGCCGCCCTCGCCGCCCGCGCCCAGGACGCCGCGTCGCCCGCCGCCGTTCCGGAGGAGGCGCCAGGACCGCGCGACGATCCGGAGGACGCCTATCCCGACTTCCTGCTGTCGCCGGTTCCGTTGACCCCGCCCCCACCGGGGCCGCGCTATCTGAAGTTCCATCACCTGCACACGGGCGAGAACCTCGAGGCGGTTTACTGGGAGGATGGCCGCTACGTCTGGGACGCGATGGCGGCGATCAGCGCCCATCTGCGCGATTTCCGCTCGCTGGAGATCCATCCGATCGATGTGCGGCTGCTCGACATCCTGTTCACGCTGCGGTCGTTGACCGGCTCGAAGGAGCCCTACCGGATCGTTTCCGCCTTCCGCTCGCCCGAGACCAACCAGATGCTCAGCGGCCAGAGCGCGGCGACCAACGGCGTCACCCAGGTGGCGAAGAAGAGCCTGCATATGGAAGGCAAGGCGATGGACGTGCGGCTCAACGACGTGTCGCTGACCGGCTTTCGGGACGCGGCGCTGGCCTTGCAGGGCGGCGGGGTCGGCTACTATGCCGACTCGGCGTTCGTTCACGTGGATATCGGCCCTGTCAGGACCTGGCAGGGAACCTAGGGGGTAGAGAAGATCATGGCCCAGAAATCCGGAGGCGGCTGGTTCTGGCTGCTGCTCGGCGTCCTCGCCGGGGTCGCTTTGACCCTGGGCGCGCTGCTGTTCCTCAACGCCGGATCGGGCGACGGCGGCGACAGCCGCTCGGCGGCCGATGACGCGGCGGCCATGGCGGCCCAGCCCGAAGCCGCCGCGCTGCCCGCCCCGACCGCGCCGGAACCCAAGGCCGATCCCGTTCCCGCGCCGCACGACGCCGGCATCGATCCGGCCTCGGACGACCAGATCGCCGACGACGCGGCGGCCTCGGGCATGACCTCCCGCGCGCCGGCCCCTCGGCCCGATGGCGAATAATCGTCGCGCCGGGCTGGATAGGCCGTTCGACGCGGGATAAAACAACTGTTCGAGCATCTTGTGCGGGCGTAGGGCGCGGTCCTCAGTACGGGTCGGTTCTTGTCACTCAGACACGGGAGCGGGGGAGAGGAGTTCTACGCGTTGGAGCCTACGAACACCGAGGCGCCGGAATACTTCCACAAGGTCGTCGATTGTCAGTGGGCCTGTCCGGCCCACACGCCTGTGCCCGAGTACATCCGTCTGATCGCCCAAGGCCGGCACGCCGATGCGTACATGGTCAACTGGAAGTCCAACGTCTTCCCCGGGATCCTCGGGCGGACCTGCGACCGCCCCTGCGAGCCGGCGTGCCGGCGCGGCCGGGTCGATGAGGAGCCGGTGGCCATCTGTCGCCTCAAGCGCGTGGCCGCCGACAACAAGGGCGACGTCACCGCCCGCATGCCCCTCGCGCCGGAGATGAAGATCGGCAAGCGGGTCGCCTGCATCGGCGCCGGGCCGGCCTCGATGACCGTGGCGCGCGACCTCGCGCCGCTGGGCTACGAGGTCGTCGTCTATGACGCGGACGCCAAGGCCGGCGGCATGATCCGCAGCCAGATCCCGCGTTTCCGCCTGCCCGAGAGCGTCATCGACGAGGAGATGGGCTTCATCATCGGTCTCGGCCTGGAGATGCGCCTGGGCCAGCGGGTCGAGAGCCTGGCGGCCCTGCTCGAGGAGGACTACGACGCCATCTTCGTCGGCACCGGCGCCCCGCGCGGCCGCGACCTGGACGTACCTGGCCGGCGGGAGGCCGCCGCCAACATCCACATCGGCATCGACTGGCTGTCGAGCGTTTCGTTCGGCCATGTCGAGTCGATCGGCCGGCGCGTCATCGTGCTGGGCGGCGGCAACACCGCCATGGACTGCTGCCGCACCTCGCGCCGCCTGGGTGGCGAGGACGTCAAGGTCATCGTCCGCTCCGGCTTCGAGGAGATGAAGGCCTCGCCGTGGGAGAAGGAGGACGCCCAGCACGAGGGCATCCCGATCCTCAACTTCCTGGTCCCCAAGGCCTTCACCCACGAGGGCGGCCGCCTGACCGGCGTGACCTTCGAAAAGGTCGCGCCCGTATACGACGACAAGGGCCGGCGCTCGCTCAAGGCCACGGGCGAGCCGGACCAGCATTTCGAATGCGACGACGTGCTGGTGGCCATCGGCCAGGAGAACAGCTTCCCCTGGATCGAGCGCGACATCGGCCTGGCGTTCGACGACTGGGGCATGCCGGTCGTCGATGCCCTGACGTTCCAGTCGACCCACGAAAAGGTCTTCTTCGGCGGCGACGCCGCCTTCGGGCCCAAGAACATCATCTGGGCCGTGGCCCACGGCCATGACGCGGCGATCTCGATCGACCATGTCTGCCGCGGCTCGGACCCCCGGCTGCGGCCGCCGCCGGGCGTGCTCGTCTCGTCGCAGAAGATGGGCATCCACGAGTGGAGCTACGACAACGACGTCTCGCCCGAGGACCGGCAGAAGGTGCCCCTGCTGCCGATGGCCCAGGCCCTGGCCGACGTGAAGGCCGAGGTCGAGCTGGGCTTCGATGACCCGCGCTCCTGGGCGGAGACCCAGCGCTGCCTCAACTGCGACGTCCAGACCGTGTTCGCCGCGCCGCTGTGCATCGAGTGCGACGCCTGCGTCGATATCTGTCCGACCGACTGCATCACCTTCACGGTCAACGGCGAGGAGGACGAGCTGCGGCCCCGCCTCAAGGCGCCGGCCCTGAACCTGACCCAGGACCTCTACGTCTCCGGGACCCTGCCGACCGGCCGGGTGCTGGTGAAGGACGAGGACGTCTGCCTGCACTGCGGCCTGTGCGCCGAGCGCTGTCCGACGGGCGCCTGGGACATGCAGAAGTTCGTCGTCGAAATGACCCACGCCGGGGGCGTGAAATGACCCGTCAGATCCAGGCCGTGAACGACTTCGTGGTCAAGTTCGCCAACGTCAACGGCTCGGGCTCGGCCAGCGCCAACGGCCTGTTCGTCAAGGCGATCCTGCGCATGGGCGTGGCCGTCGCGGCCCGCAACATCTTCCCCTCGAACATCCAGGGCCTGCCGACCTGGTACGAGATCCGCGTCAGCGGCCAGGGCTGGCTGGGCCGGCGCGGCGGCGTCGATCTGATGGTCGCCATGAACCCCCAGACCTGGGACCGCGACGTCGCCGAGATCGATAGCGGCGGCTACCTGTTCTACGACTCCACCCGGCCGATGCCGGCCAGCAAGTTCCGCGAGGACATCACCGTCGTCGGCATTCCGCTGACCGCCCTGTGCAACGCCGCCTACGCCGAGCCGTCCAAGCGCAAGGTGCTGAAGAACATCATCTATCTTGGCGCCCTGACCTATCTGCTGGGCATCGAGCCGGAGGTGGTCGAGACCCTGCTGGCCGAGGAGTACGCGTCCAAGCCCGCGCTGATCCCGGCCAACATCGAGGCCATGAGCATCGGCTTCAACCATGCGAAGGCCAACCTCAAGCCGCTCGGCCTGCAGCTGAAGCGCGCCGACGCCGTGGGCGACCGCATCTTCGTCGATGGCAACACCGCCGCGGCCCTGGGCGCGGTCTATGGCGGCGCCACGGTCTGCGCCTGGTATCCGATCACCCCCTCGACCTCGCTGGCCGAAGGCTTCACCGACTACTGCAAGAAACTTCGCCACGATCCGGAGACGAAGGAGGCGCGCTACGCCATCGTCCAGGCCGAGGACGAGATCGCCTCGATCGGCATGGTCGTCGGGGCCGGCTGGAACGGCTCTCGCGCCTTCACCTGCACCTCGGGCCCGGGCGTGTCGCTGATGCAGGAGTTCATCGGCCTCAGCTACTTCGCCGAGATCCCCGCCGTGATCTTCGACGTGCAGCGCGGTGGCCCCTCGACCGGCATGCCGACCCGCACCCAGCAGTCGGACATCCTCTCGGCCGCCTACGCCAGCCATGGCGACACCAAACATGTGCTGCTGCTGCCCGAAGGCCCGAACGAGTGTTTCGAGATGGGGGCCCAGGCGTTCGATCTGGCCGACCGGCTGCAGACCATGGTCTTCGTCATGCTCGACCTGGACATGGGCATGAACGAGTGGCTGATCGAGCCGTTCAAATGGGATGACAGCAAGGTCCTCGACCACGGCAAGGTGATGACCGCCGCGATGCTCGAGGCCGGGGCCGACTTTGGCCGCTACAAGGACGTGGACGGCGATGGCATTCCCTGGCGCACCCTGCCGGCGACGCATCCGTCGAAGGGCGCCTATTTCACGCGCGGCACCTCGCGCGATCCCTACGCCCGCTACAGCGAGGAGGGGGCCGTCTATGTCGACAACATGGAACGGCTGCTGCGCAAGTTCGACACGGCCAAGACGCTCGTGCCGGCGCCGATCCTGAAGAAGGCTTCGAAACAGACCTCGTACGGCGTGATCTATTACGGCTCGACCTCGCCGGCGATGGACGAGGCGCTGGCCGGTCTCGAGGCGCGCGGCCTGGCGGTCGATGCCCTGCGCGTGCGCGCCTTCCCCTTCCCGGGCGAGGTGTTCGACTTCATCGCCCACCACGAGCTGGTCTTCGTGGTCGAGCAGAACCGCGACGCCCAGCTGCGCGCGCTGCTGATCAACGAGGGCGGGGTCGATCCGGCCCGGCTGGTGAAGGTGCTCAACTACGACGGCTCGCCGATCACGGCGCGCTTCATCCTGGCCGAGCTGGCCCGGGGGATGGGCGCGGTCGATGTCAACGCCGCCGGGGAGATGGCCCAATGACCTACATCGTCAAGCCGCAGTTCCATCACCCGTCGCTGGCGACCAACAAGCTGGGCTTCACCCGCCGCGACTACGAGGGGCGAGTCTCGACCCTGTGCGCCGGCTGCGGTCACGACTCGATCAGCGCCGCCATCGTCCAGGCCTGCTTCGAGATCGACCTGGAGCCGCATCGTCTGGCCAAGCTGTCGGGCATCGGCTGCTCGTCCAAGACGCCGGACTATTTTCTCAGCGCCAGCCACGGCTTCAACACCGTGCACGGACGCATGCCCTCGGTGCTGACCGGGGCCAACCTGGCCAACCGCGAGCTGATCTATCTGGGCGTTTCCGGCGACGGGGACAGCGCCTCGATCGGCCTTGGTCAATTCGCCCACGCCATGCGGCGCGGGGTCAACATGGCCTATATCGTCGAGAACAACGGCGTCTACGGCCTGACCAAGGGCCAGTTCTCGGCCACCGCCGACAAGGGCAGCAAGTCCAAGAAGGGCGTGGTCAATTCCGACAGCGGCATCGACCTGGTCGCCATGGCCCTGCAGCTGGGCGCCACCTTCGTCGGCCGCGGCTTCTCGGGCGACAAGGACCAGCTCGTGCCGCTGATCAAGGCGGCCCTGACGCACAAGGGCGCGGCCTTCATCGACGTGCTGAGCCCCTGCATCGCGTTCAACAACCACAAGGGCTCGACCAAGAGCCTCGACTGGGTGCGCGAGCACAACGAGGCGGTCAACAAGCTCGATGTGATCCTCGGCCGGGTTCCGGTGACCGCGTCCTACGAGCCCGGCTCGCTGGTCGAGGTGGCCCAGCACGACGGCTCGACCCTGCTGCTGCGCAAGGTGGCCGGCGACTACGACGCCACCGACCGGGTGGGGGCGATGAGCTATCTGCAGGATCGCCAGGCCGTCGGCGAGATCGTCACCGGCCTGCTCTATGTCGATCCCGAGTCGGAAGACCTGCACGACGCCCTGCACACCGTCGGAAAGCCGCTGAACACCCTGTCGGACGCCGAGCTGACCCCGGGGTCGGCGGCGCTCGAAAGCATCAACGCGGCCTTGAGGTAACCTCTCCCTCTTGGGAGAGGGGGACCATGCGAAGCATGGTGGAGTGGGATGCGCGGTGGCGGCCGGGGTGGCGTCAGTGCTTAGGCCGCTCAGCCGCTGCTCGTATCTGCGCCAGAGCTGCGCCCGGATTGTTCTCCAACAGCTTCGCGGGCAGGCGCAGCGTATGCACCCCGCGATCCCGCAGCCATTCATCGCGTTTCGCGTCGCTCTCCCGACGACCTGCGAGGTCGTGCGATCCGCCATCCACTTCCACGGCCAGCCGGACGGCATGGCAGTAGAAGTCCAGCACGAACGGCCCGAGCGGATGTTGTCGGCGGAACTTGAGCCCATCCAGTCGACTATCCCGCAATGCCCACCAAAGGCGGCGTTCGGGCAGGTTCATGTTGGCTCTCAGGCGCTTGGCTCGCGCCCGGGTGGCGGGTGAGGTTGCGTCCATTGCGGTATGCAATCATAGATTATAAAACGTTGCAACTCTCGCAGCGAAGGGCCGACCAGCAACGGTGCTTCCCACTCCACCACCCTTCGGGTGGTCCCCCTCTCCCAAGAGGGAGAGGTAGATTTTAGACGAGTTCCGCCACCAGCTCGTCGATATCCACCGAGCAAAACGCGATCGAGCTGTCGGCGACGCCGTAGGGGATGACCAGCCGGCGGCCCAGGGCGACGGCGCCGCAGGTGTAGACGACGTTGGGCACATAGCCCTCGCGGTTCTCGTCCGACGGCGAGATCATCGGCGCGGCCGTGCGGCCGAGCACCCGCGTGGGGTGTTCCTTGTCCAGCAGCACCGCGCCGATGGCGTATTTGCGCATGGCCCCCACGCCGTGGGTCAGCAGCAGCCAGCCTTCGGCGATTTCGATGGGCGAGCCGCAGTTGCCCATCTGGACCAGCTCCCAGGGGAACCGCGGCGAGACGATCACCTCGCCGCCGTTCCAGTCGAGCAGGTCGTCGGAGCGCAGGAACCAGATGTTCTCGCCGTCCTGGCGGCCGATCATGGCGTACTGGCCGCCGATCTTGCGCGGGAACAGGGCCATGCCCTTGTTGCGGGCCGCCGTGCCGCCCATCGGCAGCAGGTCGAAGGTGCGAAAGTCCCGCGTGACCAGCACCTCCGAGGCGATCGTCCGGCCGCTGTAGGCCGTGTAGGTGCCATACCAGACCGGCTCGTCGTCCCCGGTCATGAACCGCACCAGCCGCAGATCTTCCAGGCCGTTCTGCTGGGCGTGGGTGAAGGGGAAGATCACCGTGCCGGACAGCGACGCCTCCTCGTAGCGGCAGGCGGTGACCGGGCCTTCCGGCACGCCCTCTGGCGGCGGGTCGCAGGCGTGGGCGGCCATGGCCACGCGCGGCTCGGCCATCAGCTGCACCTCGCCGTCGGGCGTGACGATGCCTTCGCGGAAGGCGATCGAGGAGATATGGCCCTCGCCGACCGCCCGCATGGACATCACCACCCGCACGGCGCCGCCGATCAGGCCGGACTGGTCCGGGTGGGGCGTGATGCTGGGGTTGGTCAGGGCCGCGCCGGCATAGCTGTACTCATGGCAGAAATAGGCGCCGATCAGCGCCTTGCGCGTCTCCCGCAGGCCCGACTTGAGGCCGAGCAGGGCCTTGATCTGCTCGTAGCGCTCGAGGTGCACGCCCCGCGTCTGCCAGTGCCGGTCGCCGAAGTCGCGGTTCACCAGGGCCAGCTCGGCCTCGCAGGTGCGCATGTCCATGGCCAGCACGGCATCGACGATGCGCCGCGCCCGGGAAACCTGCCCCGCGATCAGCGGTCGGGGATCTGGAGCGATGTGGAAGGGCCGAATAACGACACGCGCCGGATTGGGCGGGATTCGGAGGTCGCTGTGACGGAGCTTTGGCATCGTGGAGCTGGTCGGCCTTCTGTGTGGGCTTTGTCGGCGGGGCGAGGTCCGGGCTGGGCGATGCGCTCGAGAGTCAGCATGGCGCAGGCGGCCAGCTGGAAGGAGAGAACCGATTCGGCGCCCCGATTATGGTTGGGTCCCGAGGGCGTCAGGCCATCATAGCAGTCGCCGGTCAGCGGGTCGCCGAGCGGCACGCCCAGATCGTTCCCGCCGAGGAACCAGTCGAAGGCCCGACGGGCCTCGCCCAGCCAGCGGGCGTCGCCGCTGGCGGCGAAGGCGGCGGTGCAGGCGTCGATCGTCGCGGCCGCCTCGAGCGGCTGTTGGTCGAACGGCTCCTCGACCGTCATCGGCCGGCCGAAGTTGACCGTGCCGACGGCGCGGAACACGCCGCCCACGCCCGTCTGCATGCCGCACAGCCACTCCAGAGACCTCAGGCCGTCACGGATCATGGCCTCGTCGTCCAGCACCTGGCCGGCCCGCAGTAGCGCCTCTGGCAGGCGGGCGTTGTCATAGGTCAGGCCGTCCTCGAACCAGCACCAGTCGGCCGACTCGCGGCCGGCCAGCACGCCGGCCAGGCCCCGGGCCAGCCGCTCCAGCAGCTCCCGCTCGCGGTCCAGGCGCGGCTCGGCCCGGACCAGGCTGGCCAGGCCCAGGACCAGGAAGGCGTAGGTGCGCAGGGCGGTGAAGCTGTCCAGATGCGGGGCGATCCGGATCGCCAGGTGGCGCGCCCAGCGGCGCAGGGCGGGCGAGGCGGCTTCCGAGGCCGTGACGGCGACGGACCACCAGGCGCGCGCCACGCTGTCGTCCGACCCGACGTCTTCCAGCCAGGTGCGGTCGTAGGCCATGAAGTTGCGGAAACGGCCGGCGCCGTCGTTCCAGGCGTGATGGACAAAGGCCGAATAGGTCTCCGCCAGCGCCTGGGTCTCGGCATTGTGCAACCCCACCCCCCGCAGCCGGTGCATGAGCAGCAGCGCGCGGGCGTTGTCATCGACGCAGTAGCCATGATTGCGGTCGGGGATGTCGTGGATGCTGTGCTGCAGCATGCCCACGCCGTCGGTCATCCGCCGCACGCCGCCCAGGGCCGGACGGGGCAGGGCGGCCGGCGCGAAGCTGCGCGGCTCGGCGTTCGCGGCCCGGGCCAGGAGCGGCGGGGCGTCGCGGACCGCCGTGAACATGTCGATGTAACGGTCGGCCAGCCGGCTCCACAGCGTCTCGCGTCCGGCCTCCCAGGCGCTCCGGCGCAGACGGGTCATCCGTTCGGGATCGCCCAGCAGGGCGATGGCGGCGCTGGCCAGGGCGTCGGGATCGTTGAACGGCGTCAGCACGCCCCGGCCGTCCGCCAGCAGCTCCTGGGCGTGCCAGTAGGGGGTCGAGATCACCGCCTTGCCCAGCGCCACGGCGTAGGACAGCGTGCCGGACGTGATCTGCGCCTCGTTGAGATAGGGTGTCACATACAGGTCGGCGGCGGCCAGCCAGTCCAGCAGCAGCGGCGTATCGACATACTGGTTGTGGAACCGCACATGGTCGCCCACGCCCAGCTCGCGGGCCAGATCGGCCAGCCCCTCGCGATAGGCCTCGCCCTCGCGCGCGATCAGATGCGGATGGGTGGCGCCGAGGATGACGTAGAGCGCCTTCGGCCGCGCCTGAACGATGCGGGGCAGCGCGCGGATCACCGATTTCAGACCCTTGCCCGGCGACAGCAGGCCGAACGTCAGCAGAACCTCGTGGCCGGCGAGGCCGAGGCGGGCCTTGGGTCCGTCCGTGTCGATCAGCGGCCGGTCCGGCGCGCCGTGCGGCGTGACCATGATCTTCGACGCCGGCACGTTCCAGACGTCGGCGAGGATCCGCCGGCCGTGCTCGGCCATGACGACAATCCGCGCCGACCGGTCGATCAGGCGCTCGAAGACGCGCCGCTGGTCGGCGTCGGGCTGGGTCAGGATCGTGTGTAGCGTGGTGGTCACGGGCGCGGTCACGGCGTCCAGCATCAGCATCAGGTGCTCGCCGGCCGGGCCGCCGAACAGACCGAACTCATGCTGCACGCAGACGACGTCGGGCTCGAACTCGTTGATCCGCCGGGCGGCCTCCAGGTAGTCGGCGGCGCGGTTCTGGCGCACCTGGAACATCACGTCCGGGCCATAGGCGTAGTCGCCGCCCTCGTCCGTCATGGCCACGACCTGGCAGTCGAGGTCGGGGGCCGCCGCCTTCAACGCGTCATGGACGTCGCAGGTGAAGGTGGCGATGCCGCAGCGGCGTGGCGGAAAGCTGCCGATCAGCACCACCCGACGCAGGCGGCGGGCGATTGGCGTGAGGCTGGCCGGAGGCCTGGCGGCGTACGCGGATACTGACGAACGGTGCATGGCTGACCCCGGAGGCGCAAGCCAGTCCGGCGCCCGTCCGTGCTGCAACGCGGGGATGGCCCGGTTGGATGCGTGGAGGGCCGTCACGCTGCCGTGTGCGGTCTTCAGATCGTCGGCGTCGGCAGGGCCGGTCGCGGGCCGTGGCCCCGATTTCGCGCTTCACCCGGGGCGGGCGAACAGCCGCGACACATTCAAAGGTATGGTTTTCCGAAATTGCAACCACCGAGGCGAGATCAGCGACCTCAGCCGGTCGAGCGGCGTCGGCGCCGGCAGGCAGTCTTCGAGCAGCGCGATGAGCGCTTCGGGCGGTCCGTCGTTGAGAAAATGGTCGGCCCCGGGCACGCGCCTGAACCGCGCCTGGGCCGATCTGTGGCCGCGCAGCCGGTCGTGGAACCGCTCCGCCGTCTCGATCGGCGCGAAGTCGTCGGCGTCGCCGTGCAGGATGTGCAGCGGCACGCGCACGCGATCGAGCACGGCGTGCAGATGTTCCAGCTGCGACGGCTGGCCGGCCACCTCGCGCACGGCGTTCTTCAGGTCGCGCGGGATGAACGGCAACAGTTTGGAGCCCCAGTCGACCAGCCAGCGGGCGGTCGGCCCGGACTCGCCGAAATAGCCGGACAGCAGCACCAGCCCCTTCAACGGCCGGGGCTGGGCGGCGGCCATCAGGGCGGCGATGGCCGCGCCGTAGGACTGGCCGACCAGCAGCACGCGCTGGCCGCGTCCGGCCTCGAGCAGGGGCGCGAGGGCCGCGGCCTGGACGCGAATGTCGCCGACGTATTCCACGGGCTCGCTGCCCGCGAAGCCGGGCCGATCGACGACGATCATCTCGCGGTTGGCGGGCAGGGCGGCCAGCACCGGGGCCCAGTATTCCGCCCAGCTGGGCGCGCCGGTCACGACGACGATCTTCCACGGCGCGGGCGTGTCGCGCGGCGTGGTCAGGGCCGAAATGCGCCAGCCGTGGCCGCCGCCGGCCTCGATGGTGACCCGTCGCACGTGGTCCTCGGCGTAGTGCATGTGGGTCGGCACATGCTCGAAGCGGCCGGCCGCCGCCGATTCGAAACAGGCCCAGCCGATTTCAAGAACGCCCTTGGGCCGCTTGCGCGCCACATCGATCTCCTGCTGGTCCTTTGTCAGGACGGCAACGCGCGAACACGACGCCGGTTCAGGAGATGTGGGGACGATCGGTCAGGTCACCATGATCGCGGACATCAAACGTCCGTAATCCGGTTCGTCCCGCCTGAAGGCGCGGCGGTTGGAGAAGAACATGTCCGCCTCGGCGCAGGTGTCGCGGCCGACCCATTCGGCCCGGGCCACGCCGGCCTCGGCCAGCCGGTCCAGCACGAACCCGGGCAGGTCGAACAGCCGCTTGTCGGGCGAAGCGCCGGGCCTGAAGAAGCGGGACGATCCGGGCCGCGCCGTCTCGAACCGGTCGAGGAATTCCAGGCCGACCTCGTAGGATTCCTGGGCGATGCAGGGACCGATCGCGGCCAGGATCCGCGACCGCTCGGCGCCAAGGCCCGTCATGGCGGTGATCGCGGCCTCCACCACGCCGCCCAGCGCGCCCTGCCAGCCGGCGTGCGCGCCCGCGACGATGCGGGTCAGCGGATCGACGAACAGCACCGGCGCGCAGTCGGCCGTCAGGACGCCGCAGATGACCGAGGCCTGGCCGGTGACCACCGCGTCGCCCTCCGGCAGTCGTCCGCACCAGGGCGCGTCGGCGGTCACCGCCGTGGCCGAATGGATCTGGTAGCAGGTGTTCAGCGCGTCGGGCGTCTGGCCGAACCAGGCGGCCAGGCGGCGGCGGTTCTCCATCACGTCGTCGGGGTCATCGTTGGAGCCGCGGCCGACGTTCAGCCCTTCGTAGATGCCCTTCGACACCCCGCCCTGGCGGGAGAAGAAGCCGTGCTTCACGCCCGGCACGGCGGCCAGCAGGCCGCTTTGCAGGGGCGCGAGATCCGTCACGTCGAGGCCTCGAAGCCCGGCGGGATGAGCTCGGCCGAATGGATGCAGGCGACCTTGAACAGCTCGCCCATTTCGTCGGGCGAGATGAGCCGCACCAGCTGGCGGTCGATCACCTCGGCGCGGTCGGGACGGGCGGCCTTCAGGGCCTCGGCCCGATGCTGGATGCCCAGCATGCCGAGGAACAGGCCCTGCGGGATGGGATCGGTGGCCTCGGCGCCGGCCGCGCGGGCGGCGTCCCGCACGGTCGGGAAGTCGGCGTAGACGGTCAGGTCCGACTCGCCGGGGAAGGCGAGGGGATCGACCTTCTCGTGCCGGCGGATGGCCTGCAGCGTGTCGCCGAACTCCGGCCCACCCCGGCCATAGTCGATCAGCAGCGCCGCGCCGCCCTCGCGGGCGATCAGGGCCCCCAGTTCGGTCCCCAGCGCCTCCTGGGCGGCGGAGACTTCCAGGATCGGGCTGTCCGGCGACGGCGTCTGGCCGGTCGGGGAGGGGGCCAGTCCGAAGGCCAGGCCGCCGTCCTCGCCCAGGCCCACCAGCCGCTCGATCCAACCCTCGCCGGCATGGACGAACTGCCGGGCCGGCAGACAGTCGAGCAGCTCGTTGGCGATCAGGATCACCGGCAGGCCGCCGGGCAGGTTGCTGAGCGAGCCGGTCCAGCTGGGCTCCGGCGACACGCCGGCCAGCTTTTCCTTCTGCGCCGCGCGCAGCGGCCAGGAGGTCTCGATCAGCCACACCTCGGCGGCGGCGACGAAGTCGGGCGCCAGCCGCACCGTGCGCAGCAGGTCGCTCATCAGGGTCCCGTCGCCAGGCCCCATCTCGACCAGCCGGAAGGCCTCCGGCTTGCCCATCCGGGTCCAGGTCTCGACCGCCCAGACGCCCAGCAGCTCGCCGAACATCTGGCTGATCAGCGGCGCGGTGATGAAGTCGCCGCCCTCGCCCAGCGACGGGCGGGTGGCGTAATAGCCGTCCCGCGGATCGTGCAGGCAGCGCGTCATGTAGTCGGCCACGCTGATCGGGCCGGTCTGCGCGATCTCGGCGCGCAGGCGTTCCATCAAGCTCATCAGCCTTCGACCTGCTCCGGCGCGGCGACGGGCGCCGGCTGGGTTCGCGCGCGCCAGACCAGCCAAAGGCCGACCAGCAGCATCGGGATCGACAGCAGCGTGCCCATGGTGATCACGTCGCGCAGGAACGGCAGCATCTGGGCGTCCGGCTCGCGCACGCTCTCCAGCGAGATGCGGAACAGGCCATAGCCGGCCATGAACAGGCCGCAGACCGCCCCGCGTCGCTGCAGCCAAAGCAGGCGGTGGGTGGCGAAGCGCAGAATCAGGAACAGCACGATCCCTTCCAGCGCCGCCTCGTAGAGCTGGCTGGGATGCCGCTGCCAGGGCCCCGCCGGCTCGGGGAACACGACGCCCCAGGGCGCGGTGGTCTGGCGGCCCCAGAGCTCGCCGTTGATGAAGTTGGCGATGCGACCGAAGAACAGGCCGATCGGCACGGCCGGCGCGACGATGTCGCCCAGCTTGAACATGTCGATCCTGTTGCCCAGGGCGAACAGGATCACCGCCGTGACCACGCCGATGAAGCCGCCGTGGAAGCTCATGCCGCCTTTCCAGACCTGGAATATCTCCAGCGGGTCCGACCAGATCAGATTGGGCGCGTAGAACAGGATGTAGCCGATCCGGCCGCCGACGATGACGCCCAGGGTGATCCACAGGATCAGGTCGTCGATCTGCTCGCCGTTGGCCACCGGCGTCTGTCCGCCCCACAGCCGGGTGTTGCGGACCAGGCCGACGGCGTAGCGCCAGCCGAGCAGGATGCCGGCCACATAGGCCAGGGCATACCAGCGGATGGCCAGCGGGCCGATGTGAAAAATGACGGGGTCGAAGTTCGGAAACTGCACGTTTCTCTCCGGAGGGGCGTCCTGGCGCCTGTGATAGCGGCGATCCCCTTCGCTTTCACCCCCGGTTTCCCATATTAGAGGTGATGGGCGCGCCAATTCGCGTCCGACAGGGCCCCGATGCAGACCAAGAACCCCATCCTCGACGAGATCGCCAAGTTCACCACCGCCGCGGCGGGTGTCGCCCAGGCCGCCGGCGAGGAGGCGAGGACGGCGTTCCGCGCCCAGGCCGACCGCATGGTCGCCGAGCTGGACCTCGTCCGCCGCGACGACCTCGACGCGCTCAAGGCCGAAATCGCCGCCCTGCGCACCGAGATCGACGCCCTGAAAGCCGCCAAACCCGCCCCGAAGGCCAAACCGGCCAAGAAGGGCGAGTAGGGCTCGCGCCCGGCAAGAACCCCCCTTACGCCCGCCGCGAAGCAGTCTAGGGTCCTTGTTCAAGGACGCTGCTTCCGCCGGGCGCTTCCCCGCCCGGCCACAGGTCGGAGGGATACAGAGGCCCAATGGACACGCCCCATCCCGAAGAAGACGACGCCCTGCTGGCGCTCGACCCGCTCGAAATCGTCGAGCATGTGCTCGCCGCCGAAAACCTGACCTTCGACCGGACCGACGACGGCGATCTCGCCTTCGCCCTGGCCGGCGACTGGAAGGACTACGAGCTGTGGTTTGCCTGGCGGCCGGAAGCCGACTGCCTGCAGCTGTGCCTGTCGATGGGCATGACGACGCCCAGGGCCAAGCGCGCCTCGGCCTACGAACTGCTGTCGCTGATCAATCAGCGGGTCTGGCTCGGCCACTTCGAGGTCTGGGCCGAGGACGGCGAGGTGGTCTTCCGCCACGCCCTCAGCCTGCCCGGCGGCGAGCGGCCGACCCTGGCCCAGGCGGCCTCGATGATCGACGCGGCGGTCGAGGCGGCCGACCGCTTCTATCCGGCCTTCGACTTCCTGCTGGCCGGCGCCAAGACCCCCGACGAGGCGATGGCCGCCTGCATGTTCGAGACCGTCGGCGAAGCCTAGGACCGTTCAGGCATGTCACGGGTTCTTCTGCTCGGCGCCGGACGGATGGGCGGCGCGATGGTTTCCGGCTGGATGTTCGGCGACCCCGCGTTCGCCCGCGACCTGGTCATTCGGGACCCGCATCCTGGCGCCGAGGCGATGGACGCCGTCGAGGCCGGCGCGACGCTCAATCCCGCCGACGTGGACCTGATGAAGGCCGGCACGGTGGTGCTGGCGGTGAAACCCCAGCTGTGGCGCGAGGCCGCGGCGGCGGTGGAGCCGTGGCTGGCCCGTGACGCCATCATCGTCTCGGTGGTGGCCGGCGTGGGCCTGGACGATCTGCGCGCCGCCTTCGGGGAGCGGTTCGTCGCCCGCGTCATGCCGACCATCGCGGTCGCCATCGCCCAGGGGACCGCGACCATCTATTCCGACGACGACGGCGCGCGCGCGCGGGCGCATCAGCTGTTCGACCGCATTGCCCAGGTGGTCGATGTCGATGACGAGTCACTCATGCACGCCGCCACGGCGGTGTCGGGCTCCGGTCCGGCCTATCTCTACGCCTTTGTCGAGGCGCTCGAGGCCGCCGGCGTCCGGGCCGGGCTTTCGGCGGAAGCCGCCAAGACGCTCGCCCGGTCGACCATCGCCGGCGCCGCGTCCCTGATGGCCATGAGCGAGGCCCCGCCGGCCGAGCTGCGCCAGCAGGTCACCTCGCCGGGTGGCACGACCCAGGCGGCGCTGGAGGTGCTGATGGGCGAGCGGGGGCTTTCCGCGCTGCTGGACAAGGCGGTCGCGGCGGCGGTGCGGCGGTCGAAGGAGCTGGGGTAGCTTCCACCACTCCGTCATGGCCCGACGTGTTCGGGCCACCCATGCGTGACCGGCCAGCGGATCGCGAGCGCTGGTTCGACCACGCCGTTTCTCCCGGCATCGTGTTCATGGGTGGCCCGAACAAGTCGGGCCATGACGGCGGAAATACTGGACGGCGTCGCCCCCTATCCCGGCAGCCTTACCACCGCCCTCAGCCCGCCCATCGGCGAGCTGTCCAGCGTCAGCTCGCCGCCGTGGCTGCGGGCCACGTCTCTCGCGATGGCCAGGCCCAGGCCGACGCCCTTCTCGTTCTGGTTCCGCGACTCGTCGAGCCGGCTGAACGGCCGGAACGCCTCCTCGTACTGATCGGCGGGAATCCCGGGGCCGTCGTCATCGACGATGATCTCCGCCCCGCCGGCCGGCGTCTGGCGCGCCGAGATGACGATGCGCTCGCCATGGACGGCGGCGTTCATCACCAGGTTCGACAGGGCCCGCTTGAGCGCGTTGGGCCGCACGGCCAGGGTTAGCGACGGATCGACGTCGATCGCCACCTCCGCGCCCGCCCGCGCGGCGCCCTCGCTGACCTCGCCGATCAGGTCGCGCAGGGCCGTGACCTCGACCGCCTCGCCGCCCTCGCCGCGGGCGAAGGCGAGGTATTCGTCGATCATGTGCTCCATTTCGGAGAGGTCGGTCTTCATCGCCTCGACCCGCTTCGACGGCTCGGCCAGCGCCAGCTCCAGCTTCAGCCGGGTCAGCGGCGTGCGCAGGTCGTGGCTGACCGAGGCCAGCATGGCCGTGCGCTGCTCCAGATGGCGCTGGATGCGGCTCTTCATGGCCAGGAAGGCCTGCGCCGCCTGGCGCACCTCGCGCGCGCCATAGGGCTTGAAGTCGGCCACGTCGCCGCCCTTGCCGAAGGCCTCGGCGGCGGCGGCCAGCCGCTCGATGGCGCGCACCTGGTTGCGGATGAACAGGATGGCGATGGCCGTCAGCAGCAGGGTCGCGACGGTCATCCACAGCACGAAGATGCCGCCCTGCGTCGCCCAGGCCCGGTCGGCGGGGGCGATGATCCGCATGACCTGCCCGCCCACCTTGACCCGGATATCGACATAGCCGGGGAAGCGGACGGTATCGAACCAGTAGGGAACCTCCAGATGTTCGGACAATGCCCGGTCCAGCGACCGGTCGAGCGCCCCGAACACCGAGGTCGGCCGCCGGGGCGGCAGGTCACGCACGGGCGACAGCGCGATCGACAGGGACATCGAGTCCTGCGCCCGGTCGGCGATGCGGGCCAGCGACTCGGGCCTGGGATCGTCCTGATAGCTCTCCACGGCCCAGGCGATGTCGCCAGCCAGGCCATCGGACAGGCGGCTGGTGACCGTCTGCCAATGGGCGTCGAAGAACACCCAGGTCACCGCGATCTGCATCAGGGCGATGGGCAGGATGATGATCAGCAGGCTGCGGCCGAACAGGCTGGTCGGCAGCCACCGCTTGACCTGCCTGGGGATGATGATCTTGAGCGCGCGCAGCCGCATCAGTCGGGCGCCAGGCGATAGCCGACGCCGCGCACGGTCTGCAGATAGCGGGGGTTCTTCGGGTCCGTCTCGATCTTGCGGCGCAGGCGCGTGACCTGGACATCGACGGCCCGGCCCGTCACGTCGGCGGTGTCGCGGGCCAGCTCCAGCCGATCGACGGGCGCGTTGGCCGAGCGGGCCAGGCGGCGCATCAGCTCGACCTCGGCCTCGGTCAGGCGGATCTGCGCCCCGTCCCGCGACAGCTCGCCCCGCTCGATGTCGAACGCGCAGTCGCCGAGCGTCAGGCTGGCGGGGCCCACGTCGCGTGGTCCGGCCCGGCGCAGGATGGCCTCGATGCGTAGCAGCAGCTCCTGGGGCTCGAACGGCTTGGCCAGATAGTCATCGACCCCCGCGGTCAGGCCCTCGATGCGGTCGCCGGCCTCGCCACGGGCCGTCAGCATGAGCACCGGCGTGCGGCCCGGCTGGTCTGTGCGCGCGCGCAGGCGCCGGGCGAACGACAGGCCGTCCTCGCCGGGCATCATCACGTCCAGCACCACCAGGTCGAAGTCGAGCGTCTCGATCAGCCGCCAGGCGGAGGCGGCGTCGGCCGCGCCGGTGACGCGAAAGCCGGCGCGAGTCAGGAACTCACGCAACAGGTCGCGGATGCGGTCGTCGTCATCGACCACCAGCAGGTGTCGGTCCGGCTGGCTCACGTCACGTCTCCTCCCGGCGAAGACCCACGCCCGTGCGGGGCCCGGCCAGGGCCGCCAGAATCCGCCTTGCGCCGGCCACGCCGTCAAGCCCGCCCGTGCGATAGGCCCGCCCGAGCAGCGCGCGCAGCCGTTCGGCGATGCGGCCCTCGAAGGCGCGCCCGGCCTCGGTCAGCCGGGCCGGCCGGCGCCGCCCGTCCAGATCGCCCGAGTCGGTCGCCGCCAGATCCAGCCGCACCAGATCGGCGAGGGTCCGGCTGGCCGCCTGTTTCGACAGCCCGGTCAGGCGGGACAGGTCGCGCACGCCCAGGCCCGGCCGCCGCCGCAGCAGGAAGGCGGCGCGCCAGTGGGGCCGGCCCAGGCCCGCTTCGCTCTCCAGCGCCGCGTCCACCGCCGCCCACAGGCTGGCCTCGGCCAGCAGCATCAGCTCAAGACCCGAGTCGAGTTCCTCGTCGCGAAGGATCAGCCGCGGATCGGCGGGGAAGGTCACTGCAGTGCACCATTTTGTTTGACGCCAAAGGGCCCCGGGCGTCTAAGGTCGCGGTTCCCTTGAAAGGAGGGTTGCTCCCAATGTCTATCGTTCCCTTCGATGATCGCGACGGTTGGATCTGGCTGGACGGCCAGTTCGTGCCCTGGCGCGAGGCGAAGGTGCACGTACTGACACACGCCATGCACTACGCCTCGGCCGTTTTCGAGGGCGAGCGCATGTACGGCGGGGAGATCTACGAGCTGACGGCTCATACCGAGCGGCTGTTCAATTCGGCGGAAATCCTAGACTTCAAGATCCCCTACACGGTGTCGGAGATCGACGAGGCCTGCAAGGCGACCTGCGCGAAGAATGGTCTCACGGATTGTTACGTTCGTCCGATCGCCTGGCGCGGGTCGGAGATGATCGGCGTCTCGGCCCAGAACACGAAGATTCACGTCGCCGTCGCGGTGTGGGAATGGCCCAGCTATTTCGATCCCGAGCAGAAGAAGAAGGGCATCCGCCTGACCTGGGGCAAGTACAAGCGCCCCTCGCCCGAGACCGCCCCCACGGCGTCGAAGGCGGCCGGCCTGTACATGATCTGCACCATCTCCAAACATGCCGCGGAGAAGGAAGGCTACGCCGACGCCCTGATGCTCGACTGGCGCGGCTATGTCGCCGAGGCGACGGGGGCCAACGTGTTCTTCGTGCGTGACGGCGTGATCCACACCCCGACGCCGGACTGCTTCCTTGACGGGATCACGCGCCGCAGCGTGATGCGGCTGGCCCGGCAGCGCGGCTTCGAGGTGGTCGAGCGGCATATCAAGCCGGAAGAGATGACGGGCTTTTCGGAGTGTTTCATCGTCGGCACCGCCGCCGAGGTGACGCCCGTGGCCGAGGTGGGTGAGTACCGCTTCACCCCGGGCAACATCTCCCTGTCGCTGATGGACGACTACGCCCGCCTGGTAAGGCGGGAGCTGGTCGACGCGTAGGACACCCACGGGGACATGCACTTCAGTGCGTGTCCCCTTCCTCCGAACCTGAATTGCTGGCAGGGGACACGCACCGAAGTGCATGTCCCCGCGCTATCACCTCACCACAGCGCCGACGGTGTCGGCGAATTGGACAGGCGGAGCGGATCGGCCGGCGTCTGCCCATCGTGGTGGGCGTCGAGGTCCGGCAGGGCGTCGAAGTCCACCATCGGCGGCCCCTTGCGCGCGGCCTTCCCGTTCGCGCCCTTGGGCAGCACGGCCGACAACAGCGAGGCGATCCCCAGCGCCAGCAGCCCCCAGCCAATGAACGCCCGATGCCCCTCGAACATCCCCAGATCGAGCGCCGGCAGGCGCGCGCCCGCCGGCCCCTTGGGATCGACGATCGCCCAGCCGATGCCGCCCAGCATCACGCCCAGCACAAAGCTCAGGATTCGCGCGCCCATGGTCTGTCCCCGTTCCGTCCCCAACGCCAGGCGAGGGTTCGGCCTGGCGGGGCCGGGGTCAAAAGGCTGCAACCGTCAGGGGAAGGCGCGGCCGCAAGCCGTTCGTTCGTTGGGCAGGCGCGGGGCGAGCTGCCCTTAAAACAGCCACGCGTCGGGGCGGGGGTAGGGCTCGTCCTGCACCAGATAGATCAGGCCGACGGCCACCCGGACGTAGAACCAGATGTGAACGCCGGCCAGGATCAGCCCGCCGGCGATCAACACCGGGATGCCGATGAGCAGTACGGAGAAGATGCCGCCGACGATCACCAGCACCAGGCCGATTGCCGCCCACCAGATCGACTTCCAGAAGGTCTGGATCAGGAACTGGTAGTGGCTGGCCATGCGCGGGCCGGCCGTATCGCGGTTGGCGTAGGCCAGCACCAGCCCGATCAGCACCGCCACCCAGGCCGACGGCAGGCTGAGCAGATAGAGGGCATAGACCACCGCGGGCAGAACCCGGTCTTCGTGTGGGCGGTCTGTGACTTCGGTCATGAGGAGCCTCCAGAGGCGATGCTGGACGGTTTCGGCGACGCTGGCAAACCGTGTTCGGTCACACTCACGGGAGCAGAGAGCGGGGAATGGCGCGCGGGTCGAGGGTCGCGGCGCCGCGCCGGAGCCAGGGCAGCGCGGCGAGCATCAGGATCAGGACGAACAACAGCCGGGCGGACAGGTCCAGGCCCAGCGACACGGCGCCGGCGCTGATCGAGGCGACCAGCAGCACCGCCGCCCCTGTCCCCAGCAGCCCCATGGTCCAGACGAAGGCCTCGCCCAGCTCCAGGCCGGCCGTGGCGAACCGGGCCCGGGGGGCGAGGTCGGCGGCGGTCGCGGCGATCGCGCGGACCAGCGGCGAAAACGACTCCGTCCGGTCTTCGAAGCGGCCCGGGCCGCGCCAGCTGTGGGAGGCGATCACGCAGCGGCCGCGCGCGAACCGCAGGCTGACCGCGCGTCTCGGACCGCCCGGCAGGCCGGCGAGGCGCAGCATCCGCAGATCGGACAGGGCCCAGCGCCGTTCCCGGTTTCCGGCGGTCTCAACCAGCGTGTCGCCGGCCAGCGTCCAGACCGTCTCGGGCCTCAGCGGCGCGAGGCGGGCGGCGTGCGACGGGCTGGTCGCGGTCAGACCCGGACCGCCGTGATCTCGACCCCGGCGGCTTCGGCGTGCGGGGCCAAGGCCATGGGCTTTTCGACCCGCACCCGCGCGCGCGTCACGCGCGGATCGACCAGGCACCGCTCGGCCAGCCGTTCGGCGAAGGTCTCGACCAGTTCGATATGGCCCTCGGCGGCCAGGTCGCGCGCGGCGGCGGCGATGGTCTCGTAGTTGACGGTCTGGGACAGATGTTCGGCGCGGGCCGTGGTGACGTCCAGTTCGACATCGACGACCAGCGGCTGGGTGTGGCCCCGCTCGTGGGCGTAGACCCCGACCTCGGCCTCGACCTTCAGGCCGCGCACGAACACCCTGGCGACGATGATGCGCGCCGCGGCGACGGGTTCGAAGGGCGTTTCGGGAAGGGTGGCGGCCACGACTCCTCGGGGTCAGGGATGGATGACGTCGGGCGTGCGCCAGGCCAGATGCTGCCCGCTGTCCACGGCGATCATCTGGCCCGTCACCGCCCTAGCGTCAATCAGATAGCGCAGCGCGCCGGCGACGTCCTCGGGCGACACAGCCAGGCCCAGCGGCGTGCCGGCGGCCTCCTGTTCGAACTCGCCCGGGGCCTGGTGCACGGAGGCATAGGTCGGGCCCGGCCCGATGGCGTTGACGCGGATGCGCGGCGCCAGCGCCTGGGCCATGGTCCGGGTGGCGTGCCAGAGCGCCGCCTTGCTGAGGCTGTAGCCGAAGAACTGCGGGTTCGGTCGCCAGACCCGCTGGTCGAGGATGTTGACGATCAGTCCGGCGCGGTCGGCCGGCAGCCGCGCGGCCATGGCCCGCGCCAGCACCGCGGGCGCCCGGACATTGATGGCCATATGGGCGTCGAGGTCGGCGGCGTCGAAGGTCTCGAGCCGGTCCTCAAGGAACAGGGAGGCGTTGTTGACCAGCAGGGTCACCGGGCCCAGCGCCGTCTCTGACCGGCCGATCAGGTCGCCGGCGTCGCGGTCGGACAGCTCGCCGGCCAGCACGCAGGCGCGGCGGCCCTCGGCCCGAACCAGGGCGGCGGTCTCCTC
>Ga0172380_10001958_pt1 | contig 33954 bp, 30 predicted proteins | sample Leawe162metaG_FD_119747 | JGI IMG/M metagenome (GOLD analysis project Ga0172380, IMG submission 119747) | Leachate microbial communities from a municipal landfill in Southern Ontario, Canada - Leachate well 162 metaG | ecosystem: Engineered > Solid waste > Landfill > Unclassified | place... | reverse complement strand
GAAGCCCTTCGGTTCGTTTTTGAGATGCCCGCTTACGAGGCGGGACTCTTGCAGTGGAAAGATGCAGGGCTTTCAACGGTTGCCTCCACGCTTCGCGAAGTTTTTGGTATACTAGAAGGTGTTTCGGAGGAGGATTGGAGCGCGGAAAAGCTACAGGAACTCCTTATGCCTTTCGCTGAAACAAAAGAAAATAGGGGAGTGGTACTATGGCCATTGCGCGTCGCGCTCTCGGGCCAAAAGAATTCCCCTGGTCCCTTTGAAATTATGGACGCTCTTGGAAAAGAAGAGAGCGCACGCCGCATACAAGCGGCGATAGAAAAAGCACAGTCATAACCAGAATGGTTCTTACCTCCACGCGCTCGCTTATAGCGGGGTTGCTTATATGTATTCTTACACTTCCTATGGCAGGGAGTGTTTTGGCGGTTACCGTAGATGAGCTGGAACTTCAGATAAAAGAAAAACAGAAACAAATTGGGGAACTTCAAAAAGAGGCAGACGCGTACAAGAAAACGATTGGGCAGCAGCAGGAGTACGCCTCTGGCATTCAGGCGCAGATTAGCAATTTCAACGCGCAGATCGGGCAATTAGAGTCGCAGGTCAACCTGACAAACAGGCAAATTGAATCTGCCCAGTTACAGATTGAACAAACAACAATAGAAATAGAAGAGAAGGAAACAACCATAGCGCGGCGCCGTAGCCAAATGGCCTCCCTGGTTACCACGGTCCAGCAGAGCAACGAAAGGAGTTTTATAGAGGTTATAGTAGAAAACGACAATCTTTCCGACTTCTTCAACCAGGTGCAGGCGCGCACGGTTGTGCAAGATGAGCTGCAGAAAAACCTAGAAGAGCTAAAGGTGCTCAAGGTACAGCTAGAAGAAAAACGTGTCGGATTGGAAGGCGAAGAAAAAACGTTAGGCGAACAGCGTGCTACATTAGCTGCCCAGCAGCAGATATTAGCAGGGGAGCGGGGCAAGCAGGCTACTCTCCTAAGTCAAACGAAAGAAACACAGGCAGGGTACGAAATCCTTTTGGCGGATGTACAGTCAAAGCAGAAGGAAGTGAACGATCAGATCTTTGCGCTGGAAGAAAAGCTTCGTCAAGAATTGAACCCGGGCAGCGTTCCGGTCAGCTCGTTCTCATGGCCAACCGAAGGGCTTCTTACACAGGGGTATGGTTGTCTGCATAGCTCGTGGGCCGCGCGTTCCTACCCTTCTTGCGATGGCGGGGCTGGCGGTTTCCACAACGGGCTTGATATTGCCGCCGCTCTCGGGACCCCCCTTAAGGCTACTGCCGACGGTGTCGTTGTTGCCGTTTCCAACGCGCCCTACGCCTATGGTTTATGGGTCGCGATACAGCACCCCAACGGTATTGTGAGCGCGTACGCGCACATGTCCGTCCAAGCTGTTTCTAATGGACAGTCCGTTAAGAGGGGAGAGGTTGTGGGTTATATGGGTACGACAGGCTTTTCAACCGGCAGCCACACCCACTTCATGCTCTACGCGCCCAACACATTCCGGGTTGTTGCATCAAGTATTTCCGGGTTTTTGCCTATTGGAGCAACAATTAATCCTTTCAACTATTTGAAATAGTAGGGAAGGGGATACCCCCCTACCCTACTAAGCAAAAAATGGCGACCCCTTATTTTTATTAATAATTATGCCACTACGCACCATTATCACGTTTGTATTTTTAGGAATAGTAGTTTTATACATTGTACCCGCAAGCACACTAAAAAATATTCCGATGGCCGAATCACTTGGCCTGCTGGATGTACAAGTTGTAGTTAAAAGTAATATTACACAGCTCATTCACAGCGTCCGTGAAGTGATACAAATTTTCATGGGCAACTTCATCGGCGACGCCCTCAACTCCGCGCAACAGAGCGCCAAAGAAGGCATGGGCGCGCTCTAATAGCTATACAGACACCTCCCCCGAATCACCTCATCGGGGGAGTGCTCGTTTTAAAGGATATAAGTATCCACTCAAAAAAGTAGTACGCCTTAGAAGGGAATACAGTGCCCCAAAAAAGAGGGGGAATGTATCCGCAAATAGGTAGTAGACAAAATGCAGTAATTCTATAATAATAGATATATAACTACGCTTTACCTATATTGTGCGAATAAGTATGGACCACTCTTCCAAGCCAATCATTAAGCATATCCCGGACTTCCTTGATTACTGTGAAGTAGAAAAAGGACTCGCCTCCCGTACACAGGAGAACTATGGCCGGTACCTTTCCCTCTTTGAGAAGTGGTTAATTCGGCAGGAGAGGACTCCCCTACTGCCCCACGAATTGACGTCCGAAGATATATGGAATTACCGTCTTTTTCTTTCACGCGAGTACAAAAGTAAGAACGGTGAAACACTGCGAAAGATATCCCAGCACTACTATTTAGTCGCCCTGCGCGCCCTCCTGGATTACTTTGCCGACCGCGACATCGTGGCACTCCCCTCCTCCAAGGTAAAGTTACCCAAGGACGCCCGTACCAAAACCGTAAAGTTTTTATCATTGCCCCAAATGCGCCAGCTACTGGAAACACCCGACACCAACAAGGTACAAGGCCTTCGCGACAGGGCAATTATAGAGGCGCTCTTTTCAACCGGGTTGCGTATTGCCGAGTTAACGGCCCTCAACCGCAACCAAATCCATTTTAAGGATAAGGAAGGACTGGAACTTACTATTACCGGTAAGGGTGGCACGGTACGCACCATCTACTTTTCGCCCCGCTCGTTGGAATGGATAAAAAAGTATGTGGATACCCGTTCCGATATCGACCCAGCACTCTTCATTAACTACCGCTCAAAAAATGCCGACTCCTTGCGGTTGTCGGCGCGTTCTATTGAATTAAGCATTAAACGATATTCAATTCTGGCGGGGCTACCCTTTGCGGTAACCCCGCACACCTTGCGGCACTCCTACGCTACGGACCTACTCACCCAGGGCGTGGACCTACGCACCGTACAGGAGTTTTTGGGACACAAGAATATCGCCACCACCCAAATTTACACGCACGTTACCAACCAGCGCCTCCGCGAAATCCACAAAAAGTTCCACGGAGGGAATCAGTTAGGAGATTAAACGCAGATTCGCTATTTCCTTTACGAGTTCCGCTAGTTCCTCCTGATTGAAATGTCCCTTATCTTCAAATACTCGCAGGGTTGCGCTGGGAAGGGCTTGCTGGTATTTCTCCGCATCCGCAAATGGCACAACCGGATCATCCTTACTATGATAGATGAAAATCTTGCCACCCTGCTCGGCAAGAAGATCTAAACTATCCGGTAAAACAAAATCCATCAATATCTGACCCGTGCCCTCCTTATCATATGGAGCAGCAACTAAAAATGTGGCGGATACTTTTTTGGGAAACTTATTTTCAGCAAGGTACTTTGCCAAAAAAATTCCTCCGAGCGAAGAACCGACCAGAATAACATCCGCCTCTACATACGGCAGCAACTTATCAAACCAAATTTTCCATTCTAAATATCGCGCATTTCGTTTATTGGGCATTACCGGGGTTATTACCTCAAAATCCTTGCCGAGAGCGTCCTGTAAGCTGTCTAGCCATTTCCTTCGCTTTAACTTCTCAAGATCTAATTCGTATGCACGCAAATAATCGAGGTATTCCTCGTATGTTTCAAATAAATCTCCGCCATGGATCCCAATGACTTGTTGTTTCATGCTCCTATCTTCCCGCAAAAAAGTAAGTAGGGCAATCAGCTATCTCTTGATTTTCAGCTATTTTTGTGGTTTAACTATGCCAGCGAAAGGGGTTCCTTATGACACTACCGCGTAACCTCGTGCTCGTGCGGCACGGGGAATCTGAAGGAAACGCCGCCAAGCGGCGATCTGAAGGAGGCGACCACAGTGCCTTCACTCCGGAGTTTCTGCTACGGCACACTTCGGATTTCCGCCTCACGGAGCGCGGACGAAGCCAGGCAGAACGAGCCGGCACCTGGATGCGGGAAAACGACCTCACCTCCTTTGACCGCTATATGGCTTCTGCCTATGTGCGGGCGATGGAAACCGCAGGAATCCTGGCGTTGCCGGGTGCGGACTGGATGTTGGACCCTTACCTGACAGAGCGCAACTGGGGTGACATCGACAATCTCCCGGAGGACGAGCGGAACGAAAAGTTTGGAGAAGCCCTGCGAAGGCGGGACAGCTCTCCATTCTTCTGGCGGCCGCCCAACGGGGAATCGTTCCTGGACCTCTGTCTGCGCGTGGATCGCGTTCTGGATACGCTGCATCGGGAGTGCAGCGACAAGGATGTGGTCCTGGTGTGCCACGGGGAGGTCATGCGGGCATTCCAGGTACGCTTGGAGCGCTTGAGCCAGGAAGAGTTCAAGAGGCAGGTCCTCTCGGATGAATACTGGGACCGCATCCACAACTGCCAGATCACGCACTACACGCGGCTTGACCCTACTTCGGGCAGGGTTTCTCCGCACGCGGACTGGGTGCGGATTATCCGCCCGACGGAAACCCCGGCCCAGATCTCTCGATGGCGCGCCATCGTTCGGTCGCGCTACTCCAACGAAGAACTTCTGGGCATGGTGGAGCACTCCCCCGCGATGCTCAGCTAAGGAGGAAGGCATGACTGGAGAAAAGAGTCTAGCCGAAGAGTTTGCCGAACTCTTCGGCGTCCCCCTGGATTCTCTGGAGGTGAAGGGGCAAAATTGGCCGACGGCGCTCAAGGTTGATGCGGGGATGATTTTCGCCGGGCTTGCAGCGGCGTACGAGAGCGCAGCATTCAAGGAGCGGGTATTTGCCGCAATCGCGATCACCGCGCACGATATTCCTTTTCTCGCAGCGGATGCGAGCGCGGAAGAGATCGAGGTTGCGCAGCGTGCTTTCGCGGCAGACCGCGGGTTCTTCGCCATGCGTTCGCGGGAAGCCCTCGACACGCGAGAGCGATACGTAGCGATGCTGCGGGTCGCTATCCAGGTTCTTACTCCCGCGCTCGAAGAACAAAGATAGTCGGATCTTTTCCGACACGCAAGCAGCCACCACGGTGGCTGCTTTTTCATTATGAAGAAGCTACTTTCCTTAGCGTACGTCTATGAGCTCTGCGCTCACAACAAGACGGTTTGTGGTGGAGAAAATTGGGTCACAGGTAATAAGGGTGATTGTAGGTTTGCCTCTGTCATTAAGCACCTCGGTTGCCGTAGGTGGAACAATTTCGCTATCCGTTACCCGGTAGTGGTACTCTTTCCCGTTCCATATAATTTGCACCTCATCGCCGGCAGTTAGTTTATCTAAGAGATAAAACGTTTTAGAACTGGGCGGGACGTAGCGCCACCGGTGCGCCGCGAATGCGGTGTTGCCGCCCTTACTTGGCGTGGATGTGCCCGGCATCAGCCAAGCTCCCCTATCTAAACCTTCGCTTTCGCTGTCGGTAACGGCGATAGGAATATCAACGCCAATTTTTGGAATGAGGAGTTTCGCCTCGCGGCTTCCGGTATGCGAGATGGCACCCGCCAAGCTCCACGCTTCAAAATTATCAGTTCCCGCGACGCGACCCTCAAGTCCAAGGTGTTGCTCTTGCGTGCTGCCGATGAGCACATAGTTTTTGGTAGACAGTACAACCGCCGTGCTTTCAAATGTCCCTAACGTCGCTATTCTTTCAGTGTCCCCCAACGCGTACTGCATCATCGGCACGAATGGGTACAGCGTAATAGCGAGCGCAACAAATACACCTACCCAAATGGCTATTTTTGTACCATCTAAATGTAGCTCTGGTTGATTTTTCGCGTATGAGTTCATAGTCGCTCCACAACAGAAGAAATGGAGTGGTTCCTTCTGTTGTGAGTGCGACTAGCCAAGAATCATTTTGCGGCCGGCAATGAATGCCCCGCCCCCCAAGCTAGATACGGCTGAGAGCCAGAGAACAATAAAGGCGTCACCCACACCAGTCGTGGGAAGAGGTTTTTTCTGTACGACGGGAGTTATAGGAACAACCGTCGGCACGTTTACCGTGGTATTGGCGGCCGCCTGTGCCCAATCGTCATAGCCCCGCGGTTTTACATTGGCGATGTTATTGAGGACGAGGCCGTGGGGCGCATCGGTTCTTACCTTAACGGAGAATGTCATGGTAAGCGTTTGCCCCCTATTGAGGAAGTTTAGCTCAAACCCATCGTTGATCCAGTCATCATTGAGGTTCTTTGTTGTGCTGTCGATTTTGTATTTACCGCTTCCCGCCACATACGTTACCCACTTGTTGTTTCCGTTTGGCAAGTCGTCTACCACCAGCACATCATCCAGCACCGCTTCGCCGTCATTACGTACGGTAATAGTGTAGTTGATGGTATCGCCTGGAGCGGCACTGTCTCGGCTCGCTGTTTTAGAAAGCGTGAAGTGCCGCTCTGCCGCTTGGATGTCACCTATATGGATATTCTTGTAGGTAAGCATGCCACCGGGTACTTGGTCGGACCATACCTCAAACGCAATCTGAATCCATTCGTCATTAGGAGCATTATCATCCACATCCATTTGCCACGTAACAATTGCATTTTGCCCAGCCGGAATAAACCCGAGGGTTTGTCCGTTCGTAGTCCAGGAGTCGGCAAGGTCGTGGACGGTAGCGGAGTCGCTAAACTTTGCAACGCCAGAACCAGAATGATAATCAACCTCGTCTGCATTTTGAGTAACACGCATCTTTACGATGACGTTTGTTTGCTGGACAGAAGAATTGTTGGTGATTTGGGCGGTAAGTCCAAACCGTTGTCCGGGGTCAACTTCGTGGTCAGTCGAGTTTAACTGCACCTCTAACCCGCTCGTCTGAGCAAGCGCGGTGGTGCTGGCATCATTGCCAAAAGTAGTGGCAATGAGCGCGAGAAGCAAGAATGGTATTGTAAGACCTTTTATCATAGAGATAGTAATTAATAGATAATCTACTGACCTTTATTTTATTCTAAACAACATTCAACCCCTGGGGTTAAGTGCTGTAGCAGAAGAAAAAGGTACGGAAGGATTGGGCGAGGTTAATCGCCCAATCCTTCCGCCGGGGCCCCGCTCTCCCCCGTCTCTGGCGGCTATCGAAGCGCGCTGTTGGGAGAGGTGGGCTTACTGGATGGACTTGGCGCGGGCGGCGGAGGACTGCTCCCGCCGGTGCTGTTACTATCTCGCGGCGCGGGGTTGGTGCCCTGAACCGGGTCTGTGAAGTCCGATTCGTCTGGCGGCGGACGCGTCGGAGCGTCCGAACCCGTGGCCGAGAAGGTACCTCCTTGTTGGGTTGCGCTTCCCTCGGTTCTGTCAGCGCTGATTGGGTCTTTCGCGAACGATGGCTGCGACATGGTGCCGCAGATGGCATCACGGTTGCTTTGAGCCCGATCCTCAAGCAATCGCTGCTGCCTGCTCGCTTCCGAGTTGGCAAGGGCTTGTGCCCGTGCGTTGGCATCAGCTTGCGAGAAGGTGCTCTGGATGGAAGCGAGGCTATTTCCGAAGAGGTTCGCCGAGCTCACCACAACCGTACCCGCTCCCACCAACTGATTGCCGAACGGCGCGCAGTTGATGGTTGCCGAGAAGGGCGCTATCGCCGCTCCCGCGAAGATTGTCAGATTCGGGGTATCAAACCCGCATACCTGCGAGAGGAGTTGCGTGTTACGCAGTACCTCCGCCCGTTTTGCCTCGGCATCAGCGATGGCCGATGGCAACGACCTATTCAAAGCGTCGTTTTGAGCTTCAACCATGGCAACGTTGACGTTCGGGTTCCGTGAGAAACCAGACTCAAGGCTACCAATTCCCGTAACCGTCGTAATGAGAATTCCCTGCCACGGGGCAGGACAGACGACGGGAAGGCTGTGCTGTGCTCGGGCGGTGAGCGAGAAGAGTCCTGGCAGATCTGGTTGCTGAGGGGGCGCCGTGACCGGTGGTTGCTTCATCGGAGGATGTACAACGTTGCCGCACTTTGCCTCCACGAAGAACCAGCTAGACGTATCCTTGGTTGATTTCGCGTTTCCCTTCACTTCGCAGAGCGCTCCCGCTTGCGGGCGAAGATCGATCACGCCGGTCATTCCCATGGACACGCCGTCGCGGAATGCCTCGACCACTCCCTTGCGGGTAAAGGACGTTTGCCAGGTGCACGCTACGTCGCCGCGCGAGGCAATGAACCCGTTTGCGAGCAGGACGGTAATCGCCTCTTCCGGGGTATTTATTCCGTCCGCTCGAATGTAAGAGCCGCGCACGTCAGCAATGGCGCCTTGCGCCATCTGGTTCCCAGGAGAACGAGGCGCGCTATCCGAAAGGGTAACCGTGTGCTGATCATTTTCAATCTTGAGACCCGCGAGACCCTCCCCTTCCAGCAGCCATCTTCCATCGGTTTGGTCCCAACGGATATCGTAGGCGGCCTTTTGTAGGGGGGTTGCTTGCGAAGGCTCAATGACGATGTGGTACAGCGCTTCCTCGTCCTTGGGAAGTGACAAGGAAACAGTAACTACACCTCGTTCATTCGATGTGCCCGTGATCGCCTTATCGGAAGTATCCGTTGCCGCCCTCAAGATGGCGCCCCGCAGCGGTTCTCCCGCAGGGTTCTTCACGGTGATGCGGTATGGACGCGTCACCTGGTTGGTTTGCGCCGTTGCCTCGATCCGCCCACCTTGCTTATCGTTTCCGAAAAGGTCAATGAGGGATGGCTTCCACGCCACCAACGCGATCAGCGCAACAAGCACTACCCCAAGAATTACTGCTGCGATCCTCCACCAAAGCATCTCCTCAGCAGGAGGTCGCGTTTGCCTACGTGGCTCGTTCACGGTGTCCTCCTCTACGCTGGGCATTGCATCCAAGGAATACCCTTGGCTTCACGCGGGATTCTGCGGGTTTTCGGGGCTCTGTGCCCCGCCCAGAATCAGTCGTCACACGACCAACCTTTCCTGTTAGGGCTTGGGCCCACTCGTTGAAAAAGAACGGATCAAACGAAAATGCCCGCTTCACCCCCTACATTTTGAGGGAGAAATTGGCGGGTTGTCGTTTGATTATTTTGGACGCCATAAATACGGCGGTAATCTCTCGGTATAAACGTGCGTAGAGAGTAATATACATACTCGCGGTATTTGTGCTTGTATAGTAGACGCTATAAGGGCACTTTTTATTACCGGAACGCCCCATAGCATTACGTTTTTTGATGAAAATAGAAGTTTATAACGGGAAATAGCCATTAATAACAAAAAAAACAAAAAGGGCGCTGCTCTCTCCAGGCAGCGTCCTTTTTGTTTTTGCCCCACCGCACGTTATGGTGATTCCTCACCAGTGCGCCGGATTGTGGGTATAAAGAAAATCAGAAGCAGTATAGTCGCCACGAGCAACCACCTCCAAAAGCCTAATGCTGCATTTAAAACCCCCGATAGGTTCGCCTGTAGGGATGACGGGCCAAAGGGAGGAACGTCCTCCTGGTTAACCCCTTCCTCATCCGTTGAGCGCTCTACCGTTAGACTAGAAAATCGGGTTGGTGCTTCTGGTGTAGTAACGTCATCTGCAATCTCAATAATCGGATCGTCTCCCATTATTTCATCCTCAACAACCTCCACGGTACTTGTCGCGCTTGAGGTAGAGAGCCCCGTTCCTTCAACTACGGTCGCGCGATTACTAAATAATCCACTCATCGCATCGGTAAAGCTCACGGTGTAGTTGATAACAACCTCCTCTTCGGGCATAACGTCGCCCAAGTTGATAGTTTGTTCGCTCACCTGCAATCCGGTTTGCGCAAGGAGAACATCGCGGACTGTTGTGTTGTGCGCGACAACAGTTCCCTTATTTATAACCCGCACAGTATAGGTAACTTCCTGTCCGGCAACTACGGGGCCGGTCGCATCGTTTGTTTTCTCTACAATAAGACGTGGCGCCTCTTCTTCGGGCAATTCTTCTTCCTCTTCAAGAGCTTCTTCAGCCAACACCGCGCGAGGCGGCGGGCTACGATACACCTCTAGGGAAACACTATCGTGGTTATTCGCAATATCCTCGTCTGTTTCCAGGGCCGAGCCTTCCGCGTCAGAGACAAGGTGTGATGTACCGGTTGGTATGGAGCCTACCACTGAGCCGGTATACGAAACTTCTATGCTTTGTCCTGGCGCAAGGCCACCGATGTCCCACAAGACTTCTCCCCCTTCAATGCTTCCGCCGTTAGATGCGCTGCTTATTTGAAGCCAGTTTTGCTGCAGCTGGACTATGAGCTGCACTTGGTTTGCGCGCGAATCTCCCATGTTCTTGATGGTGATATGATCCACAACTTCATCCGAAGGACGCGCGGGAGTACGGGATACTTCTATGCGCTGTCCTACCCATAGGTCGGGCCTGCCGAACGAAACATCCCCGTCCCAATCACCCGCAATGTTAAATATTCCCAAGAGCCAGTTTGACCCTAAAACATTTATGTTAGCAATATTGGCGATGCTCGTTATGGCAAGCGCATCACCCGTATTGATAGACGCGCTCCCATCTTCGGTAGTCGCGGTATTATTCCCTGTCGTTGCAGCAGACGAAATATTGTTGATGATGCTTGCCGTATTCGCATTCTCTACCATCGCTTGCCACCCTCCCTGCATGGAGGCATCGGGACTCCCCCAGAGTAAGAATCCGTTGTCTCGCGGTTCAACGGTAATCCATGCTGGCAATCCGAACAAATTTCCACTGTAGGACCCCGCCACGTTAAACAATAGATATACGAAGGAGGTATTAATGACATTAGTATTGATAAGGTTAAAGACAGAGGCAAACGCTTCGGCATCCCCGGTTTCGATTGAAGCAGTTCCTTCGCCCTCTACCAGCGCTTCATTCTCTCCGGTATCGGCAGAAGCCGATACGGTACCGTCCACCAGCGCTTCATTCGTATTGGATATAACTCCCCCGAGTGTGTCGGTAGGAATATTGAGGGCATCTTCGGATGGCAGCACCACATCTCCGTTCCAGGAACCAATATGATTGAGGGAGATAATCATATAATTACTTCCCACAAACGTAGCGTTTACGAGGTTAAAAAGTGAGGCGAGCGCATAGGCGTCCCCCGTATGGATGATGGCATCGGTACCCGACTCCGCTACGTTGCCCCCGGTAGCAGCAACAATACTTACCGTATTAAGAACTTCCGCTTGGTTTTGATTAACAATAGAAAGTGTGCAGTCTTGTATGTCGCAACTAGTTTGTTGGGACGAAGTTGCGTCATCAAAAGAGGGGCGCGTATCAATGGAGTCCAGTGGAATACTGCTATTTGAAAGTGCGATAATAGCGCCTTCAGAGTTTACAAACGATGTATTGACGAGGTTAAAAATAGCGGCAAGGGCTGTGGCATCCCCGGTTATCAAGAGCGAGGTTGTTCCCGGTTCAACAACGCCCTCCAGCCCTGGCAGGCCTTCGGTGACATCCTCTACTAAAGTACTATCTTCGACCTGCTCGGTTTGTTCGTTGGCAATAAGAGACTCCCCCGAACTCGTACTGCCGTTATTACCCCCACCATCTTGAAGTTCAGGCGTAGCCTCGTTATCTAAGGATTCTTCCTCTCCACCAACCACCTCTGCCTCAGGTTCTGATGTGGGAGTAGTATCAGTTGAGGTTTCCTGCTGGTCTACTGGGGCCTCATCCACAGGAGGTTCATCTTGGCTTGCCGGCTCTTCACTCTGTGGCACTACCTCTTCGCTTGTTTGTGTTTGGGACTCCTGCGCGCCCGATGTATCGTCAATAGTTTGTTCTTGCGCGAAAACAATGGAAATTCCTGTACCATTAAAAATGAGCGCAACTAGTATGACACCTACCAAGGTCCTATGTATTTTTCTAGATAAAGAGGTAGTCCACAGCATGGTGAATAGCACTTTTAATTTTTTCCGCCACGTCGCCCGCGACCGCAATCATTACGCCGATAAGACTAGCGCTAGCCTGCTCATCATTAGATTGTCCACTCTCTTCACCTGGCACCCCCGCATCTATCAGGATGAATCCTTCCGTTGCCGTCGCAGAAGTTCCTTCTTGCGTGGGAGGAGAGGGCAGCGTGGGGATTAGACTTTGTACGCCGGCTGGCATCTCATCTTCTTGTACGAATTGCTGGGTCTGCTGGTATTCGTGCGCGGGAGTCACTACAACTTCATTAATGGTTACAGAAGCGGACTCCCCCGTTTCTGATTCAGTAGTATCCACAACTTCCTCGCCATTAATAATGGTGCGCACGTGCGCTTCCGCTCGCGCATCGCCATCCGTACCAGATGAAGCTGACGAAAAAACTTCGTTGTATACGGATGCTTCATTTGAAGCCAAGGCAGGAACAACCGTACTAAGCGCTAGGATTGTGCCGCTTAGTAATGCGCAGAATTGCAATATGCGGGTATGTAGCATGAGAGTTATTGCTCAGTGAATTGTATTCGGACACGCGCCCCGGATCCTGGGAGCGCGTGTCCGAAGGCAGGAATAACTCCTACCTCCAGGACAACACCATGACTAACGTTGGATACGAGTTATCGAACGGTTAATCAGGTTGAGCACGGAAGAGTTGGATTCGGCTCGTCCGGTGCGGATTGTTCCGCCCACACCACCGGTTCCACCATTACCACCGTTTCCGGTGCCAGCGTCTTCAATGTCGCCTTCGTCATCACCTTCACCGTAGCCACCGATGTCTCCGGAGTTGCCCCCGTCGCCACCCGTGCTACCATCGGCGCTGTTGCTACCGGTATTGGCATTCGCCTCTACCTTATTGACGACAAAGCCGCGGTTACGGTTTCGAACGCGAATGTTTCCATCGCTATCGCCCGAACCATCACAACCACAGCGATCGATGGTCGTGTCATTTGAGTTCATTCGGGTGGTTGCGTTTGCATTGGCGAGAGCGTCGCCAGTTTCAACTAACCCTCCGTCAGAACCATTTCCACCGTTGCCACCATTGCCGGTGCCAGCTCCATCAATCTCATCGTCGTCACCGCCGATGTTTCCCGAGTCGCCACCGTTGCCGCCCTGGCTACCGCCAGCGTAGTTGTCGCCGGTGTTCGCATTGGCTTCGATTTTGTTTATTACGACTCCTTCATTGGAATTTCTGACGGTATCATCGCCGTCGCTTCCATCATCGCCGTCCTCATTGTTATCTTCACAGCCACTTGTCCCATCAGCCTCTACCGCATCGACGTCAAAGGCGTCCGAGGTAGCCGCGTGGGGTGTTGCGTCCGTGGTATCAGTGAGGCGCACAAATTGTACGCACATATCATCCGGTACCGCGAGTACGGTTTGGTGCGGGTTTGGCCCGACACCGCTGTTGTTGGTCGCGGTTCCAACTGAAGTCCAACTCGTACCATTTTCACTAACCTCTACTTGGGCTGATTCCAACGGGAATGCGCCTGTGGTTATTTCCGATACCGTTATGGTAATAGGACCACTGTAGGGTGTTGCGAACATGAGTTCGATATCACCACCGAACCCGAGCGAAACAAAATCTCCATCAGGAGATCCGAGTGCGTCGGTTGGGTCAGAACGGCTTACATCTACCGCTGCCCCTCCCTTCGTGAGCCCTTGGTTGAAGTCCGCCACCGTAGCGGCAGATTGCGTGGCGGCTTGAGCCGTCGGCAAAACGCCGAATGACGCGGCAACCAGCGCAAACGCTAAAGCAAAAATAGATATTTTACGCATAGAGAATAATGTTATTGTTTATTAGGTTTGCTGCCCGCACGATTAACTGACACGTACATCCCGCATCCTTTTATAGTGGATAAGGAATAGCCGACCTTTTGCTATCTTTCGTTATGTCAAACCAGAACAAAAAACTGGAATGAAAAAATAGGTAGAGAGAGCCTATGATATTCATTCTCAAAACTACGAACCGGAGAGAGTGTCTTGAGTTTATGAAGACGTTAGGATTTAAACTTTATTACACCAACACATAAAACACCCCCCGCCATCGGCGGGGGGTGTTTTATGTGTGTCTTTAGCGAACCTCTACGAGAACCGCGCTCACCACTAAACGATTTGATGTGGAAAATATCGGGTCACAAGTTATGAGGGTAATGGTAGGTTCCCCCTGATCTTGCAGTACTTCGGTCGCGGTGGGAGGAACAATTCTGCTTTCGGTTACTTCGTACCAGTACTCTTTTCCTTGCCAGATAACCTGCACCTCATCCCCAATCGTTAGCTTGTCCAACAAATAGAATGTTTTTGAGCTTGGCGGTACATAACGGAAACGGTGTCCGGCAAAGGCGGTGTTTCCGCCCTTATCCGGAGTAGATGTGCCCGGCATCAACCACGCACCTCCGTCCAGCCCTTGGCGCTCGTTTTCGGTAATGGTGATGGGCATTTCCACCCCAATTTTAGGAATGATTACCCGAGCAGTTTCACTCGTACCAGAAATCGCACTCGCCAAACTCCAACCGTCTAACGCGTCGAGTCCCGAAACGCGGCTTTCAAATCCTAACCGCTGTTCTTCGGCCGTGCCAAGAAGCACGTAGTTATTGGTAGCAAGTACTACGCCCGCGCTCTCAAACGTACCGAGAGTTGCTCCTTCGGCATCCGCACCCATTGTGTACTGCATCGCGGGAATAAACGGGTAGACGGTAATGATAAGCGCGACAACCAGCCCCGCCGTAATGGCGGTCTTTTTCAAATTAAACGCGAATTGTTTCTTAGCGTAGAAATTCATAATCGCTCCATAGCAGAACAGCCTCAAAAGCAGTTCTGCTATGAGTGCAATTAGCCAAGAATCATCTTGCGTCCTGCAACGAATGCACCACCTCCTAAGCTGGATACTGCACTAAGCCAGAGCATGATGAAGGAGCCATCTACGCCCGTTGTGGGGAGAGGACCCTTGCCACTAATAACGGGCTGGTTCACGCTCGGGGTGGTGGTTGTAATTGCGTTCACGCGGTCGGTCGCATAGGCGCTACGCCCATCGCGGTCGGCGCGAACACGCGCGGTGTACAAGTTTACACCAGTGTAATCGCATACATCTTCGGCGGTGTAGCTCGTGGAGCTAGTGGAATGAGTGTGATCCCATGTACCATCGTTCGTACAGTCGAATCGGTACGTAATGGTTCCGCGAGCAGTTCCCGATACGCGAGCTGACAGGTCTACGTTTCGCAACGGGATATATCCTTCGTTCGGGTTCGCGTCTAAGGTAACGGACAAACTGCGAGTGGCTGGTTCCTCATTATTATTGACGACAATCTGATCAGTGTCATACGCAATGAGCCCCTGGCGCTCAGCCCGAATACGAGCGGTATAGGTTCCGTCGGTTTCATAATCACACAAGTTATTGGCGGTGTATGTTTCGTTGCTTGTGGTTGTGAAGTGGTCCCACGTCCCATCATACGTACAGTCAAAAGAGTAGCTAATGGCACCCGTTGCGGTACCAGAAACAGTAGCGCGCAAGTCTACGTTGTAGAGAGGCTCTTCACCAGAAGTCGGTTGCGCGCTCAATGTTACACCCAGGGTAGGGGTAACAACGGGGGAGGGGGTAATCGTAGCACCCGTTACCAAAACCGTTTTCACGGTCTGGATGGAAGAGCCCGCGTGCGTGGCGCGAATCGTTATATTGTAGGTGCCGGCGGAAGGATAATTACAGATATCCGGCGCGGTGTAGGAGGTGGCAAATACCGAATTAGTATATTCCAACGCCCCATCACTCGTACAATCAAATGAATAGGTTACTGCGCTAGAAATAGCTCCACTCACTACCGCCGTTACATCTACACCATAAAGGGGTGCAGAACCAGTAGAAGGGCTGGCATACCCGTCCAGTGTTAGCGTTCCAGAAGTAGGCAGGACAATCGGCGTAGGGGTTGATGTGCCCACTGCTTGTACAAGAATAGTTTTTACGGTTTCCACCGAAGAACTGTCACGAATCACACGTACGCGCACGCTATACATGTTGGGGTTAGTATAGTTACAGATATCGGACGCGGTATAAGAAGTATTTGAGCTGGTGGTTACATACTCCCACGAGCCATCACTCGTGCAGTCAAAGAAGAACGACGTGTCACCGGTCGCGGTGCCGCTTACGGAAGCCGTAATATCAACGCCGTAGAGCGGGGCAGTTCCAACTGAAGGATTCACGCTCGCCTCAAGGTTAATTGTCCCGGCCGCATTAATAGGGGCAACCGCCACTGGAACCGCAGAAAACACCACCGCCGTTAGTACAGCAAGTGTGGCACTACCATATACCCTGGAAATAATTCCTTTCTTCATACAATTGTTTTTCATTACCACGGGGTAACGAAGGTTAATAATTTTAAACATTTTTGATTAAGTTATGCATCCGCACTCACTAAGGAAAAGTAATTTTCCACAGTGAGTGCGGGAGGAGAGTCTGGTTATGAAGACCAAACCCTCCTCCCCTATGCCCGCAAGGGCTTACTGCACAATCCAGTCCGTCGTCGTGGTCTTGGTCTGGGTAGATCCTGACCCGTTGGCGCGGACAACAGCCGTGACTCCCACGCGGTGGGTACCACTGCCGTAGAAGGTGCAGGTGTACGAACCGCTCGTGCTATTCACCTCCACAGACCCATTCGCTCCGCAATCGAAGCTGTAGGTGGTCGTGTACCCGTTCACCACCGCCGTACCACGCACGTTGGAGGCGGTGGCGGTCACCACGAGTTGTGTCGGGTTTGACGCGCTACTCACGTAGCGGCCAACCACGAGATCAAACTCGATGGCGTCCGTCGTCGTGGTCGTCACGATCGCGGGGGGCGAAACGACCACGACGGTCGTTCGTTCTCCCGTAACCGAGCGGTCTTCCTCCAGCAGCATCTGCACCCGGACGATATGGCTGCCGGTAGAAGGGTAGGAGCAGTTGAAAACTCCCGCTCTGCCGACCATCCGTATGCCCGAGTGGTCCCAGATACCGTTGCTCTCGCAGTCCACCCACGCCAACCACGTTTCCGAGGTGACATTAGTGGCACTGGTCACCACCACTCCCACCGAAGTGGTAAGTGGTGCCGCACCAGTGGATGGCGAAGACGAGACGGAGAACAGGAAGCTCGGCACCGGCTTCTGCGTTGCCGCAGGAACGGGAGCCGGAACAACCGTCGTTACACGCGGCGGGGCCGGTGCCGCAGAAGGCGCTGGAGTTGCCGTAGCCACTACCACCGCCACCACGGGCTTGGGGTTCTCCAGCTCGGAGAAAACCGTGACGCGCTCCGCCCGCCGATCCACCACGCATTTCTTTGTGGCGGGGTCGTACGAGAACCGTTGGTCATCCGACCGAGAAGTCAGGGTGACATTCAGGTACCCGTCGTGGGCGCCCGAGCTATCACCAATCCCGACTCGGTAGTTTCCCGGAAGCAGCGAGACGCTAATGCGCCCGTCTGCTTCAATTGGGATGTCCGACTCAATGATTCCGTCATTCTGGACGAGCTCCACGATCTCTGGGGAGCTGCACACCTCGTGCGAATAGACCGTCGCGGACCATTTCTTGTGGTCCATCCTCGAGGGGTCAATGACCCGAATGGAATAGTCCGCCACGTTGATCCGCCCCACCGGCTTCTGCGTCGCCCCGGCCTTTGCCTCGGGTCGCCCCGCGGTTCCAAACGCGGGGATGTCAATCTGGGTGAGCCCGATAGCCAACAGGAGTCCGGCAATAGCCCCTCCTATCGCGAAAACAATCCTCCTGGTCCTGGTAGCTCGCCCCCTCGCCGTTGGTTCCTCAACCGGCACTTCCGGTTCTGTGGGAGCAGGCGCGAGTGCGAGAGTTCGAGGATTTCGAGACTCCAGCCACCGAAGGATGACGAGTCCGAGCGCAGCGCCCAGAATAACGATTCCAAGCGGAATCAACCAATTGGGCATGTTGTGCCCTCCTTCTCTTTACAAAGCTAGGTTGCAGCACAAACAACGCCCTTCCAGGGGCGGAATTTTGGATTGAAAACGAACTTTTTACGAAGGATATACCCTATTCCCCACTCATCGTGAGGAAAGAGAAATCTCCTGCGTAATAGATAAGAGTAGCATATATTACTATATTTGTCAATATGTTCAGTTACTGCATTAAATCCCTGTACTCTATACGTTTTGTTTACGTATTTTTCGCAACCAAATCCCTAAGCACCTGCCACCCATCCCCCGCTCCTACCGCGAATAAAACATCGTTGGCGGTAAGGGTGCGGGAGAAGTGCTCCACTGCCTCCTTATGCGTGGCAAAGTAGGGCGCTTTTAATTTGTCGGCCAACAATTTTCCCATCGTATCCTCTCCGCTTTCCCGCGCCGAGCCGTAGGTGCGAAGAATGGCAACGCTGTCTGGGCGCGAAAGGGCGCTGACAAAATCGCTCATCAATTTCTCCGTCCTGCTAAAGGTATGGGGTTGAAACAGCACTACTATTTTTTTTGCAGGAAAATGCTCACGAGCACCCTGTAAGAGGGCGCTGATTTCGGTTGGATGGTGCGCGTAATCATCGTAGAGGGGCGCACCGTTATGACTGCCGTAGTGCTCAAAACGCCGTGCCAACCCGTTAAAGCTTTCAAGTGCTTGCCGCGCTACAGCAGGGTCTATGCCAAGCTTCAGCGCGGCCTCATACGCGATGTTCGCATTGCGCTGGTTGTGCTCCCCTGGCACCACAAGGTTAAAGTGCTGTAGTGTTTCTGGAGTATGTACTAAATTCTCATCAGATACCCGATCCATAAACTTTTTGAATGACATGGCATAGGAATCGGGTGTCGGAAAGTAGTCTGGGTGGTCATATTCAATATTCGTAACGACAATCAATTTTGGGTTGTAATGCAAAAAAGCATCACGGTATTCATCCGCCTCGATAAGGTAATACTTTGATTTTCCTACGCGCGCGTTAGACCCCCAGGCGTTGACGCGGCTACCGACCATTACGGTAGGGTCAAGTCCCGCTTTCTCTAAAATTATTCCCAGCATAGCGGTTGTCGTACTCTTGCCATGCGTGCCGCATACGGCGATGCCGAAATTGGCATTAAAGAGTTCGGCCAAGCCATCGTGCCAGGTTAGTAGGGGCAACCCTCGTTTCTTTACCTCCTGTATTTCGGGGTTATCCGTATTGATGTAGGCCGGAGAGGTAATAACAACGTCCACGGTATCCGGCACGTTCGCTGCCGAAAACCCTTCTATAAAAGGGATGTTCAATTCTTTCAAAACGCTGTCGGTAAAAAAATGCTCTTGCGTGTCAGAACCGGATACGGCAACACTGCGGCCCTGCAAAATTTGGGCATATGCGGCCATGCCGACCCCCTTTATTCCTACAAAGTATGCACTTTTGATAGTTTTGGTCATTAGCGTTTGCAGTTTCCAGCGAGCACGAATCCCGCCGCTCGAGCGTCTTCCCCGTTTTTAAATACTATCTTGTTCTGCTCTTTTATTTGGCCCGCACCCGGGCACCACGAGTAGTGATACTTAGTCCCATTGACGCTGGCGACCACCTGCTCACCCGCTGGATTGTTTACTCCCCCCTCTTGCGCACTCTCGCTTTTTAGGGTAGAATTGGTTTCGTGTATCGGAAGGCGTTCCACCACAACAGGACTTGGTTCATTTCGTAGAATCTTCATTGCGGTATAAAAACCAGACGAAAATACGAGAGAAACTATTACCAATAGAAGTGCCGCTGGCGGCCCATATAAAGTCCATAATGTGCGCATAACGCCTTCATTAAACCACTCTTATGTCAAAAACAAAAGCAGCAGGAACAAGTAAACTTGGACGAGATTCCGTCTCTAAGCGCCTCGGCGTGAAGCGTTTTGCTGGTCAAATTGTTGACGCCGGCATGATACTTATCCGCCAGCGCGGAACCCGATGGATGCCCGGCGCGAATGTTCGTCGCGGAGGCGACGACACGCTGTACGCGGCTCGCAAGGGTGTTGTAACGTTCAAGACAATTCGCAAGACTCGCTTTGACGGCACTCAGCGTACCGCCAAGGTAATAGAAGTTCAGTAAATCAGAACTAGTTCAACAAGCATAACAAAAGCCCCTCGCCAGTAGGGGCTTTTGTGTCTTCGGTTGTTTCCACGCTCACCTTCTCCGCCGAGCCCCTGTTGGCGAATGTGGAAATCTACAGAACCATCATACTACGCGTTCCTTTCCGAGGACACAATTCCTCGATGCGTTCAGAGCCTCCTGGAAGACCTCCAGAAGGTTTTTTCCTTCCACCGTGACCCAAGCGAGCTGTATGGGGTTTCCCGCCCCAATCTCTACGGAGAATTCTTTCGGCCTGCCGATACGCAGAACCACGACGGTAACGCCGAGAACATCCCGTAGTTGATACATGAAGAGTGAAAAGGCACGCGGAAAGTCTTGCTCCGCTTCGCCGCTAAGAACATTGGTGGCGCGCGCTTCCTTCCGAACGATGAAGTCTCGAACCTCGTGCTCTATCGTGCCGTTTCCCGACACGAAGCCAGGTCCGGCTACGAGTGGGATCTCGTTGCCTTCACAGCCGATGCAGAGGACAAGTTCATCGTGAGGGTCGAAGCTGCCCTGCCAGCTCATCACGTAGGCAATCCGCACGAGGACCTGCAGGGGCTTCATATCCAAGGCCGTAGCCATAGGAATCTCCCTTCAACCTTTCTTGCACGGTGGGTGCTAGGTTTAGCAAAACACCGTACCAAGGGCGTGTCAAGCCTACTTCCTGGTGGATGCCTTAATGAAAGCCATAAACAAAGGATGCGGAGTCATGGGGCGCGATTGCAATTCCGGGTGGAACTGTGTCCCCACAAAGAATGGGTGCTTGGATAGTTCAATAATTTCAACAAGGCCTGTTTGTGGATTCGTACCAGAAACCGTCAGTCCTTTTTTTGTTAACGCATCCAGGTATGCATTGTTTACCTCAAAGCGATGTCGGTGGCGTTCCGATATCTTTTTTGCGCGGCGGTACGCCAACGCGGCGCGTGAACCAGGAACTAAATCACATTCGTACGCGCCCAAACGCATACTTGCTCCATACTGGTTTTTGCGTAATTTTTCCTTCTGCTCCTCCATTACATCAATGACGGGGTATCTTGTTTCCTTATCAATCTCGGTTGTGTTCGCTCTACGCAAGCCACATACAGTACGGGCAAACTCAATAACCGCAATTTGCAGGCCGTAACACAGTCCGAAGTACGGTATTTTATTCTGGCGGCAGTACCGCGTAACAGCTATCTTGCCTTCAATACCTCGCGAGCCAAATCCTCCAGGAACAATAATACCATCATACTTTTTTAATTCCCTGAGCACGCGCGGATTCTTCTCGTACTCTTCTGCGTTGAGCCATTCAATAATCGGACGTAACTCTTGTGCCCAACACGCGTGCTTTATTGCTTCAATAACAGAAATATAAGAATCGGCGAGCACAAACTTGCCGCTCTCAAAATATTTACCAACAATTCCAATTCGCACCTCTTTCTTGCCATTGTGCACATGGGCGACCAGGCGCTTCCATGGCGCGAAATCAGCTCGTCTGTCACGCATTCCGAAGCCCCGTAAGATAATCTGCGCCAACCCTTCCCGTTCAAAATTAAGGGGGATTTCGTAAATACTACTTTCAATGTCTGGCGCCGAAATAATGGCGCGCTCATCCATATTACAGAACGTCGCAATCTTCTGCTTTCGCGGTTCATCAATAGGGAGCTCACTGCGCGCGATAATAATATCGGGCTGAATACCCGCCGAGTTTAGGGTACGTACCGCGTATTGAGTTGGCTTTGTCTTCATCTCCCCTACCATTTTAGGAACAGGAAGGTAGCTCACCAAAACGAACATAACGTCCTTGGGCTTTTTGAGGTGCATCATGCGCGCCGCCTCCAGAAATAGCATATTTTGGTACTCACCAACGGTGCCTCCTATCTCCACTAACACAAAATCTGCTTTCGCCTCGCGAGCGGCAGCATTTAGCCGGTCAATTACTTCCAGAGGAATATGCGGCACCACCTCAACGCTCCTTCCTCCATATTCAAGGTTGCGTTCTTTCTGAATAACAGAAAGGTACACGGCTCCCGTTGTCATATAGTTCACGCGAGTGAGGTCGCGGTCTAAAAAACGCTCGTAGTTGCCGAGGTCTTGGTCGGTTTCAACACCGTCTTTTGTTACGAATACTTCACCGTGCTCTACCGGATTCATGGTGCCTGCGTCCACGTTGATGTAGGGGTCAATTTTTACCGCGGTGACTGAAAAACCGCGAGCCTGCAAAATCGCACCAATTGATGATGTTGCAACTCCTTTGCCAACTCCGCTCATTACGCCTCCCGTCACAAAAATGAATTTTGCCATAAATGGGCTTTTGTACCCGCATAAAATGATGCTCCACGCCTATGGGCGTCGAGCATCATACTTCTTTTCGTTGTTAAAATAATCCCCTTCCTGCGCGCACGACTCGTTTACGACTCTTCGGCTTCAACAATAAGCTTGATTTCGGCTTCAATGCCGTGCTCAAGTTCAATTGTGACGCGGTGCTCGCCCACCTCCTTAATCGGTTCTTCAATCTTTACCGCCTTCGTATCAATCGTAACGCCCATTTCCTGCAGAGCTTTTTGGATGGCTTTGGCGTTTACACCCCCATACACCGTTCCCTGCTCATCCGCTTTGGCGGAAATATAAACATCAAGGCCATCCAATTCTTCAGCAGCCCCTTGTGTGGCCTCCAACTCTTCAGTGGCAAGCATTTCTCGCTTGCGCAGCTCTTCGTCAAGCTCATCCAAAGCATCTTGGCTCGCTAAGCGCGCCAAGCCCCTCGGTACAAGAAAATTACGCGCGTATCCATCAGAAACGTGCTTTACATCGAGTTTCCTGCCGAGGTTTTTTATATCTTTGAGGAGGATAACCTTCATATGCTTAATGCCTTTTCCCTATTGTATCATCGTGCTTTTTGCCAATGCAACCCTGTCAATCTATAAACCCTTCGCTACCTCTAAGGCTTTGAGTAGTTGCTCGTCTTCGGGAGTTTCGCGGTTTTCTTCTACCTCATTCGTCGCTTCAATACCGGTTCCATTAATTTCCTGGCCCGATGGAGTAATCCAGCGCGCGATAGTAAATTTAATACTCGTTCCACCATCCAATCGTTCCAGCGTTTGTACCGTTCCCTTTCCGAAACTCTTTTTCCCTACAATTGGGGCCTGCCGTACATCGCGCAGTGCGCCCGCTAAAATTTCAGACGCGGAAGCGGAGCCTTCGTTTTGCAATATAACAACTGGAATATCGGCAAGCGAAGAGGGGCCCTGGGCACGATGCTGGCGTGTTTCCCCGCTTCCCTCTCGTTCCGTCACCACAAGCGAGTTGCGGGGGGTAAACCAGCCCGCAACATCTACTGCCGCTTCCAAGAAACCCCCTGGATTATAGCGCAGGTCGAGAACCACTACTTTCGTATTCTCATTGAGCGCCCGTTGCGCCGCCCGCTCAAATTCGGCGGCGGTATCTTCTGAAAACTGTACTATTTCAATATATGCAACCCCACCTTCTTTCTGTTCGTAGCGGACACTCGGAACAGTAATCGTATCGCGGATAACGGTGATATCTAATTCGGTTCCCGCCCGCGCCATGCGCAGCACTACTTGCGAATCACGGGGTCCGCGAATTTTAGAAACGGCCTCGTCCAACGTAATGCCCTCGGTAGGGGTGCCATCAATAGCGCGGATAATATCCCCCGCCTGAACTCCCGCGCGTTGGGCGGGCGAATCCTTAAGGGGAGAAATAACGACTAGGCCTTCATCCTGAAGCGCCACCTCAACACCCACGCCTTCAAATGTTCCATTTAGTACGCTTAGAAAATCCGAAGTTTCCTTGTTGTCAAAAAATACGGTGTAGGGGTCATCGAGTTCCGCCAGCATGCCCCGAATTGCCCCTTGAGCGATCGCCGTGCGGTCCAAACCACCAGCACCCACGTATTCAGTATTTAAAATATCCCACACCTGCTGGACCGTCGCGAAGCTTACCTCCTCTGCGCGCAAAATTGGCGGCAGTTGAAGGGCCGAGTCCCCATCAGAAGAAAGGAATCGGGCGCCAACAAACACGCCTCCTCCGAAGCTTAAACCAAGGGCAACAACGAACAAAAGAATTCTTGGGAAAAAACGCATTATTACGTATTATTGCGAAAGTAACGTCTTGAAGAAGGAGCGAACTTCATTCCAATTCCCCCCGCGGGGCAAGAGGACATACGCGCCCCTATCGCTCGTGTCTGCATAAATAATACCATCGTCAGCCGGTTCCAGCACGGCGTGGTTCACGGGAACCCCCTGGTATTCTTGTGCAAGCGAAATAAACTCACGGATATCACCAAGACTCATGTCAGTGCGGATATTCTTGCCGAGCGCATCAATTACCTCAAATACCTTGAAAGGATTGGCAAGAACCCCCAATGAAAGTGCCTGGTTTTTCAACGCATCAATTACCTCCTGCTGGCGTCGCACACGGTCAAAATCAGAGCTAGAGTAGCGAGAGCGGATATAGTAGAGGGCGTCGTTTCCATTGAGCGTATGGGTGCCTTCCGGAACGCGGAACATCCAGTAGCCCGTTGGCGTGGGAGCCGGTTCCTCAATGACCTCCACCTCTGTTGTCCCATCGGTAGGAACGGTCTCCCCCTCGGCGCCAGCGGGCACCTCAACAGCAGGGGCCGCCTCTTGGCGGAACACCCAATATGGACTTTCGGAAACGCGTTCACCCTGCCACTGCTGAGACTCCACGAACGGCGTGTCGCGGGTGATAGTAACACCCCCCAGCGTATCTACAACCTTCTTAAACCCTTCAAAATTAAGGACTATCGCGTGGTCAATGTATACGCCCGATACGTACTGCACCACCTCTTTACTCATGGCTAATCCCCCGCCCCCCGGACTTCGCATCTCGCCAAGTGCGTAGGCAAAGTTAATCTTTTCGGGTCCGTGGTCGGGCATCTCCACGTACAAATCGCGTGGAATAGAAACCATAGCCGCTCGCTTTGTTTTCTTGTCAAAACTCGCGAGTACCATCGTGTCGGCAAGGAGACCTCCGTTCGGATCCCCGGAACCGCGAATTCCTAAAATAAGCACGTCGATGCGGTCATCCTCTCGCTCTACCGAAAAATCAGGGTAGGAACCAACGCTTCCAGAAACGGTGAGTATATTGCTCGCTCTCAAGAAAACAAAAAACACCGTTGCTATCAAAAGAACGCCAATAAGCACGGCGATTCGTTTTTTCGTAAGCCAGTGTTTTTTTGTTGGTTGGGGAGTATATCCGTAGTCTTGCATATCAGGAAAGAAACCAGGCACGCATCTCGTGTTCGCCTGCGACACGGCGCTCCATGATTACCCTTCGTTTACGAAGTGCTTTAGGCCCCATACGTAGCAACTGCCAGTACGCCACGAGAGAGCTTTGTTCAAACAGAGAAATATAGGCAAACAAGAACAGCTCCCGCTTCAAAATCCAGGGGCTGTGCATAGCCATAGTAACGAAAAAATCATTTTTAAGGAAGGCAAGACGCTGGTTTCGCAGGTCAAGCATACGCTTGTTGGCGGGTATGCCTTTGCGCTGAGCGATAAAATCTTTCCAGCCGGCAGAAAGGCGGTGGGTGGTAGAACGGTCATGCCATGCCACGACTGACGGGTCGTACCAAGAGGACCACCCTAACAATCGCATCCTCCAACCTAAATCAACCTCATCGGCGTACCACATAAAATCTTCGTCTAGATACTCTTGTCTCTCCTCGCCTTCTCGTTGCATTGCAACGTCTTCTAGTGCCACCCGTCGGAAAAATGGAACAGCACCTTCATAGCAAAATACTTCCCCAGCGCCGTCATACTGCCCCTCATCGCGCTCGCCGTGGCCGCGGTTGGTAATCCGTCGAGAACGAAAAATCTGCATGCCGGTGGTATCGATGGTATCCGTCTTTCGTTTCTCGTGCCCGTCGTACCACAGCACCTTTGCCTGCAGGACACCGCGTTTTTTATCGACTTGCATTGCTTCAACCGCGCGTTCAACAAAATGAGGGTCTATCAATACATCCACGCATAGCAAAACTACGTACGGCGATTCACTATACGCCAAACTTCGGTTAAACCCACCTCCGACAATATAGTTTTTATCAAACCGTATAATCTCCGCGCTTGGTGCAATGCGGGCAGCTGTTTCGGGGGTTCCATCATCGGAGGCGTTATCAAAAATCCGCAGCTTTATATTCGGGTACGTTTGAGCTTCAACGTGTTCCAAACATTCGCGCAGGTAGTTCTGGCCATTTCGTACTATCAGGTGGATGGAAACTTCAGGGTGCATACTATTTTTTACGGCGCGCGGCATATAATCCCGCGGATATTCCTGTCATTGTGAAAAAACCAAGGAGTGCTCGTTCGTCAAAAAGAGCAGCGTCGGTCATCAGGTACCCTCCAATCCACGCGAGGGCAAATAACACCCCAACTTGGTAAACGGTTTCGGTGCTCATGGCAAAGCGCCGCACCCACGCCAAGCTCCGCCACACCAACTCCCACGCGAACCAGAGCGCGGCCGTAAGCGCCGGCACGCCACTCACCGCCGCGATGTGCAGGTAGAGGTTATGGGCGCTTGACCCCGCCAGGGATGCCGTCGGATTTTCGCTTAAAATAAGCGGGTAGTTAGCGAGTCCAATTCCCCAAATGGGTTGCTGAACAATATACGAGAATGTTGCCGTCCAGATTCTGACCCGCCCCGCGTTTGATGTTTCTCCAAAATCAATAAGGGAACGAAGACGCCCGAGCGAGGCTAGCGTTGAAAACTCTGAGTCCTGAAACTGCGGGAAAAGAGAAATAGCAAAATATACGGGTACCAACAAGAGAAACAATAGAACGAGAGCAGCCATCGCCCGCGCGTATGGCTTGCCGTTTTTTGTCCACCATAACAGCGCAACCGCAGCCAACGGACAGAGTGAGGCAAGCCAAATCCCTCGTGTACCGCTCAAGATGAGGGGCAGGAAAAAAGCCGCGATTCCCGCAATAAGATACACCAACTGCCTTCCTCTTATCCGCTTACCCCCCATAAATGGCAGGGCGCTTTGGAAGCGAGCATAGAGAAGCGCAAACAGGGCGGGAAGCGCCATGACAATATACATGGGGAACGTGTGAGAATCCGGAAAAAGTGAGAACATACGCAATCGCAATGTACCCCCCGAATAGCTGAACCACGTATTGCCCTGGTTGGTAACAATATCGCCCCATACTTTCCCATATTGAGCTGCGCTCACTTCCATCCCCCACCAGTAGTGGAATATCCAGGCTGGCGCAAAGTATGCCGCCATAAACTGAACATAACCAAATACCACCGCCAGCACAGCACCCAACAAGAATGAGCGCGAAAACTGGACGAGCAGTTCCGGTTTTTCCGCCATCAACGAACGTACAATAATAAACAGCATCACTGCGTTTACCAAATAGACAAGGCGAAAAATACCCCCATGGTAATCAACGCCGACAAGGATTGAAAGCGCTGAAAGCGCCAAAAATAGCATGCCAGCCGCTTCTAAACGGAATGTCGTAATAAAGTTTTTGATGCTAGCCAGTGAACGCGCCGTGGCAAGCATCGGCAACAAGCGATTCTTTTCAAAAGCCCAACGGATACCCAAAACCACCAAACAAATACGCCACGTATTAAAATTATCGAACGATTCGGTAATCGGCAGGGCAATAAAGAATGGGATTAACGCAATGAATAACTGCGTACCGCGACGAGCGGGAGAAATAGCTATATACACCATATATAGCCCAGCAATAACAAATGAAACTTCTCGTCCTACGTAACCAAATGCAACCAACACTGTCAGAATAATACCGAGCGCATAGACTATAGAAAAAAGATTAAGGTATTTTTTCATACGCGAGCGGCTTCATTAAATAATTCCAGCATACGTTGCGCGTGGCGCGCCCATGTGTAGCGCCCAACCACTTCTTCGCGTCCCGCAAGAACACGGCGCACCGCGCCCTCATCGGTGAGCGCCCGTGCCAGCACAGTCGCTATATCCGAAGGATTATCGGGGTTGCTTACAAAAAATGCGTGGTCTCCAAAAATTTCCCTCGTTGTTGGAGTATCGGCAACAACCGGTGCGGTGCCAGCCGCCAGCGCTTCAAGAGGCGGCAGCCCCATCGCTTCAGATGAAGAAATATAGGCGCATACCTTTGCTTCCAAATAGAGCTGGCGCAATTCTTCATCGCTCACCCCCTCTCTGCGCTCTACGCGTGGAGCACCCAACGCCGCGTTAATAGTTCGCGCTAACTCATCCAAGACTGGCGGGTTATATTTATCAACGCCTACCGCGACGAAACGCAGAGAAGGAAATTGAGGCGCTATTTCTTGGAAGGCAAGCATGGTTTCGCGCAAATGACGCCGTGGAAACGCCTGGCCTACATACAGCATATAATCCCCCTTCTGTGCCCCAGCAGCTGCGTACGTGGCAATATCGGCCCCCAGGGGCACTACGGTAATACTATTCTTGGGAATGCTAAATTGCTCGCTTATTTCTTCGGCGGAAGCATTCGTTTGGGTGGTAATACGGGTCGCCCTACGCGCCGCAAGCGTCGAGAAGAGCCGGTACCCCAAACGGTATCGGAATGGCAACGAGCCTTCCGTCATTTCGTAGTGGACATCGTTGGTTAATACCACCACCGATTTTGTCGGCCAGAATGCGGGCAACATAAACGAAGGAAAGAATCCCACATCCACGCGGTCAATCACAGCAAAGAGGGGCATTGCCAAATGGAAGAAGCTGTTAAAGGAAGGTCGTAAAAACGGCAGAAAAAATGGCAGCTTCGCCACCCTCGCAATAAAAAGCTCGTCCTCTAAAAACGGCATCCCTTCTGGTACACGCCCCTTAAAATACAAATAGAAGCGGTGCGTATCGCGCACGTTGGGAATTTTTGCCACTTCTTCCAATAAGCGCTGCGTATGGCGACCCACTCCGGCGCGCGAAGCGCCAGTTGCATCTTCTAATTTGTGGCAATCAATAGCAACTCGAATCATAGTAATTCACTCCGCACGGAAGCGCGCTCATTTTGCGTAGATTGCCTAAGGGCAAGTGAGCAATCGGCAAAATCGGGCGCGCTGGAGAATTAAGTCTACTTGCGATACTTCCCAAAACGTCCCGCGTAGTAGTCCAAAACACCATCAGCAATAGCTCGAGAAACTTCGCGGTGCTTACCCAGCAGTAATTTCAACACCTGCTTCTTAAACGTATAGGATGCCCAGACGGGACGCCACACCACCATCCACCATGGTCCGTGTTTTTTGCTTAAGAGAAGGATGTTACGAGTGTCGTAGTAGTGCACGCGCGGCGAGCCAACTTTCGTAAGGGTGGTTGCCGACACCTTGTGCAGTATGTGCGAGGTGGGCACCCACAAAATATCCCAACCAGCCTTGCGAAATCGGAACGATAAATCAGCGTCTTCAAAGTAGAGGAAAAAGCGCTCGTCAAATCCCCCAACCTCTTTCAGTGCTTCCGTACGCATGAGCATGGCGCACCCACTCGCAAAACTAAGACTTCGCGGGTCCTGAGCCTCAGAAGGCAGCTCCTCTTTAAATAATGAGGAGGTAATCCCCTTATTCATTTTACTCCATGCAACATTCGTATCGCCTCCAAACCAAAGAAGATTGGGCTCGTAGTAGAAAAAAATGGAAGGTACTAAAATTCCCGTCCTCGGGGAAAGGGAGGATGCTTTTATTAACTCATCAAGAAACAGTGGGTCTACTTCCGTATCATTATTGAGCAGAAGAAGGTACTCACCCCCCTCTTTGAGCGCCCATTCAATTGCCGTATTGCATCCTCCTGAAAACCCAAGGTTCTCGTTGTTTCGTAACACTCTTATAGAGAGGGCGGGGTTGTTCTTCTGGAATTCGTCCAAACGGGCAATGGAATCGTCCTGGGAACCATTATCTACGATAACAATATCAAAATTGGGGTACCGAACGTCCCGCAACGATGCCAAGCATCCTAAGGTTTCTTCAGCGTTATTCCAATTGAGGAGCGCGATAGATACGCGGGGGTAGCGGTCTTTGAGGTCATTCATAAGGTAGTGTCAAGCATACCAAAAACACTCCCCCTTCTCAAGCCAAACAAAAACTCCCCTGAGAGGGGAGTTTTTGTTTGCAGTACCACCCTAATTAGGCAGCTTGCGTCTCGTCTTCTCCTTCTTCTGCTGCCATAGGCAATTCTTCGCCGTCTTCGGCGGGAGCGTCCTCCTCGGTGGAAGGCTCGTCCATACCCATGTCTACATCTTCTTCAGCTTCGCCAGGCATCGGAGCGGGAGTTTCCTCCGCTTCCTCTTCCATCGCGACCTCTTCGTCCATGCCGCCCTCGTCACCTCCCATGTCCATGCCTTCTGTGTCCATGGTCAAGTTGGCGCTTGGGGGTGTGGTGGTGTCAGAACCACCAGCCATCATGTCCGTGCCGCCTGCGTTCTTGGTTCGCATGAAGAACCACCAGTACCCTGCCACTGCGGCAACGAGCACTACGACCAAAACTGCCAAGATGGTAGTTTCCATAAACGCGTACACGATTAGTTGCTAACGATGCGACCTTCGTGCCCCCATTATACCAAACAAATATAAAAAGGGAACAATATTGTGGAAAAAAGCGATTATCCGTAAGGTAAAGGTACCTATGTATCTCTATTCTGTAATACCGCTTACCAAAATACCGCGTCCCCAGCCCCAAATCGTGAGCTACTTTAGCGCGGAAAACCTATCTCGGGGGCAGTTAGTAACTATTCCGTTGGGACGGCGTTCGGTAAACGGCATCGTTGTGAAAAAGTTTGACGCAGAGTCTCAGAAGCAAGCCATTCGCAGTTCCGCGTACGCCCTGAAAAAAATTACGCGCGCCTTATCCATAAGAGCGGTGCTTCCTCCTCACCTCATTCAAGAAATAGTTGAAGTTTCGCAACACTACTACGAACCACTCGGCCTTGTCCTTTCTCGCGCCCTACCTTCTACCTTTGAAAAACCGACTCGTCCTTTCCTGAAAGAACTCAATTCCATTACCATATCGCCCCTTAAGAAAGGTGCCGGTACACGCACGCTCGTGGTTGGGGATGCAAAAAATCCGTACTTTAAAAAAAAGATAGCGGCGAAAAATATTCTTACCGTTGCACGAGATCAGAGCGACCAATTCAAAAATGAAAATACGCCTTTCTTTTCAGCGAACCTCACGCAGGTAACGCGCCGCACCCTTTGGCTCGATGCGCTCACGGGCAAAATCACACGTATCGCCGGAACGAGGGGCGCAATATTTTTACCTATTTTGACACCCGCAACGCTCGCAATAGATGGCGAGAACAATACAGCTCTTGTTTCCTGGGACCAGCACCCTAAAATTGACGCGCGAACAGTAGCACTCATGCGTTCTTCCTATGAAGGATTTGACGTTCTCATGCGCGATACGCTCCCTTCTATCAATACATGGCACGATGCGCGTTCACAAAAATGGAATATTCATTCTGAAAGACAAACACTTGCTCCGCTTTCCCTCATTGATATGCGCGCCGAACTTGCGCGCAAGAACACCTCTCTTTTAAGTCCTCAGCTGGTAAAACTACTTGGCGAAACGAAGCCCACGGATAAAGTATTCCTCTTTATGCACCGCCGTGGTTTCGCTTCGGCAATTGTATGCCGAGATTGCGGGTTTGTGGTGCGCTGTACCACGTGCGAGCTCGCGCTGGTGCAGCACGGCAATAAACTACTTTGCCACCACTGTGGAACCCTGACCAATGCTCCCCACGTCTGCGCTTCCTGCGGTGGAAGCCGCTTGAAGCAGTTGGGTGGAGGGACTGAATTAATAGAACGCGAGGTGCGCCGCCTTGCCCCGCACCTCAAAGTCGCCCGCATGGATAGTGACAGCGTAACCTCCAAAGAAGAACAGCAAAAAATATTTGAACAGTTTCAGAACGGAGACATTCAGGTTCTCGTGGGCACGCAAATGGCCCTTCGCGACTGGGAACTTCCAAAAATGCGTTGGGCGGGAATCGTTATGATGGATGGCATTGCCAACCTGCCTTTCTACGCGGCGGCAGAGAGTGCCTTCGGCGTTCTATGGCGCTTACGCCTTTTGGCTCAAGAAAAAGTGGTCGCCCAAACATATATACCCGAACTTCCTCTCTTTACTATGGCGCAGCAGGACTCCTTTGAACCGTTCTTTGAGAACCAACTCGCGCTACGCAAAATACTGGGCTGGCCTCCTTTCGTGAGTATTACCCAGCTCGTATTCACCCACCGCGATGCAAAAGTGGCAGAAAAGGAAGCTACGCTCTTGCGCCATAAGCTGGACGAACAGCTAAACTTCTTAACTCCTCCTGCTGGAACCGCAATTTTAGGCCCATCTCCCGCAATGGGAAAGCGCGCCCCTGGCACGTACCGCTGGTACATTCTTATCAAGTGGCCACGCAGCATCGACGGAACAATCATCGATCTGGAAAAACGAAATCGACTCCTCTCTGTTGTTTCTTCAAAATGGGATATTACCGTAGACCCGATAGACATACCGTAGAATTTCGGCTACAACAAAGATATGGCAGTGAAGCCCGTTACGCAGGATGGGAACCCCGTTCTGCGTGCCAAAACACCTCTGATTACCGATTTTTCTGACCCCACATTTGGCGGGTTGCTTTCGGATATGCGCGATACGCTCATCAAAGAGGATGGGCTTGGACTCGCCGCCACGCAGATCGCCTCTTCAAAACGAATCTTTGTCATTCCACCCGACTACGCTCCAAAGGTGCGAACCCTCTGGGCCCCCAAATCTTTGGTGGTCCCCCTGCGCCCAACAGTGTTCGTAAACCCTGAACTTTCCGAATACTCAAAAGAACAAGAAATATTAGATGAAGGCTGTTTGAGTCTTCGCGATAAGTTCTATCCCACCCCCCGCTCGGCGCGCGTTACCTTAAGGGCTCGTACAGAAAATGGAATCCGTTTCCGGGTTAAGGCAGAGGGTCTTTTGGCGCGTATTTTCCAGCACGAAACAGACCATTTAAACGGTATCCTCTACGTTGATCGTTTGCGTAAGCACTTTGGCCTATGATCGACAATCCGCGAATTGCATTCTTCGGGACGCCCGCGCTAGCGGCAGTCATCCTTGGGGTGTTATGCGAAAGTCCCTTCAAGCCCGCGCTTGTCATTACCGCTCCGGATAAACCGGCGGGACGAGGCTACGCCATCACGCCCTCCGCGGTTAAAGAAGCGGCAGAGCGCCACGGTATTGCCGTTCTGCAATCTCAAAAACTAGACACTCAATTCTTAGATAGTATCGGTGCAGAACCGTGGGACCTCTTTATTGTTGCCGCCTACGGAAAAATAATCCCAAAGAGTATTTTAGACATCCCACGCCGCGGAACGCTCAACGTACACGGCTCGCTCTTGCCTAAATATCGCGGGTCCTCACCCATTCAAACGGCAATCGCCAATGGCGACACAACAACTGGTCCAACAATTATGCTCCTTGATGAGAAAATGGATCACGGCCCCATTGTGAGCCAGAAGGAATTCACCATCAACAAAGATGAAACATCCGCAACTCTCTTTGAAAAAATGGCGCAGGAAGGTGCGGAACTCTTGGTGACTACCATCCCGGGATGGCTAGATGGAACAATACCGGCAATTCCGCAAAACCATGAGGAAGCGACCACCACGAAGATGCTTTCAAAAGAAGATGGCCGGATTGATTGGAATAAAGACGCGAAAGCTATTGAACGCCTCGTTCGCGCCTACGACCCCTGGCCTGGCACATTCACGTTTTGGGGCGGCCGCCGGATGAAAGTGCTGAAGGCAAGCACCTGCGATAGCCAGGTACCCGGCGCCCCCGGTACCGTGGTAAAATGCGACGATGGCATTGCGGTTTGTACTGCCGATGTTCCACTCACCATTCACTCCCTCCAACTCGAAGGGAAAAAACCACAAAACGCGAATGAGTTCGCGCGGACGTACCCAGATTTTATTGGAGCTACGCTTCAATAAAATCTCCAATTTTTAATTTTCAATTTACAAACACTCGGAACACGTCCCATGCGATACGCAATATGGGACGGAGCGCTTTCTGCGTAGAGCGACTAAAAAGCAAGTGGAGCTCGGCAGGAAGCGCGAGGGACACCACGAACAACCTATGAATATCCGTTT
>Ga0172380_10001957_pt1 | contig 33986 bp, 31 predicted proteins | sample Leawe162metaG_FD_119747 | JGI IMG/M metagenome (GOLD analysis project Ga0172380, IMG submission 119747) | Leachate microbial communities from a municipal landfill in Southern Ontario, Canada - Leachate well 162 metaG | ecosystem: Engineered > Solid waste > Landfill > Unclassified | place... | reverse complement strand
GGCCCTTGAGCTCGTTCTTGTCGGAAAAGCCGATGGCATGCACGACGAAGTCGAGCTTGCCCCAGCGTTCCTTCAGCGCCGCGATGACGGCGTCGACAGAACCAAGATCCTCAACGTCGCAGGGCAGCAGGAAATCGGAACCAAGTTCGGCCGCCAGCGGCTTCACACGCTTTCCGAGCGCTTCCCCCTGATAGGTAAAGGCCAGTTCAGCGCCGGCCTGGCCAAGCGCCTTGGCGATACCCCAGGCAATCGAGTGATTGTTCGCAACGCCCATGATGAGCCCGCGCTTACCCTGCATAGTGCCGATCATGCTGTTATCCATTGTAGCGCTGGAAGACGAGTGTCGCGTTGGTGCCACCGAAACCGAACGAGTTCGACAGAACCGTATCGATCTTGGCGTTGTCGATCCGCTTGCGCACGATCGGCACACCATCGAACTCCGGGTCCAGCTCGCTGATGTGCGCGCTCTCACCAATGAAGCGCTCCTGCATCATGAGGAGGCCATAGATGGACTCCTGCACGCCGGCAGCGCCCAGCGAATGGCCGGTCAGGGACTTGGTGGACTGGACATGCGGGATCTTGGTCCCGAAAACTTCGCGGATCGCGCCGACTTCCTTGCTGTCACCGACCGGAGTCGAAGTGCCGTGGGTGTTGATGTAATCGACATCGCCCTTCACGGTCGCAAGCGCCTGACGCATGCAGCGGACCGCGCCCTCGCCCGAGGGGGCCACCATGTCGTAGCCGTCCGATGTGGCGCCGTAGCCGACAATTTCGGCATAGATCTTGGCGCCACGGGCTTTGGCATGTTCGAGCTCTTCGAGAACCAGGACGCCAGCGCCGCCGGCGATCACGAAGCCGTCACGATTCACATCATAAGCGCGCGATGCGCTGGCCGGCGTGTCGTTATACTTCGACGACATGGCGCCCATAGCGTCGAACAGGTTGGACATAGTCCAGTCGAGATCTTCGTGGCCGCCGGCAAACATCACATCCTGCTTGCCCCATTGAATAAGTTCGGCCGCATTGCCTATGCAGTGTGCCGAGGTCGAGCAGGCCGACGAAATCGAATAGTTGACGCCGTGAATCTTGAACCAGGTGGCGAGCGTGGCGGATGCCGTGGAGGACATCGCTTTCGGCACAGCGAACGGACCAATACGCTTCGGGCTGTTGTTCGCGCGGGTAATGTCGGCCGCTTCAACCACGGTGCGGGTAGACGGACCGCCCGAACCCATGACGATGCCGGTGCGCTCGCTAGTGATATCGCCTTCTTCAAGCCCGGAATCGGCGATCGCCTGCTTCATCGCCACGTGGTTCCATGCGCCACCCTGCGACAGGAAGCGCATGGCTCGGCGATCGACGAGATCCGTCGGATCGAGAGTGGGCTTTCCCCAGACCTGACACTTGAACCCGTGTTCTGCAAAATCAGGCGAGAAGGAAATGCCGGACCTTGCGTCCCGCAGCGAGGCGGTGACCTCAGCAGCATCATTGCCGATGGAGGACACAATGCCCAGACCTGTAACGACTACCCGTCTCATCTCAAAAAGACCTTTTCTATTTCCTGGCTGTTTCGCTGGCTTGGCCCGCGTCAGGCCGCCTTTTCCTTGGACAAACCTACCCGGAGGTCGGTTGCCTGGTAAATGGTTTCGCCGTCGGCCTTGAGCCAGCCATCTGCGGTACCCAGGACCAATCGGCCCCGCATGACGCGCTTGAAGTCGATACCATACTCCAGCAGCTTTGTATTCGGACGCACCATGCCCTTGAACTTGACTTCACCCGTGGACAGGGCCATCCCGCGACCTTCTTCACCCAGCCAACCCAGGAAAAAGCCGGTCAACTGCCACATGCCGTCGAGACCGAGGCAGCCCGGCATGATGGGATTGCCCTGGAAGTGGCAGGGAAAATACCAGTCATCTGGATGGACATCGTATTCGGCACGAACATAACCCTTGTCGAAAGCGCCGCCCGTTTCAGAGATATCGGTAATGCGATGAACCATCAGCATCGGCGGCAGTGGCAGCTGGGCGTTTCCAGGGCCGAACAGTTCGCCGCGTCCGCAGGAGAGGATTTCCTCGTAATTAAAACTGGATTGTCTCGGTTCCATTTTGACTTCTTCTTCCCCCTGGGCTTCACGAATTTTGGACCCTTAGAGCAAGATAGGGATAAAATGAAGTCCCACAATAGGGACGCCCTATCATAGAAAGGTTCCGATCTCGCCGCGATCCCGGCTTTATCAGCCGTCGCAATACAGGAAGCTCCGACAGACGACCAGAGCTAATTGCAGCATAGTCCCGGATTTGTGGCGCTTTGGGGCCGTTCGCCGTGAAGGCAACTATTGAAAGACCCAACCTTAAAAGTTATATCGGTGAACATGATCTGTGAAATCACAGCACGTGAACCGGAGTCGACTCCATGATGGCTGAGAGCCGCAAGGATACGGAAGCGAAGCTGCGACGGTCGGGGCTTCGTCCCACGCGCCAGCGCATCGCGCTTGCCAGTCTGCTCTTCGCCAAGGGCAACCGTCATCTGACGGTAGAGGAACTGCATGAGGAGGCGCTCTCCGCCAACGTTCCAGTATCGCTCGCAACGGTCTACAATACGCTGCATCAGTTCACCGAGGCTGGTCTGATCCGCGTGCTCGCGATCGAAAGCGCCAAGACGTATTTCGATACCAATATTTCCGACCATCATCACTTCTTCATCGAGGGACGGAACGAAATCCTCGACATACCGGTCAGCAACATCGTCATCGACAATCTGCCGGAAACACCGCCCGGAATGGCTGTTTCCCATGTCGACGTGGTGATCCGCCTGCGCCCGACGAGTGAATGAAATTCCCGGCCGGTCGAACGGCAATCTTCATTTCATGACATCATCCGGCGAGCGACCGGGGCGGGCCTTGTAGCGGGGAAACGTCCAGCCGAATCGAAGCGCGCCGCCGCGGATTGCAAACGCAGTGACGGCCCCTGCACCCGACGCCAGGTAGAGCGGCATACCGGCGACACTCGCGCCGGTGAAGATACAGGCCCCGGCAAGTGCTGCCGTCACATAGACTTCGGGACGCAGCAGCACGGATGGCTCGCCCGCGATCATGTCGCGCAGTACTCCACCGGAAGTGGCCGTCAGTGTTCCTGTGACGATAGCAACGGTCGGAGACCCTGTGGCGGCGAGCCCCTTGGCCGCGCCCATCACACAATAGGCAGAAAGGCCGATGGCATCCAGCCAAAGCAGCAACCGGTAGCGGGATTCGATCAGATGAGCCGTGAAGAAAACCAGGGCGCCGACTGAAACGCAAACCAGCACGTAACCGGGATTGAGAATCCAGAATACAGGCAGACTGCCGAGCACGACGTCACGCAGCGTGCCACCGCCGATTCCGGTCACAGCCGCGAGAAACAGAAAACCGATGAGGTCGAGCTCCTTGCGCGATGCCGACAGCGCCCCGGTGGCTGCGAAAACGGCAACACCCGCGTAATCGAGAAAACCGAGCAAAGTCATGGAGAACTTCTCAAGACAAGGCGTTCGGAACCCGCACAGACGTCAGGGCCGCGCAAGGGGGGAATGTTACGACGCATATCGATAGCCGCACCTCTTTGGGACGATTGCCGTGAAATATTTGCTGCTTGCCCTTCTGCAAACCGCCCTTCTGCTTGCCGCTCCATCCGGTGCCTTCAGCCAGCAGCAGCTTATCAGCGATCCCGAAATATACGAGAAAGACCACTTTCGCTCGCAATGCAAGACGGTCGAGTTTGGAGACGACTTTATTCGCCGGCTGGATATCAACAATGACGGGATCATCGACGCTATCGCCAATCACGGCTCGCTGGTCTGCGACGATGAAAAAGGGCCGGCATGCAATGGCGACGGTTGCCCGCACAATTTCTACCTGCAAGTGAAGGAAGGCGGTTACTTCATGATCGCCACAGCCCAGATCTACAGCTACGAGTTCATCAAGCGTTTCGGCAATATGGTCTTCGTGTTTAAGATGCACCCACGCTACTGCGAGCGGACCGACAGCGAACCGTGCCAAATGACCGTTCGGGTGCGCGGTACGAAGTTCCTCACGATCTCAAAACAGTGACGGGCACCGGGACTATGGTGCGGGCAAAAGTGCCGAGGTGCGCCCCGTCAGGTAGTAGGCGAGCAGGCCGATCCACTCGCGCACCGCAGTGGATGTTTGCTGCGCATTGATCGACGGCTGGGTAAGATCGAGCCGCAGCTCCACATCTCCGCCCGTGCGGTAGTCAACCGGCCAGGGAAAGACCTCTATTTCCGCCTTGCGAAAGAGCCCCATAGAGCGCGGCATGTGGAATGCCGAAGTAATCAGGAGGCATCGATCAAGACCCGCCGCAGCCAGCAACTGCCGGCTGTTCGCCACATTTTCGAATGTCGTGCGCGACGATGTTTCGCCGATGAGACGCCCCTCCTCGATGCCGAAACTTGCGAAAAAGCGCCGGGACACGGCCGCGTCGCCTTCATACGCGCCACTCAGAGACCCATCGCCTCCCGAAACAAAAATGCGCGCGTCGGGATATTTCCAGGCAAGCCGTAAGGCCTCGACGAAGCGATCGGCACCCTGATTCAGATCGATGCTCCTGCGGGGGGTGGTCACTGCGGTGTCAAAGGCACCGCCGAGTACGATCATGCACGAAACTGCGGCAGGATCCGTCGCTGGCTTCGGAAATCGGGCCTCGAGCGCCTGAAGGGCGACGGTTCCCGCCGAGGTAAAGAGCGTAACGAACAGGATGAGGGCCGCAGCGACGGACAACACAAGACCGGTCCGTCGCCGGTTCAGCGCCGTGGCAGCGAGCCCCAGGATGATTGCGAAAAATGCGAGCGACAGCGGTTGAGCAACAATCCAGAAAAGCTTGGAAAGGATGAACATCGGTTCCTCATGCATTTTTGCGGGAATCGTGACCGGGTCGGCCATGTCCGCTCCTTATCTGAGGGCTGCGCTCGCCGGTCAACAAGCTTCGCTCAAGATAAAGCAGTCTAAATACCGCAAATAAGAAAATTCAAATATAAATACATTGCACTTCGGAGGCTGCATGCGCTTCGCAATTGATATTCTCGACGAGGCCGGAAACAACCGGATCTATATCGGCGTGCCGCTTGGTATTGCCGAGGGGAAATTGCGCGTGCAGCTGAAGGACGGCGAGGCGAAATTCGACGTCCATCGCATCACCGACTGGTTCCAGATCGATCAGGCGCAGCCCCAGGGACGCGGCAAGCTCATTGCCTGATGCACAAGTATCGGCCGCCGCGTTTCTCGCTGCGGCCAATGGAACGCTTGTCCGACAATTCCAGAAACGGCCACCTGCCTCAGTCCGTCATTGGTCCGAAGCAGATAGCAGCAGGATGTATTCGACCGCGCGACAGACGGGACGTCGACCTTGCGCGGCTGGCACGCAGATCCGCTAAAGAAAATACTTCGAAATCAATGGGGTGATAAGATTGGTGGAGCTAAGCGGGATCGAACCGCTGACCTCTTGCATGCCATGCAAGCGCTCTCCCAGCTGAGCTATAGCCCCATACCATGGGTCCGGCGGATTCCGGTTCCGGGAACCTTCCAGACTTTGCGGTCCGTCAGGTGGCGGCTTCATACTTCCGGTTTCGGAAGATGGCAAGCCGAAAATCGCCGGTCCGGAAACTTTTCCCTCCGGACCGACGGAAGATCATCAAACTTCGTCGTCGTCGCCAGTCACACCGATGATGCCGGTCACATCGTCATCGTCGTCATCTTCATCGGCTTCGAGGAAGGTATCATCGTCATCATCGTCGAGCTCGACGTCATCGTCGCCGATATCCGGCAGATCGTCGCCACCGCCATTGTCGTCGGCGTCCTCAAGCGACACCAGCTCAACTTCGGTGTTTTCGGTATCGACTTCGGCGATTTCCTCTTCTTCGGCCTTCTCCATGATAGAGGCAACCGAGGTCTCTTCGAAATAGGACAACGGCCAAGATTTGCCCGTGTATGGGGATACGATCGGATCCTTGTTCAGATCGTAGAATTTCTTGCCCGTGTCAGGGCATGTGCGTTTTGTTCCAAGTTCTGCTTTCGCCACTGTCAAAGCCTCTTGAAGTCCCGAGAAATCTCGGCATTTGTCGCCAATCCGGAGTTGAACCGGCCAAACTGTTAGCCGGTCCCCATAATCGTTGCAGTCCCTCCTGTCAAAGACAAACTTCGCCAAGGTCATTGGCTTTTTGGCACAGGAGGGATGACCATGCAGTGCGTTTGTGCTAACGAGCCGCGAAATCCGCATTTTCCGTCGCGCCTGACGCCGCGGCGAACGGCCCTTAGCCCTGAACCCACTGCCAAGGACAGACTTTCCATGCCGCATGGAGCCCAACCGAAACCCGCCACTGCGCGAAAGTCCTCCGGCCTTTCCGGAACGGTCCGGATTCCGGGCGACAAGTCGATCTCGCACCGCTCCTTCATGTTCGGCGGGCTTGCCTCTGGGGAGACCCGGATCACCGGCCTTCTCGAAGGGGAGGACGTGATCAACACGGGCAAGGCGATGCGGGCAATGGGCGCGCAGATCCGTAAGGAAGGCGATATCTGGATCATCAACGGCGTCGGCAACGGCTGTCTGCTCGAACCCAGGGGCCCACTCGATTTCGGCAATGCCGGCACCGGCTGCCGTCTGACGATGGGCCTTGTCGGGGTCTATGACTTCGATAGCACCTTCGTCGGCGACGCCTCTCTGTCGAGCCGTCCGATGGGACGAGTGCTCAACCCTTTGCGGGAGATGGGCGTCCAGGTGAAGGCGGCAGAAGGCGACCGCCTCCCCGTTACACTTCATGGGCCCAGAACCCCGAATCCGATCACCTATCGCGTGCCCATGGCCTCGGCCCAAGTAAAGTCGGCCGTGCTGCTCGCCGGCCTCAACGCGCCGGGCGTGACCACGGTCATCGAGCCGGTAATGACGCGCGACCACACCGAGAAGATGCTGCAGGGTTTCGGCGCCAATCTGACGGTAGAAACGGATGGGGACGGCGTGCGTACGATTCGGCTCGAAGGTCGTGGCAAGTTGACCGGCCAGGTGATCGACGTGCCCGGCGACCCCTCTTCTACCGCCTTCCCGCTGGTGGCCGCACTTCTCGTCCCCGGCTCGGACATCACCATTCTCAACGTGCTGATGAACCCGACGCGCACCGGACTCATCCTAACTCTGCAGGAAATGGGAGCCGATATCGAAGTGCTCAACCAGCGCCTTGCCGGCGGCGAGGACGTAGCGGATCTCAGGGTGCGTTCCTCGACGCTCAAGGGCATCACCGTGCCGGAAGAGCGCGCGCCCTCGATGATCGACGAGTATCCGGTTCTGGCAGTTGCCGCCGCCTTTGCCGAGGGAACGACCACCATGCTCGGACTGGAGGAGCTGCGGGTCAAGGAATCCGACCGACTCACGGCCGTCGCGAATGGATTGAAGCTCAACGGAGTAGACTGCGACGAAGGCGAAGCCACGCTCATCGTGCGCGGACGCCCCGACGGCAAGGGCCTCGGCAATGGTTCGCTTGCTCCGGTCAGGACCCATCTCGACCACCGTATCGCCATGAGTTTCCTCGTCATGGGTCTTGCCTCGGAACATCCTGTGACGGTCGATGATGCAACCATGATCGCGACCTCCTTCCCCGAATTCATGGATCTGATGACAGGAATGGGCGCACAGATCGAACCGACTGAAAGCCGCGCCGCGTGAGCACCTCGTTTACAGTCACCATCGACGGTCCCGCCGCCGCCGGCAAGGGAACCCTTTCGCGCCTGCTCGCCGCTCACTATGGCTTTCATCACCTGGACACCGGCCTTACCTATCGCGCTACGGCCAAGGCCCTTCTCGATGCCGGACTGCCCCTCGACGACGAGGCAGTGGCGGGGAAGACGGCGCTCGATCTCGATCTTGCCGGCCTCGACCGTGCGGTACTGGCGAAACACGAGATCGGGGAAGCCGCTTCCAAGATCGCCGTGATGCCCGCAGTTCGCCGGGCCCTCGTCGAGGCACAGCGCAAATTCGCAGCCAAAGAACCTGGCACCGTGCTCGATGGACGCGATATCGGCACGGTCGTTTGCCCCCATGCGCCGGTCAAGCTCTACGTTACCGCAGCCCCGGAAGTGAGGGCGAAGCGGCGTTTCGACGAAATTGTCGCTGGTGGCGGCAGCGCCATCTACGAGGATGTTTTGGCCGATGTGACGAAGCGCGACGAGCGCGACATGGGACGCGCCGACAGTCCTTTGAAACCTGCAGACGATGCGCACTTGCTTGACACGTCGGAAATGAGTATAGAGGCGGCGTTTCAGGCTGCGAAATCAATCATCGATGCTGCCCTGAAGAAAGTTTGAAAGATCAAGGAACCCGGTTCGCCGGTTTCCATTATAGTAATCGCCGACACAATCGTCCCCGCGCCGGATAGCCCCTTTGAGGGCGGATGATGTGTCAGGCCCCTGCAACACAAACCACCGGCGCAGACCCGCGCTCCATTGAGACGCGATTAGGAGATTTCATGTCTGTTTCTACCCCCACGCGGGAGGACTTCGCCGCCCTCCTCGAAGAATCCTTTTCCAAGACCGATCTGGCCGAGGGCTATGTAACCAAGGGCATCATCACGGCAATCGAGAAGGATGTCGCGATCGTTGACGTCGGCCTGAAGGTCGAAGGCCGCATCGCGCTCAAGGAATTCGGCGCCAAGGCCAAGGATGGCTCGCTGAACGTCGGCGACGAAGTCGAAGTTTATGTCGAGCGCATCGAGAACGCACTCGGTGAGGCCGTTCTTTCGCGCGAAAAGGCTCGCCGCGAAGAAAGCTGGGTCAAGCTCGAAGCCAAGTTCGAAGCCGGCGAACGCGTCGAAGGCGTTATCTTCAACCAGGTCAAGGGTGGCTTCACCGTCGATCTGGACGGGGCCGTCGCCTTCCTGCCGCGCTCCCAGGTGGACATCCGTCCGATCCGGGACGTGACCCCGCTGATGCACAACCCGCAGCCCTTCGAAATCCTCAAGATGGACAAGCGTCGCGGCAACATCGTCGTTTCCCGCCGTACGGTTCTCGAAGAGTCCCGCGCCGAGCAGCGTTCTGAAATCGTTCAGAACCTCGAAGAAGGCCAGGTTGTCGACGGCGTCGTCAAGAACATCACCGATTACGGTGCGTTCGTCGACCTCGGCGGCATCGACGGCCTCCTGCATGTCACTGACATGGCATGGCGCCGCGTCAACCATCCTTCGGAAATCCTGACGATCGGCCAGCAGGTCAAGGTTCAGATCATCCGCATCAACCAGGAAACCCACCGCATCTCGCTCGGCATGAAGCAGCTCGAGTCCGATCCGTGGGATGGCATTGCGGCCAAGTATCCGGAAGGCAAGAAGATTTCCGGTACGGTCACGAACATCACTGACTACGGTGCATTCGTCGAGCTGGAGCCGGGCATCGAGGGCCTTATCCATATCTCGGAAATGTCCTGGACCAAGAAGAACGTTCACCCCGGCAAGATCCTGTCCACGAGCCAGGAAGTCGACGTTGTCGTTCTCGAAGTCGATCCGTCCAAGCGCCGCATCTCGCTCGGCCTCAAGCAGACGCTGGAAAACCCGTGGCAGGCATTTGCCTACAGCCATCCGGCCGGCACTGAAGTTGAGGGCGAAGTCAAGAACAAGACAGAGTTCGGCCTGTTCATCGGCCTCGACGGCGATGTCGACGGCATGGTTCACCTCTCCGACCTCGACTGGAACCGTCCGGGCGAACAGGTCATCGAGGAATACAACAAGGGTGACATGGTCAAGGCCGTTGTTCTCGACGTCGATGTCGAGAAGGAACGCATCTCGCTCGGCATCAAGCAGCTTGGCAAGGATAGCGTCGGCGAAGCGGCAGCTTCCGGCGATCTGCGCAAGAATGCAGTCGTTTCGTGCGAAGTCATCGGCGTCAATGACGGCGGCATCGAAGTGAAGCTCGTCAACCACGACGACATCACCTCGTTCATCCGCCGCGCCGATTTGTCGCGTGACCGCGATGAGCAGCGCCCGGAACGTTTCTCGGTCGGTCAGATCGTGGATGCGCGTGTTACCAACTTCTCCAAGAAGGACCGCAAGGTCATGCTTTCGATCAAGGCGCTCGAAATCGCCGAGGAGAAGGAAGCGGTTGCCCAGTTCGGTTCGTCGGACTCGGGTGCGTCGCTCGGCGACATTCTCGGTGCTGCACTGAAGAACCGCGGCAACGAATAAGTTAGCCCTTCTGAAATGAATGAAACCCGCCGGTCGCGAGATCGGCGGGTTTTCTTTTGGCCGAGACTATTCCTGTAGCTTCCCTGCAGGATCTAGGACCAGCCAGCCATGCGCAGGTAGAAATCATGGGGGGTATCTTCCCCCGAGCCGGACGGCGATAAGGCCAGCGATATTTCGCCGGCTTCCTCCGTTCCCGGAGCGTCGAAGCCTCGACCTTCATCCTGGCCATCGCCTTGGTCCGCGGCGTCTTCATCACTCGCCGCTTGCTGATCCCCAGCATGACCCTCACGGCCCTTCTCATCGTCAAAGCGGCGCCTGAGTTCCGGATGCTTCCGTTCCGCATAATCCTCGGCTACGAGATAATTGATTGGCGGCAGGGGCACGCCCTCGCGCAACACACCCGGCTGGCGTGCGGTGACTGTTTCACTCCCGGAGGTCTCCTGCTGGTAGGCCACCGGCTGCGAGGCAGGCCCGCGTTCGGGCGCCGCTTCCTTTGCCACTTCTGCCGTCGGACCGGCGGTTGTGACGGTTTGCGGGCGTGCGGCGGACTGATCGCCACCAATCTGCGGTGAATGCGCTTCCGTCAAACGCGCCTCCGGCTGCTTTCCTTCTGCGGTACCGGGATAGGGTTTCACCATTGCAGGGTGGTGGCTTGCAGCCTCCTCAGGCTCTGCTGGAAAAATGGCGGCCTGCCCGATATCGCCCGTATCGCGCGGAATCGGCGGGAGCGTCATGACCTCCCTCCATCCTTTCAGCACGAAGAGGGTTTGCGGTTGCTCCGCCGCGGCTTGGATCTGGGCTGTCCGCGAGGGCCCATGGATTTCAGCAGCCCGCTGCTGCCGAATGGCAGTAGATTCGCGAATGCTGGTGATCTCTGAACCCTTCTCGACCGATCCCTGGCGAAGAGTTACCCTTGCCGGGACCTCGCGCACCGCGTTCCCACGATCGCCGGCGGGCGGATTGCCGGCCTCACTCTCGCCACTACCCTCGTAACTCTGGCGCAGGCGGTCCTGCAGCGCGCGAACGTCCTCACTGGCTACCGGCGCCTTGGTGCCTTCCGCCCTCGTCTGCGGCGTGAGAGCGTAAGGACGTATTTTCAGGGGGGCGCTGCGCCTTGCCTCCGTGGCCCCGCCATCGCCGTCGGACAGTCCACCGGTGGTGGTTTCTGGCGCAATCTTCAGGTTTCTTGATGGATCAAAGGCACGGCCGGCGTTCGACGCAGGCCGTGGCGGCAACGGGATTGTTTCCTTCGGCTCATGGCCCTTCGTTGTAAGCCCGGCGGTCGTGGCAGGCATTGAAGCATCTTCTAACGCTTCCGGGAACGCAGACGCCGTCGGCCGGGCGATCGTGGGGAGAACGGGGCGCGGATCGGCTCCATTCTGCCGATAGGAAGAAACAACGGTCCGGGCCGCGAGATCCCGCTCCTTGTGGCGGTTCAACTCGAGGTAGACCGCAAGCTTCGCTGCATCGGGCCCGGCGGGATTGCGGAAAGCTTCGATCAGCATGCGTAACTGGACGCCGGAGAACATTTGCGTCAGTTGCCTTTGCACGGCGGCCCTCTCCTGCCGAGGCAGCTTGCTGATCGCTTCCATGAGCCGGCTAGCGAGGCTGCTGTTCGTTTCCCCTTCCTTGCGGAAAATACCAAGGTTTTGCCCGAGAAGATCGGCGATCATCGCCAGATTCTCCGTCATTCGCTCGCTCCCGGAAAGAAGCAGCAGGTTCAGCCTTCCTGCGACAACCGAATTACGCTCCAACATTGCCGGCGCCTGATGTGCCGTCGGCTGTGGCTGGCCAGCACCGGTGTTTGCCTGCCCATGATGCAGGCGCTGGTCCTGGTGGGAAACCGTAGAATTTGAAACTGCGTGAACCGGAGACAGCATGGCGGCTCCATTGCGGTCAGTATGGCTTTCGAGACAGAAGCAATATCGCGCCGCTCATGCGGGCGGATGGGATTCCTGACCGGTCTGGCCGTTGCGCAGGAACGCCAATGACGAGGCAATGCCATCAATTCATACTTCAGCGTAGCAGCCAGTCCTTAACGATCCGTTAACCATAAATCCGCTGCCATCGCTTGCCGCCCAGACGCAGCTCGCGTACACCTTCTGCTTTGCAGGCTTGGGACGCGTTATCCTCAGAGCGCCTCGGTGGATCACGAAATGAATATTCACAATCCGATTTTGAACACCGACAGCTACAAGCTGGGCCACTATCTCCAATACCCACCCGGCACGCACGCAATCAGCAGCTACATCACGACCCGAGGGCAATCCTTCAGGCCCGAGGTGGTGTTCTTCGGTTTGCAGGTTTTCCTGAAAGAATATCTCTCGCGTGCCGTCACGAACAACGATATCGACGAAGCAGAGGAGATTGCCAGGCTCCATGGACAGCCTTTGGATCGCTCAGGCTGGCAGCGTATCGTTGACACGCATGGCGGTTATCTGCCGCTGAGGATCGACGCTCTTCCGGAAGGAAGTGTAGTCCGGCGGGACGTGCCGATGGTGCAGGTCGTGAATACCGATCCGCAGCTGCCCTGGCTCACCTCTCATATCGGGACGGCGCTTCTTCGAGCCGTCTGGTATCCCTCAACGGTCGCCAGCACCGCGCGGCAGGTCAGGGACGCGATCCTACCCTTCCTTGAACAGAGTTGCGACCGACCCGACGACGTATTGCCGATGCAGCTCAGCGACTTTGGAGCCCGGGGCACGACGAGCTTCGAGCAGGCCGCCATCGGCGGCGCGGCGCATCTCGTCTATTTCCACGCGACAGACTCGCTTCCGGGCATTTCGTACACACGGCAATTCTACGGAGCGGAAATGGCCGGACAATCCGTTCCCGCATCGGAACACTCGACAATTACCGCCTGGGGGCAGGCGCGCGAGGCCGAAGCCTATTCGAACATGATCGACCGGTTTGCGCGCTTTGGCGCCTATTCCGTGGTCTCGGACAGCTACGACATCCACAATGCGGTGACAGAAATCTGGGGCAAGAAACTGCAGACCAAGGTGCGGGCGGCCGGTGCGACCCTCATCGTGCGTCCAGACAGCGGAGACCCGATTGACACGCCGGTGCAGGTGGTCGCCCAACTCGCCTATGCCTTCGGAACCCATCTGAACGGCAAGGGCTACAAGGTGCTCGACAACAATGTGCGGGTTATCCAGTCGGACGGGATATCGCTGCAGGATATCACGATGATTCTTGGACGGCTCGAAGGCATGGGCTTTTCGGCGGAAAACATCTCCTTCGGGATGGGGTCGGCCCTTCTCCAAAAGGTAAATCGCGATACCTTTTCCTTCACGATGCGCGCCTCCGCGCGCGAGGACGAGCATGGAAACTGGCATGACGTCTCGCGGCTGCCGGCCGGCCCAGGCGAGAGGCTTCCGACGAGCGGACGGCGCGCTGTCGTTGCCGAGGACGGCGACACTATCGTCATGCGCCTGGATGAAACCGGCGGGCGCACAAGCCTGCTGCAACCCGTCTGGGAGAATGGACGACTCTTGAAAGACTGGAGCTTCGACGAAATCCGCCGTCGCGCTCAGGCCTGAAGCAGGTCCAGCAGCGTTAGCGCAATTTGGCGCTGTCGCGGTCATTCCAGCGAAGCGAGAGGAACGATATCCTTCCCCGTATCAGCTGTGGGCAAAGATATCGGTTTCTTCCCATCCGAGGAGATCAAGCTTGGCGCGCGTCGGCAGGAATTCGAAGCAGGCCCTGGCATGATCCATGCGGCCGTCTCGGATCAGGCGCTCGGTCAGCTTGTCCCGGAGTGCATGGAGATAGAGGACATCCGAGGCAGCATATTCGAGTTGGGCGGGCGAGAGCATTTCCGCCGCCCAGTCGGACGACTGCTGCGCCTTGGAAATATCCACTTCCAGCATTTCCTTGAGATTGTCCTTGAGACCGTGGCGGTCCGTATAGGTACGGCTGAGGCGGGAGGCGATCTTGGTGCAGAAGACCGAAGTCGTGGTGACACCAAAGGTGTGGAAGAGCACCGCTATGTCGAAGCGGCCGAAATGGAATATCTTCTGACGTTGCCCGTCAGCCAGCATCGCGACGAGATTGGGCGCCTCTGTCTGACCAGCGGCAATGCGGATGACATCGGCGGTGCCGTCGCCCGGAGAGAGTTGCACGACGCAAAGACGATCGCGTCGCGGTACGAGCCCCAGCGTCTCGGTGTCGATTGCGATTGCACCGGAATAGCGGGCGGCGTCTGCCGCGGAAATGTCACCTTCATGATAGCGGATCGTCGAGGCCATCTAAGTCTCCAGCTTGCAATTTCGTCGTTGTGGCTGGCTATAACCCAAACAGCAGCCAAGCTCTACCGCTTTCACGAAAGGAGTGATCACATCCTGGGTCGGCTGATCGGGCCTTCTTTCGTTAACTCCGTGTAGGCCAGCGTCTGGTCGAGATGCGTCGCACGCAACACCAGAAGCTTTTCGGCATATTTCAGCCTGACCGTGGCATAGGACGGATCGTCAGCGACATTTTTAAGTTCCATGGGATCCTTCGACAAATCGAACAGCAGCGGCGGCAGGCCCGCGAAATGCACGTATTTGAACGCCGTATCGCGAATGACCGAGAGATTGCACCGGCTCGAGGGAAGGTCGAAATGGTCTTCGGCGGCACCCGTGGCCACTTCGCGGAAATCGAATTCCCAGAAGGCGGCATCGCGCCAGTTCGACGGTTCATCCCCATTCACGAAGGGCAAAAGCGATTGCCCGTCCTGGTGATTGCGGATCGTGATGCCGAGCCGCTCGCAGATCGTCGGCATGATGTCGGCGGCGGAGGTGAAAGCATCGATCTGGCGACCGGCGGTGGCCATGGCCGAAGGATCGCGAATTACTAGCGGTATATGGTAGCTGCCTTCATGATATCCGCCCTTGCCCAGCATCCAGTGATCGCCCATCATTTCGGCGTGGTCTGAGGTAAAGATAACGATCGTGTTTTCCCATTGGCCGCTCTCGCGCAGCGCCGCAAAGATGCGACCGAGTTGGGCATCGACCTCTGCGATCATGCCGTAATAGACAGCGCGGATCGTGTCGAAATCCTCTTTCCGCCATTCGCTCACCAGGCCAGACGCGCCGTAGACGAAACTGGACTTGCCAAGGCTTTCCAGTCCATAGGCAATGAGGGGATGAACAGCGGCTTCATCTTCGCGGCGCGCTGCGCGGGCATAGGCCGGACCATCACCGGCTGCAAACATGGCGTTATAGGGTTCCGGTACGCAGAAGGGCGGATGGGGACGCAGGAACGAAACATGTGCGAACCAGGCACGATCCTGCTGCTCCATCCATCGCAGAAAGGCCTCGGCCAAAAAGGCCGTCTGCGTCTCTTCGCGCCCATAGCGTGGCGGCGCATTGTTGGCGTCGGGCGCATCCGGACTTCCGGTGCGATGCACGTCGCGGGTAAACGCACCTTCATGCCCCCTTGCCCGCAACCAGCTCAACCAGTGCTTTTCATGTTCGAGCAGGATCTGGGCGGTCGTGAATCCGGGAAGCACGCCTTCATAGGAGGTCAGGTGCGGGTCATTCTCATCCAGGATTCGCGGGTCGGGCGAAACATCCGTGTAGCCGAAGAGTGTGGGATCATATCCGGCCCTGCGTGCCGCCAGCGCTATGTTGTCGAATCGGGCGTCAAGCGGCGAGCCGTTCCGGCAAACCCTGTGATTCATCTGGTAGAGACCGGTATAAATTGAGGCGCGCGCCGGCGAACAGGGGGCCGCCCCCGCATAGTGCCGGCGGAAAAGGATGCCCTCAGCGGCAAGCGAATCGACATTGGGCGTCCTGACCACCGGGTGACTGACTGCAGAGAGGCAATCGCCGCGCCATTGGTCGGCGGTGATCAGCAAAATATTCGGCTTCAAGAAAAAGAACTCCGATAGGCCCATGTGTGGCATAGCCGCCGCTTCGGCTGGCACATTCTCTCGCATCGATGTTGGAAGCAAATGAAAAAAGGTCGGAAACGCCCCGTAGATTTTCCGGCGAATCAAAGACGCCCAGATGCAGGCTGCAACAGAGACGCCCGTATCAAAAGCCATGCGTCAAATGCACTGCTGCATTGCAGCAATCGCGCTGTTCATCCAAAGCGATATGAATATATTTCAAATCATCGAAGCGGCACACTCCTCCTCCCAGTGCCGTCAGATAGGATCGGCAATACTCCTCCTCCCAATTGCCGATCAAGTTTAAGAGCCTGGCGCACCTCCTCCCGCGCCGGGCTCTTTTCATTTCGGCGCTCCCGTGCGGCGTGACTGTCTCGACCGAGATTTCCGCCACCTTCATGCCTGCCCGAACCCGCCAGACCCACGAGATTTGCTTGAGGCGACAGCCCGCTCAGCCTATATAGGTCTTGGTTCGGCTTTCAATATCAATCATTTGAAAGGGTTGCATCGACATGGCAGTGAAATTCGGAACGAGCGGATTGCGGGGACTTTCGACGGAGCTGGTCGGCAGCGTTTCGGCCCTTTATGCGACCGCCTTCGCACGGTTCCTGATTTCCGAGAAGCTCGTGCTGCCAGGCGGTCCCGTTGTCGTCGGCCGCGACTTCCGGCAATCAAGCCCCGATATCGCCGCAACTGTCATGGCCGCACTCAAGAGAGCGGGCCTCGTTCCGCTCGATTGCGGGACGATACCCACGCCGGCGCTCGCGCTCTATGGCCAGCATATCGGTGCCGCCGGCATCATGATCACCGGATCGCACATTCCCGCCGATCGCAATGGAATCAAGTTCTATCGGCCCGACGGGGAAATCGACAAGCAAGATGAATCCGCCATTACCGGCTTTGCTGCCTCCCTTGAAAGCGATGAGTCGGCGAACCGTGTAGAAGCGGGCACCGGCGAGAACCGCGAGCGCGCTGCATCCGAACTGTTTCTTGCCCGTAATTTCTCCATCCTGCCACCACAAGCGCTGAGGGGCTCGCGTATCGGCATCTATCAGCACAGCACCGTTGCGCGCGACATGATGGTTTCCGTTTTCGAACACTACGGCGCCACTGTGGTGCCGCTCGGCTGGTCCGATACCTTCATCCCGGTCGATACCGAGGCAGTCTCCGAGGAAACCGAAGTCCTGCTTCGACAATGGTCGAGCGAGTATGCGCTCGATGCGATCGTGTCGACGGACGGCGACGGAGATCGTCCACTGGTCACCGACGAAGAAGGCCGACCGCTGAGGGGCGATTTACTCGGCCTCGTAGCCGCGCGCTTCCTGGGAGCAACGACGGTGGCGACACCGGTGACCTCCAATTCCGGTCTCGAGGCAGTAGGCGGTTTCGAAGTCGTCCGCACCCGCGTCGGCTCGCCTTTCGTGATCGCCGCAATGAACGATGCCCTTTCGAGCGGCAAGTCCGGTGTCATCGGTTTCGAGGCGAATGGCGGTTTGATGCTCGCTTCGGAATTCAGCATCGGCGGTCGCACAATTGCGGCCCTTCCAACACGGGACAGCTTCTTGCCGGCACTCGCCATTCTCGGCAACTCCGCCGCAAGCGGCAGTTCGCTGTCGGAAATCGCACGCAAATATAACCTACCCGTAGCGCTCAGCGACCGGATCGAGAATTTCCCAGTGGAACGGAGCGCGGCACTTATGAGCTATCTCCGCGGCTCGCCCAAGAATCTCTCCGCGTTCCTTATGCCGATCGGAGCGGTCAAATCGCAAAACGATATCGACGGCTTGCGGGTCACGCTTGCCGATGACAGCGTCATTCACTTCCGGCCCTCCGGCAATGCGCCGGAAATGCGCTGCTATGTGGAAGCCCCGACGACCGCGGCCGCAGAAGCCCTCATACACAAGGGACTTGCGGCAATCCGGGACTGGGCGCCCGCCGGCTGACGCTTTCAGGCATTCCCGAAAGCAGCAAAGCTGAAGTTTTGCGACCACCAGAGATCGCATCTGAACCGATAACCGGGCTAATCCGTCTCCAAGGCAAGGGAGCGCTCTCCAAGGATACGAATGACGAACGATGCCGGCTTAGAAAGCACGGCGTGCAAGTTTCACTAGGCAGCGTCAGTCACCGGCGCGAGTTCCTGTGTCGGTAGGCTGGAAGACGGACGGTCGTCTTCAGTGCCCATGGTACCAGCTAGATTGCCGCGCTTTCGCGGGAGTTGATGGCAACACCCGGCACGCCTCAGGCCCTTTCGAGATGAAACTGGACGACGTCGATCCGGCCGGTCCGGAAGCCTGCGGCGCAATACTGAAGGTAATAGCGCCACATGCGATAGAAGCGACTGTCGAAGCCCAAGGCAGCGATCTTCTGCCAGTTCGACGTGAACGCGCTGTCCCAGAAAAGCAGCGTCCGGTTATAGTCCTTCCCGAAGCCAAACATTTCCCTCACCTGCATTCCACAGGCCTCGGCAATCGAGCGAAACGACGGGACGGAGGGCAGCATGCCGCCCGGGAAGATATAGGTCTGGATGAAGTCGGCGTTTTTCCGGTATTGCTCGAAACAGCTTCCCGAGATCGTGATCGTCTGGATCATGGCGCGTCCGCCCGGCGCCAGCCGCTTGCGAATGGTTTCGAAGTATGCCTGCCAGTTTTCCTCGCCGACGGCTTCGAACATCTCGATCGATACGACCTTGTCGAACTCACCGCGACAGTCGCGATAGTCTTCAAGCCGAATATCGAAACGATCGGCAAAGCCCGCTTTATCCAAGCGGGCGCGGGCAAAATTCGCCTGTTCCGTGGAGAGCGTCAGGCCGGTGACCCGGCAGCCCGTCTTACGGATTGCATACTCGGCAAACCCTCCCCAGCCGCTGCCTATTTCGAGAACGTGGTCGGAGGGGCCGATATCGAGTTCGCGCAGGATACGCGCATATTTGGCCTCCTGGGCCTCCGAGAGAGACTGGTCCGGCGTTTCGAAGAGAGCGGAGGAATAGGTCATCGTCTGGTCGAGCCAGAGGCCATAGAACTCGTTTCCGAGATCGTAGTGGAAAGAGATGTTGCGCCGGCTGCCGGCCTTGGTGTTTCGGCGCAAGCGGTGGCGCAGATAGGCGAGCTTGGCGAGAATCGCCGGCGGCTCCATAACTGATCCAAGGGCATTCTCGTTCGCCAGCGCCAACTCCAGCAGGGCTCCAAGATCCGGAGTCTCGAAGTCGCCATCAATGTGCGAGCGTGCGAATCCGAGTGCGCCGCCCGTGAGCAATCGGTAGGCCGGGTGGGCATTCTTCAGATGGATGGCCGCCGATGGACCCGGCAATGAACCTGTCGCAACGTACACGCCGCCGCCCGGAAAACAAACGGTCAGCCTGCCTGCCTCGATCTTGTCCGCCCAATGGCAGAGGATCCTCTGCCACAGGGACTTTCGTGCGGCAACGAAGGATGCGATACCGTGATCGGAGTGACCCATGACGTGCCCCCTTCCCATTCAGCGTCATGACGGTGCCTGAGACCGGCTGGCGCGCGACCAATGCACTTAGATCGACATTCCCCTTACTCTGAGGCGGAAGGCTCCCCGATGGATCCCCGCCATCACCTCGGTGTCATTAAAGGATAGAAATCGAAATCTCGCAACAGGTCCCGGTCGGGCAGCGGGTGGCGCCTACCGACACAAGAATGCGAAGAGCAACACGCGCCCCCATCCGTCTCACCGGTTTTGAATGCGACGGGATCGCCGCGACATCTGGCACCATGTTTCTCTCTTCGTAAGACCGGTTATGCACTAGAGGCGGATGCGCTGTAGGAACGTGGCAATTGTCTGGTTTTCGTTTTTATCTATGATGCGCCAAAACGAAAGGGGAGCGAAATGTACCTGACCGGCCGGCAAGCGGAGATCGTCGAATTGGCAAAGGCAAGCGGACGTGTTTTCGTCGAGGAACTGGCGCTGCGCTTCTCGGTAACCCCGCAAACGATCCGAAAGGATCTCAACGATCTTTGCGATGCCCGGGTCCTGGCCCGCATTCATGGTGGTGCAACGCTTCCCAGCAGCACCGTCAACATGAAATACGAGGCACGGCGCCAGATTGCCGCGCAGGAAAAGCAGGCCATCGGTCTTGCGGCCGCCAACCTGATCGCCAGCAACGCATCGTTGTTCATCAATATCGGCACCACGACCGAGGCCGTCGGCGAGGCGTTGGTCGACCATCAGGAATTGATGGTTATCACGAATAATATCAACGTTGCCAATAGATTAAGACTTCTTCCAGCGATTGAGGTGGTCATCACCGGCGGCGTCGTTCGCGCTTCCGACGGCGGCATTGTCGGCGAAGCCGCAGTCGATTTCATCCGGCAATTCAAGGTCGATTACGCGGTCATCGGCGCCTCGGCGATTGACCCCGATGGCGCACTCCTTGACTTCGATTTCCGCGAAGTGAAGGTGGCACAGGCAATTATCGCCAATGCCCGGCACGTCATTCTGGTCGCCGATTCCACGAAATTCGAGCGGACGGCACCAGTTCGCATCGGACACCTTTCACAGGTTCACACCTTCATCACCGATCACTGTCCCATTCCTTCGATCCGGCGCATCTGCCTCGAAAACAACGTCGAACTGATAGAGACATCGAAACCGCGACCCAGCGTCTGAAATCACGCTTCCGCTTTCGTTTGACATTCGTATTTAGTTCGTTTTAACTGCCATCAGTTGCGCAATTGCGTGATTTTGTGCAATGCGCAAATCTGGGGTTCTGGGGCTGTGGTTCAGCAAGTTCATGATATCTTTGTCATCGGCGGCGGCATAAACGGTTGCGGCATTGCGCGGGATGCCGCGGGACGCGGCTATTCGGTCGTGCTGGCCGAAATGAACGACTTCGCGTCGGGAACGTCCTCGGGCTCCACAAAGCTCATTCATGGCGGATTGCGCTATCTGGAATATTATGAATTCCGCCTCGTGCGCGAAGCGCTGATGGAGCGCGAAGTGCTCTGGGCCATGGCGCCGCACATCATCCGGCCGATGCGGTTCATCCTGCCGTTCCAGAAAGGCGGCGTGCGACCAGCGTGGCTCATTCGGTTCGGCCTCTTTCTCTATGACCATCTTGGCGGACGAAAGCTCCTTCCGCCGACAAAGAGTCTCGACATGCGCAACGATCCGGCGTCCGGGCCTCTGAAGCCGCTGTTCACCAAGGCGTTCGAGTATTCGGACGGCTGGGTGGACGATGCGCGAATGGTCGTGCTGAATGCGCGCGATGCGGCCGATCGCGGCGCCGCGATCCTCAGCCGATCACGCGTGGTTTCGGCGCGCCGTGCGGATGGGCTCTGGTCGATCGAGGTGGAAGACCGGGCAAGCGGAGCGATCACCACCGTGAAGGTACGCATGCTGATCAACGCCGCCGGCCCCTGGGTGGATCAGGTGCTTTCGGAGGCCATTGGCCAGAATGCGGTCCATAACGTACGGCTGGTGCAGGGCAGCCATATTGTGGTGGCCAAGAAGTTCGACGACCCGCGCGCCTATTTCTTTCAGAACCAGGACAACAGGATCATCTTCGCCATCCCCTATGAGCAGGATTTCACCCTTATCGGCACTACAGACCGCGATTATCAAGGCGACCCAAAAGATGTGAAAATCAGCGCGGAGGAGATTGAATACCTCTGTTGTGCCGCGAGCGAATATTTTGCTGAGGCGGTGCGCAAGGAGGATATCGTCTGGACCTATTCCGCCGTTCGCCCGCTTTACGACGACGGTGCGTCCAAGGCGCAGGAAGCAACGCGCGATTACGTGCTCAAGCTCGACAACGTGCCTGGCGAGGCACCAATATTGAACGTTTTCGGCGGAAAACTCACCACCTATCGGCGCCTCTCGGAGCACGCGGTGGCGAAGATCGGCGAACAGATCGGCGTCAAGGGTGCTCCCTGGACAGCGAAGAGCCACCTGCCGGGCGGCGACTTTTCACCAATGGGGTATGAGACTGAGGTCGGAAAGCTCAGCGCACGCTACCCGTTCCTCGCCGAAGGCCATGCTAGGCGTCTCGTCCGGGCCTATGGAACCCACGCCCACGACATGCTCGGCGATGCGGCAGCGACAAAGGATCTCGGCCGGTATTTCGGAGGTACTCTTTACGAATGCGAAGTCCGTTGGCTGATGATCCGCGAATGGGCCCAGCACGCCGATGACGTGCTGTGGCGCAGGACAAAGCAGGGACTGCGGCTGTCGAAGGAAGAAGCAAGGAACCTGGAGGAGTACATGGCTGGCGCTCCGGCAAAGTTAGCCGGATAAACAGCATGTGGTCCCGTCGGTGAGGAGGCACGGGAACCGGAATGCTCGAATTGCGGAAAGCCGCGAAGATTGTGGGTGGCGATTGTCATATCCATCCGACCGATCTCGCTCTTGAACGAGGCACACTGAACGTCCTCCTGGGGCCGACGCTCTCGGGCAAGACATCTCTGATGCGACTGATGGCCGGGCTCGACCAGCCCACCAGCGGAACGATCCACTTTGACGGCGCCGATGTCACCGGGGTGCGGGTGCAGGATCGCAGAGTTGCGATGGTTTACCAGCAGTTCATCAATTACCCGGCAATGACGGTCTACGAGAACATCGCCTCCCCGATGCGGATCGCCGGAAAGGACAATGCCACCACCGATCGGGAGGTGCGTCGCGCTGCCGACCTCCTCAAGCTGACGCCTTACCTCGATCGGACCCCGCTGAACCTTTCCGGCGGTCAGCAGCAGCGCACGGCGCTTGCTCGCGCTATCGTCAAGAATGCAAGTCTAGTGCTTCTGGACGAGCCGCTTGCCAATCTCGATTACAAGCTGCGCGAGGAATTGCGCGAGGAATTGCCGAGGATCTTCGCTGAATCCGGAGCGATCTTCGTCTATGCGACGACCGAGCCCTCGGAAGCCCTCCTTTTGGGCGGCAACACCACGACCCTCAGTAAGGGCCGGATCACGCAGTTCGGGCGGACGATCGATGTCTATCGCAAGCCGGCCGATCTGCTTACCGCGCGGACCTTCGCCGATCCCCCGCTCAATTCGATAGAAATTGTGAAATCAGGGAGCACCTTCCGCGTCGGCGAGCAGGATGTCCTTGCGGCTCCGTCCCATCTTGCCGGGATAAGTGATGGCCCCATGACCATCGCGTTCCATCCCCATCACCTTTCACTCAGCCCGCAAGGCGCCGGCGCAGCAAGCCTTTCTGCGAGAACGCTGATCTCGGAAATCGCCGGATCGGAGAGTTTCATACATATGGAGTTTGCCGGTGCGCGTTGGGTGATGCTGGCGCACGGGATTCACGATATCGAACCCGATCAGACGATCGAGTTCTTCCTCGATACCCGTTATCTGATGGCCTTCGGCCCTGATGGCCGGTCAATCCATGGCCAAGCTGACGGACCGGTGTGAGGAGAGCGAGCATGGCACGAATTTCCCTCGACCATATCCGTCACGCCTACGGTGCAAAGCCGAAGTCCGGCAACGACTATGCGTTGAAAGAGGTGCATCACGAATGGGATGACGGGGGGGCATATGCGCTTCTCGGACCTTCCGGTTGCGGCAAGACGACGTTGCTCAACATTATCTCTGGCCTGCTGCAGCCTTCCGAAGGCCGGATCCTGTTCGATGGAGTAGACGTCACCAACCTGCCGACCCAGAGCCGCAACATCGCCCAGGTGTTCCAGTTCCCGGTGATCTACGACACCATGACCGTCTACGACAATCTCGCCTTTCCCCTGCGCAACCGCCGGGTTCCGGAAACGGAAGTGGACCGGCGCGTGCGCGACATTCTGGAAATGATCGATCTGTCCGATTGGGCCGAGCGGAAAGCGCAGAGGCTCACCGCGGACCAGAAGCAGAAGATATCCCTTGGCCGCGGTCTGGTGCGCAATGACGTGAATGCCATTCTCTTCGATGAGCCACTGACAGTCATCGATCCGCACATGAAATGGATCCTGCGGTCGCAGTTGAAACGCCTTCACCGTCAGTTCGGCTTCACCATGGTCTATGTCACCCACGACCAGACCGAGGCGCTCACCTTCGCGGACAAGGTGGTGGTGATGTTCGAGGGCGAAATCGTGCAGATCGGTACGCCCGTCGAGCTTTTCGAACGCCCGAGCCACACTTTCGTCGGCTATTTCATCGGCTCGCCCGGCATGAATTTCCTGCCCGCCCAGATCGCCGGAAATATGGTTTCGATCGGAAACGAAACACTGGCGCTCGCCTCGTCGCCGCAGGTCGGCACTGCAGCCAAGGTCGAACTCGGTATCCGCCCGGAGTTCATCCGCCTGGGGCGAGGGGGCATGCCGGTCGAGATCACCAAAGTCGAGGATATCGGCCGGCAGAAGATCGTGCGCGCCCGGTTCTCGAACCATCCCCTCGCCATCATCGTGCCTGAGGACGCCGAAATACCCGCCGATGCCAGGATCACGTTCGATTCTGCGGCGATAAGCATCTACGCCGATTCCTGGCGTGTCGGAACGGAGGGCTGATCCCATGGAAAAGACATGGAACAACAAGGCCTGGTTCCTGGTGCTGCCGGTCCTCGTACTGGTCGCATTTTCCGCCGTCATCCCGCTGATGACGGTCGTCAACTACTCGGTCCAAGACACATTCGGCAACAACCAGTTCTTCTGGGCCGGTACCGACTGGTTCACGGAAATCCTGCATTCGGATCGCTTCTGGAATGCGTTGCTGCGCAATCTGATTTTCTCCTTCGTCATCCTGGCAATCGAAATCCCCCTCGGCATCTTCATCGCGCTCAACATGCCGAAAAAGGGGCTGGGCGTCCCGGTCTGCCTCGTTCTGATGGCGCTGCCACTGCTTATTCCGTGGAACGTGGTCGGCACCATCTGGCAGGTCTTCGGCCGCGTTGACATCGGCCTCCTCGGCTACACTCTCGAAGCGATCGGGCTTGACTATAACTATGTGCAGGATCCGACGGACGCCTGGGTCACCGTCATCGTGATGGATGTGTGGCACTGGACCAGTCTGGTCGTCCTGCTGTGCTATGCTGGCCTCGTCTCCATTCCAGACGCCTATTATCAGGCCGCCAAGATCGATGGGGCATCGCGCTGGTCCGTCTTCCGCTATATACAGCTGCCTAAGATGAAGCGCGTCCTGCTGATCGCCGTTCTGCTGCGTTTCATGGATAGCTTCATGATCTATACCGAACCCTTCGTCGTCACCGGCGGGGGGCCCGGAAACTCCACGACCTTCCTTTCCATCGACCTTGTGAAGATGGCGGTCGGCCAGTTCGATCTCGGTCCGGCGGCTGCCATGTCGATCATCTACTTCCTGATCATCCTGCTCATGTCATGGGTCTTCTACACCGTCATGACCAGCCACGACGCGCAGAACTAGGAAAGGAGGAAAATTATGAGCACCGCTAGAACCAAAGCCGGACTGTCCTGGATCATCCCGACGCTCTACATCGCCTTCCTGATCCTGCCGATCTACTGGCTCATCAACATGAGCTTCAAGGAAAACGCCGAGATTCTCGGAGCCTTCTCGCTCTGGCCCCGGAACCCGACGATCCGCAACTACGCGGTGATCTTCACCGATCCGTCCTGGTACAACGGCTACATCAATTCGATCATCTATGTCGTCATGAACACGATCATTTCGGTCACCGTGGCGCTGCCGGCGGCCTACGCCTTCTCGCGCTACCGCTTCCTCGGTGACAAACATCTGTTCTTCTGGCTCCTGACGAACCGCATGGCCCCTCCGGCCGTTTTTGCTCTACCTTTCTTCCAACTTTATTCCGCTTTCGGCCTGATCGATACGCATATTGCGGTCGCGATCGCCCACTGCCTGTTCAATGTGCCGCTGGCGGTGTGGATTCTCGAGGGATTCATGTCGGGTGTGCCGAAGGAGATCGACGAGACGGCCTATATCGATGGCTATTCCTTTCCGCGCTTCTTCGTGCGGATCTTCATGCCGCTGATTGCGTCCGGGATCGGGGTCGCCGCCTTCTTCTGCTTCATGTTCTCCTGGGTCGAACTGCTGATCGCCCGTACACTGACCACGACCGATGCCAAGCCGATCGCCGCGACCATGACCCGCACGGTCTCGGCGTCCGGCATGGACTGGGGCGTGCTGGCCGCCGCCGGCGTACTCACCATCATTCCCGGCGCGCTCGTCATCTATTTCGTCCGCAACTACATCGCCAAGGGCTTTGCCCTCGGCCGGGTCTGACGGAGGTTCGGCAATGGATTTCTCGTGGATGGCATGGACGCTGCCGACAGCCCTGTTCTTCGGCACGATCTTCCTGCTGCTGGCCGGCATGGCGGTCTGGGAATATTTCTCGCCCGGCGGGAATCCAAGGGTCGGGATATTGAGATTCGAGACAACCCGGGGAGACCGGCTATTCATCTCACTGCTCGGATCCGCCTTCATTCACCTCGCTTGGCTGGGGCTCGGAGGCCCCAACCTGTGGTGGGCTCTTGCTCTCTCGGTGCTTTTCGCGATCGGCGTTTTCCGCACCGTCTGAGGCAGGAAATACAGATGACCGGAGGTCCGGTCGCCTGAGACTGAAGAAATGCAATCGCAAACCTTTGGGAGGATGATCATGCGACGGCATCTTTTGACAACGACGGCAGCCATGCTGCTGGCCTTTACCGGCTCCGCTTTCGCAGGCATGGACGAGGCAAAACAATTCCTGGACGCCGAGATCGGCGAGCTCTCGACGCTTTCGCGCGCCGATCAGGAAAAGGAAATGCAGTGGTTCATCGATGCGGCGAAACCTTTCGCCGGCATGGATATCAAGGTGGTATCGGAAACCATCACCACGCATGAATACGAATCCAAGGTTCTGGCCAAGGCCTTCTCGGACATCACCGGTATCAAGGTCACCCACGATCTTATCGGCGAAGGCGACGTCGTCGAAAAGCTGCAGACGCAGATGCAGTCGGGCGAAAACGTCTATGACGCCTATGTCAACGACTCCGATCTGATCGGTACCCATTGGCGCTACCAGCAGGCCCGCTCGCTCACCAAGTGGATGGCCAACGAAGGCAAGGACGTAACCAACCCCGGTCTCGACCTCAACGACTTCATCGGTCTGAAATTCACCACCGCTCCGGACGGCGACCTCTACCAACTGCCTGACCAGCAGTTCGCCAACCTCTACTGGTTCCGGTATGACTGGTTCAACGACGAAAAGAACAAGGCCGATTTCAAGGCGAAATACGGCTACGACCTCGGCGTGCCGGTGAACTGGTCCGCTTACGAAGACATCGCCGAGTTCTTCACCGGTCGCGAGATCGATGGCAAGAAGGTCTATGGCCATATGGACTACGGCAAGAAGGATCCGTCGCTCGGCTGGCGCTTCACCGACGCCTGGCTCTCCATGGCCGGCAATGGCGACAAGGGTCTGCCGAACGGGCTTCCGGTCGACGAATGGGGCATCAAGGTCGATGGGAACTCGCGTCCGGTCGGCTCCTGCGTCGCACGCGGCGGCGACACGAACGGCCCGGCTTCGGTCTATGCCATCCAGAAATATCTCGACTGGCTGAAGGCTTATGCACCGGCGTCCGCCCAGGGCATGACCTTCTCCGAATCCGGTCCTGTGCCGGCTCAGGGCGAGATTGCCCAGCAAATGTTCATGTACACGGCCTTTACCGCCGACATGGTCAAGGACGGTCTTCCGGTCGTGAATGCGGACGGAACACCGAAGTGGCGGTTTGCTCCCTCGCCGCATGGCGTGTACTGGAAGGACGGCATGAAGCTCGGCTATCAGGACGTGGGTTCCTGGACGCTGCTGAAGTCCACCCCGGATGACCGTGCGAAGGCGGCCTGGCTCTATGCCCAGTTCGTCACCTCGAAGACGGTGGATGTGAAGAAGAGCCACTTCGGCCTGACACTCATCCGCGAGAGCACGATCCAGCACAAGAGTTTTACCGAACGTGCACCGAAACTTGGCGGTCTGATCGAGTTCTATCGCTCGCCGGCCCGCGTCCAGTGGTCGCCGACCGGCACCAATGTTCCGGACTACCCGAAGCTCGCACAGCTGTGGTGGCAGGCGATCGGTGACGCATCCTCAGGAGCGAAGTCGGCGCAGGAAGCAATGGACTCGCTCTGCGCCGAACAGGAAAAGGTTCTCCAGCGTCTGGAACGCGCCGGCGTTCAGGGCGATATCGGCCCGAAACTGGCCGAGGAACATGACCTCGCCTACTGGAACGCGGATGCGGTCAAGAACGGCAATCTCGCACCTCAGTTGAAGATCGAGAATGAGAAGGAAAAGCCGGTAACAGTCAATTACGACGAGCTCGTCAAGAGCTGGCAGTCGAATTAATACTGTGCTGACCGGTCGGGCGAAAGCGATCGCCCGACCGGAGAAGTCTCCGGGCCGCTCGCCGAAGACGGCCGCGGCCTGGAATGCCAGCTCTTTTTTGATCCTCAGGCGGCAGGAGGTAAAACTCCCGGCCAGTCTCCCGTCCCCGAGAGATGCGCCCGCTGTCGGGGGCGATTTCAACACGCTAGAATGTCTCCCACTTCCACCGATCGTTCAGCGGTACGCAGTGCAAAGCCTCTGTCCGAAGGTCTGGACGGAATTGGCCACTGTAGGCGAAAGACATGGGAGGGACCTGCCGCATGGGATTGAAATCCATCTTCACCTTCGCAGTTGCCATTCTGCTCTTCGCCGCCGAGGTTACCGCCGCGGGTTGGCAAGTCTACGCCAATGCCCGTTATGGAACGAGGGCCGAGGTTCCGGCCGACTTCATCGCCGAGCCGCCGCCGGAAAATGGTGATGGGCAGCGCTTCTCCGACCCCTCGGGCAGCGGTACGATTTCGATCTATGGTAGCATGAATGCAACCGGCGGCGATCTCGACGACTATCGCACTTTCCTGAGGGAGATATTGGAGGGCGAGGGCTGGCATCTGAGTTATGTACCCAAAGGCCTGAACTGGTTTGTGCTGTCTGGCACGCGGAATGGCGAAATCGTATACCAGCGCGTGGAGCATGCGCCAGGGTGCTCCGCCGACACGCTCCATCATATCGACTTCCGCTATCCGGAGAGTGAACGCACGAAATGGGGACTGATCGTGAAGCGCGGTGCGACCACGCTCGACGGCCCCTGCGGTTGACTTGGCTTCTTGATGGAGCGCAACCCGTCTTGATTTGGGTCAAAAGCAGAAATTCAAGAAAGTGCTAAATGTGACTACATTGTGGTAAGGAGAGGCTACTGTCATGAAGTCGATAAGGGTATTTGCCGCATTCTTTCTTGCCGCTTCGTCCATGCCGATCAGTGCAGGGACAGCGGTGCAGGCGCACGCGCAGGATTACAGCCGAATGAGCTGCGATCAGTTATGGTACGAAAGAAACGCGATCTACGCCGCCAAGGGATATTGCTTCAAGACACAGCGGGCGCGAAGCGTATTCGGAAGAGCCTGCTTCCCACCCTATGGCCGGCTGACGCCAGCCGAAACGCGCCGTGTCAATACCATACAGCAATGGGAACGGTATCAGGGCTGCCGCTAGGGATTTACTGTCCGGCTCCTGCGACTCCTGATTGAGCGGGATACTTTGTCGGCCGGTCTATTTCCGGCTTCGCCAGTTGCTGCGGTCATGACGGCCGGAACCGGATGAGTACACTTGCGGATAATTCCCAAAAGGTCCCTGTGGTTGTCCATATGCCTATGTCTTGGACATGCGGACGCCCGTACGACCGGCACCTTCTCGACTATCCGAACATGGAATTCGGCAGGAAGAGCGCAATCTGCGGGAAGGCGATGATCAGCCCCAGCGCGAGGATCATCGCCAGCAGGAACGGGAAGACGCCACGAAAGATCGTCGCGAGGGGGACATCGCCAGCCACCCCGCGCACGACGAAGACATTCATCCCGACCGGGGGCGTGATCATTCCCATCTCGATGACGATCACCAGCATCACGCCGAACCAGATCGGATCGAAGCCGAAGGCCATCATGATCGGATAGACGATCGGCACCGTAACGACGAGCATGGCCAGACCGTCCATGAACATGCCGAGCACGACATAGGCGAGGATGATGACCACCAACGAGCCATAGGCGCCGAGCCCGAGGCTCTGCAAGCCTTCGCCGAGCACGGACGGAATACGCGTCACGGCGAAGAACGGATTGAGAATATTGGCGCCGATGACGATCGTGTACAGCATGGCCGACGTCTTCAGCGTGTCCTGCACCGCGGCCCAGAAGGCCTTGAGCGAGATGGAGCGGGTGACGAAGGCAAGAAGGATCACCAACGCCGCGCCGACGCCCGAGGCTTCGACCGGCGTGAACACGCCGACATAGATGCCGCCTATCGACAGCACCATGACGCCGAGAAGCGGTGCCGACTTGCCGACAGTCGCCAATTTCTCGGCAAGGCTCATGGCGCGGCCGCGCGGGCCGGCCTCGGGACGGAATAGGCACACCAGCCAGACGACGACCATGAACAGCCCGGTCAGCATCAGTCCTGGGATGACGCCTGCCATGAACAGGCGGCCGATCGATTGCTCCGTCAGGATGGCATAGAGGACGAAGCCGGTTGACGGCGGAATGAGGAAGCCCAGCGTGCCGCCAGCGGCAATCGCCCCGGTGGACAGGCCCGGCGCATATCCGAGCCGCTTCATTTCCGGCAGCGCTACCTTGCCGAGCGTAACCGCAGTTGCGACCGAGGAGCCGCAAACGGCGGCAAAGGCGGCGCAGGCCAGCACAGAGGCCGAAGCCAGGCCGCCGCGAAAGCGCCCGACCCAGGCATAGGCGGCGTCATAGAGGCCGGAGCTGAAGCCGGCGGCCGAAGATACATTGCCGAGCAGCACGAACATCGGCGCGACGATCAGTGAATAGGAGGCAACCGCTGCATAGCTTTCGGTGACCAGAACACCGCTTGCGGAGCGCATGCCTTCCAGCACCCACATGCCGAAGAAACCGACGAGCATCATGGCGAAGGCGACGGGCGTTCGCAGCAGCATCAGGACGAACAGACAGGCAATGCCGATCAGGCCGACAGAAATGGGCGTCATACGTCTCTCCCCCCGCGCACGATCAGCACCAGTTCCACCGCGAAGACGACGAGGCAAAGCGCGATGCCCGCCGCGAGGATGCCGTAGAATGGCCAGACCGGCAGTCCGAGCATGTTGGTCGCATCGTCATATTCAAGGGCGTCGAGCATCTTGGCCCAGGCGCGCTCCACCAGCACCGCGAAGACGAAACCGGACAGCAGGCGGGCGAGCACGTCGCCGGCCATGCGTCCGAACCGGCCGAGCGCGTGGTCGAAGATATCCACGCTCACATGCGCGCCGTGGAGCGTCGCATAGGGCAGAGCCAGCATGACGAGGGCGACGCCGGTCATTTGCACGATCTCGTCCGAGCCGGTGATCGGGTTGTTGAACAGATAGCGGGCAAAGACGCTGACCGTAATCACCGCCACCATGAAAAGAAGGCTGACGCCCGCCAGAACGGAGAGCGCCTTGGTGGCGCGGTCGATCGACCGCGCCGCGCCTCGGGCTGTTTTAACGACCATTTCGAATCACTTCGCCTGCAGCGCTTCGGCGATCTTGGCGGCGTCGCCGCCGATCTCGGCGACGATCCTGGCCGTCACCTGGTCAGCGATGGCATCGAACGGCGCGGCCTGTTCGGCCGTCAGGCGGATGACCTCCTTGCCGGCGGTCGCACCGAAGGTGTCGATGCCGTCGGCCGCGACGCGCAACTGCATCGCCTGGCCGTTGAGCGAAGCCTGTTTGCCGGCGTCCTCGACCACGGCCTTCTGCTCATCGGTGAGATCGCTCCACGCATCGCGGTTCATGACGATGAAGAAGGGTGAGTTGGTGGTCTTCATGCCGACGGTGACATAGTTCGCCACTTCACCGAGACGGAAGGCCTTGGTGGCCGTGCCGTCGATCATGGCGGCGTCGATGACGCCGGTCTGCAACGCATTGTAGACTTCGCTCACCGGCATGGAGACCGGCGTGCCGCCCCAGGCTTCGACCAGCGTGCCGGAATTGCGCGATGGAACGCGGATCTTCATGCCCTTCAGGTCTTCGACCGTGCGGATCGGCTTCTTGGCACTGTAGAAGACATTCTCGGCGCTCGACCACAGGCCGACAAGCTTGACGCGCTTGTATTCAGGCTGGAACAGGTCGATGTTCTTCCAGATCGTCTCCGTGCCGGTCTTCTCCTCGACCACCCCGGGCAGCTCGGCAACGAGCGTCAACGGGAAGGTTGATGCGGTGTAGCCCGGCAGGCTGATGGAGAATTCGGCGACGCCATCGACGGCACGCGAATATTGCTCCGCCGGACCGGCACCCAATTCACCGCCATTGTAGAGCTGAACCTTGATTTCGCCCTTGGTTCCGTCCTCGACGGCCTTGGCGAACGGCGCAAACGTGCTCTCGACATAGGGATGGGTGGGCGCCATGAAATTTGCAAACTTCAGGGTTTCGGCTTGTGCGGACGACAGGGCGACGCCAAGCCCGATGAGGGCGCCGGCCAGAACGGTAATCTTGCGCATGAATTCCTCCCGAATGAAGACAAGGTTGATAAGGCAGTTCCGGCGTTTTGACTCCGCGGAGCAGCCGGCGCCAATTCAAAGCGGGGGACCTGTCATAATTATTGGCTATGACGTTCTTTTAAGGAGCGACATCGGCGATGAGTTCCAGCATGCGCTTCTGCGCATTGGTCGGTCGCCAGTTTTCCCGGCACGTCAGGCCGATCGGGCGGATGAGATGGTCCGTCGGATAGGTCAGGGTCACCAGCAGCCCATGATCGCATTCGCGTTGTGACTGATGGCGGGAGAGGCAGCCGAGATGGTCGCTCTCGTTCAGGAGCTCGCGCATCAGGAGCAGTGATCCGGATTCGATCAAGCTATCGGGCGCTTTTTTGTCGTGCGAGACAAAGATCGTCTCGAACTGGTCCCTCGTCGGTGTGCTGCGCCGGGGAACCACCCAGGGAAAGGCGAGCAGATCATCCACGGTCAGGTCCTCCCTTCCGGCGAGCGGATGACCCGGTCGTGCCAGAAGGGCCAGGCGGTCGTCGAACAGTCGTTGCTGCACCACATCGCCGATCGGCGCCGGTTCACGCAGTGCGCCGACGAGGAAGTCGATCGATCCACGACGGAGCGCGCTCAAGAGTTCGTCATAGGGACCGTCGTGAATCCGCACCGGATAGGTCGGCCGTTCCGCGCGGAACCGGGCAAGCGCCTGCGGCAGAATGCCGGAGCGTGCGAGCGGCATCGCGCCGATGACAATCGCGCCGGCCTCGCCGCCGTTGAATTCGGCGAGTTCCGTATCGGCCTGGTCGAATTCGTAGATCGCCAGCCGCGCCGCCTGGGCAAGCGCCTGGCAAAGACGCGTCGGCAGGATGCCAAAGGACGTCCGCTCGAACAGGCTGCGCGCGGCCTCCTGCTCGATCTGCGTGACGGCACGGTGGACGGTCGGCTGCGCCAGTCCAAGACGGCGTGCGGCCAGCGTGAAATTCTCGCTTTCGCAGACAGCGATCAGCGCCTGAAGCTGGGCATAGCTCAGGGACATGCGCAAGCGTGGCGAGATGTCACCCAGCACCGGATCGAGCAGCCCGAAGGCTGTTTCGACGCGCCGCAACAACACCTCTCCGCGCGGCGTGAGGAAAAACCCGTGCCGGCTGCGTTCGAACAAAGCACCGCCCGCCTCGCATTCCAGCTTGTTGATGGCCTGGGTCACGGCGGGCTGGGAAATGTGCCATTTTTCCGAGGTCAGCGTCAGAGACTTCAAATCCGCCACGGCCGCAAACAGACGCAAATGCCGTAGGTTGCGGGAGATCATAGCTTGGACAACACCGCGTCGGCACGCCTTGCCAGATCGTACTCACCCGGATCGATCTCCAGCGATGCCAGGCGACGCTGCCATTCCACCGTGCCGCGGCTCATCCAGTGCGGCGGGCCAAAGCCCCGCCGGGTCGTGCCGAACTTCACCACGCCGACCCTTTCGCCCGCAAGC
>Ga0172380_10001956_pt1 | contig 33993 bp, 27 predicted proteins | sample Leawe162metaG_FD_119747 | JGI IMG/M metagenome (GOLD analysis project Ga0172380, IMG submission 119747) | Leachate microbial communities from a municipal landfill in Southern Ontario, Canada - Leachate well 162 metaG | ecosystem: Engineered > Solid waste > Landfill > Unclassified | place... | reverse complement strand
GTTGCCGGGCGTTTCCAGCCCGACCTGGTGCTGATATCGGCCGGATACGACGCCCACTGGCAGGACACGATATCCAACATGACGCTTACTACCATGGGATTTGCGCGCATGACCAAGATCATCAAGACGATTTCAGACCAGTTCTGCCGCAGCAGGCTGGTATTCAGCCTGGAGGGAGGTTACAACCACACGGCGCTGGCCTATTCCGTCACCGCAACCATCGAACTGCTGATGGGTCATGCCGAGGTTTATGATCCGCTGGGGCCTCCTCCCATGTCATACTCACCACGTGATTTCGGCGATTTCGTTAAATCCATACGTAATATTCACAAAATACAAGATTGAGCCTGATAAAACAAAGAATGCGGGGCGCTTGCCCCGCATTCTTATTATGCACAGATAAAAGCTCAGCCTTCCTTGCTTCCGATGCCGAGGAAAAGGATTACCGCAACGCCCAATATCATGCCCGCTATGCCCATGAATGTGGCCAGCGGGATCATGAGCAAGGCCCATAAACCGATAAACATGTTCCTATCCATAAAGCCCCCTTGTAATCTCCATCAATCGATAAGCATTGATCATCGTTATCATGCGGCCTTTGATTCAGTTTTGAGGCCACGGTCCCACAGCACCAGCAGCGGACCGGCCACAAATATTGAGTCATAGATACCCACTACCACTCCAACCAGCAGGGCCATGATGAATTGCTGAATTGTCACTCCGCCGAACAGGAACAACGCAAGGCCTGTTAAAATCACCACGAGGCTGGTATTGATACAGCGGGCGATCGTCTCCAGTATGCTCGAGTTCACGGTTGTGGCGAAATCCCTGCTTATGCCTTTGCGGACATTCTCGCGTATGCGGTCATAGACCACACAGGTATTGTTGATGGCGAACCCCACTATGGTCAGCATGGCTACGATGAACATGGAGTCAACCTGATAGCCGATAAGCCAGCCCAGTATGGAGAAGATGCCCATGACGATCAATACATCGTGCAGCAGGGCGATCACGGCGCTGACGCCCCATTTGAAGGGACTGGGCATATGGCGGAAGGCAAAGGCAATGTAAAGTATCATGAAAATGGATGCCACCAGAACGGCGATGGCCGCGTTGCGCGCCACCTCGCTGGCCACTACCGGCGATACGGTCTCGAAGTCCCTGATAGTCACTTCTGCATTCAGCCCTTTCTCAAGGCCGTCGATCAGAGCTATTTTTTCATCGGTATCGATGTCCCTGGTACGGACGAGGAAATCGCCGTCGCCGGTCTTCTGGATCGTGGCATCGTCGTACCCCAGTTGGGACATTTGCTGCCTGAGCACACCCTGTTCAACCTGCTGGCTGAATCGCAGCGTCATAACAGTGCCGCTGCTGAAATCGATGCCAAGTTTGAACCCGAATGCCAGCATCGAGATGATGCCCGGCACAAGCAAACAAATGGAAATAAGAAAGAACCACTTGCGGTTACCTACGATGTTGATCATGCTTTTACTCCGTATAACCAGGTATTCTTAACAGCCCTCGCCGCTAAGGAGAGGAATAACCTGCTGACCGTGATGGCGGTGAACATGCTGAGGGCTACACCTATGAAAAGTGTAAGCGCAAAGCCCTTGACCATGAAAGCTCCAAAAGTATCGCCGAACCAGAAAAGAACAATACAGGCTATGAATGTAGTCACATTGCTGTCGCGTATGGCCAGCCAGGCGCGGTTGAAGCCTGCGTCCACAGCGGCACCCATTGTGCGTCCCGCCCTGAGTTCCTCCTTCATACGTTCAAAGATAAGGATATTGGCGTCTACCGCCATGCCGATTGACACAACACCCGCTGCAATGCCGGCCATCGTCAACGTGACCGGCACCAGTTTAAAAATGGCGGTCAGAATGATGCCGTAGATTATTAAAGCCAGTGTCGCTACGACACCCGCCATACGGTAGTACAGGATCATGAACAGGACTACCAGGATAAGGCCGATGGCGCCTGCTACGATACTCTTTTTAATTGAGTCCGCTCCCAAAGTTGCGTCGACAGTCTGCTCCAGAATAACGGACAGGGGCACATCGAGTGAGCCCGAGTTGAGCTGAATGGCCAGGTTCTGCGCCTCTTTCATATCCATGCCTTCGATGATGCCGGCGTTTTTGATCACGGCGCGCACCGTAGGATACGAGATGAGCTGGCCGTCCAGGAATATGCCCAGGGGTTTATTAATATTACGTTTGGTGATCTGCTCGAAAAGTATCGCCCCCTCATCGTTCCATTCGAATGCCACAGTCGGCTCGTTGGTATTGGATGTAAGCTCAACCCTTGAGTTGGGCTTGAGGTATTTACCGGTCAATTCCCTGGTCTGTCCGTCGCTACCGACGCCTGTGGCGATGGTCCAGATATATTCGCCTTGTTCATCGGTCTGCGGCTGTCCCGACAGGTCCGTGGTAGTCTCTTTAAACTCCAGCAGGGCGACCTGGCCTATCAGCTTCTTTGCCTCATCCACATTTTTTTCGCCGGGCAACTGAACCAGGATACGATTCTCGCCCTGGCGTTGAATGATCGGTTCCTTAACGCCGAACGCATTGGCGCGTCGTTCTATCTTGTTGAGGACGCTGGTCATGACCTGGTCTACCGTCTGCGACGGATCTTTCTTCGACAGGTCGGCCTCGTACACAAGGTATGCGCCGCCTTTCAGGTCCAGGCCCAGGGTGAGACCCTGGCGGCCGAAGCGGTCGCCCTCCAGCGGCACTATGGCCCAGACGCTGAATCCGACCAGCACGGCTAAAAACAGAAGCAGCAATATATCACTTGTTTTCAATTATCCTTTCACCCTCCTGAGCAATGTTTCAATCGCAATCCGGTACATATACCTTACTCACGCTGCACAACAGGCGCCCCTGTCAATCTCATTCCTTACGTATTGCAGAGCGTCCTCCCTGGTGCTGATCTCACCGGCCGCCTGGGCTTCCCTGACCAGCTTGAGCAACCTGCCGATGTCTTTTCCAGGGTGCAGCTTGAACTCGTTGATTAAATCGTTACCTGTCAGCAGGCGGACCGGCAATATCTCACTTTCCTGTTTATTATGAACATCTATTATATACCTGACCTGCTCAGTATGCATATGCCACTCTCGGATATCGACGCGCGGGCCCGCCACCGCCAGGTAATCCGCCAGCGCCAGGTAAATAATATCGATACCGGCGCCCTCTGTGTCCCTGAAAAAACGGTATATCGCTCTGTGAGTGGGTAAACCTTCGTGGGACATCTGCGCCGGATGAAGATGGTGATATACCAGATTCTCCACATAGCGTATCTCGCTGGTGCTGAACCTCAGCCTTCCCAGCATGGCGGCGGCGGTAACAGCGCCGTCCTTGGTATGTCCCAGAAATCTTATGCGTCCGTTTTCCTCGACAGTTCTGTCCTCGGGCTTGGCGATATCGTGCAGCAGCAAGCCCAACTTCAACAACGTCCTGCGGCTGCTACCGCCGGCTATCTCCTCAGCAAAGTGCTTCTCGATCTCCGGCTGCCACGGGACCGCCTCCAGCAGGTTGCCTTTGCCGTAAACCCAGTCGCTCTCCCTCAATATATACTCGAGGGCGGCAATGGATTCGATGGAGTGATCGAAAACATCCCAGTAATGTTCCTTCGGTTGCTTCACTCCCTTCATCGCCTCAATCTCCGGCATAATCCTGCACAGCAGTCCCAGATCATCAAGGTAACGCACCGAGTTGCCTGCATAAGGCAGAGACAGTATCCTGAGCAGCTCTTCCCTGACTTTCTCACTGGGCACCGTCTCCACCAGGTTGTTGTTTAAGCGCATGGTATCCTCGGTAATGGGCTCAATCTCAAGGTTGAGCTCTCTGGAAAGCCTGACCGCGCGCATCAGGCGCGAGGGATCTCTGTCGAATATTCTGTCGCTGACCTGCCTCAACAGGCCCTTTTTCAGGTCCTCCTCTCCGCCTGCAGGGTCAAGCAGAGATATCTCGCCCTCCACAAAGGCAGCCAGGTCAAGCCCCATGGCGTTCACAGTGAAATCGCGCCGCAGCAGGTCATGTTCGATATCACCTTCATAAGACGTGATATCTATATGCCACGGATCGTTTTCCCCGGCCACCACCACCCGCCCCACTTGGTTATCCTCGTCCAGCATAACGTAACGGCCGTCTACAAGCTCAGCAGCTTCCTGGGCAATAGCCAGCGAATCGCCGCTGACCGCGATATCGAGGTCGATCGTATCCCTGCCCACCAGCCAGTCACGCACAAAGCCACCTACTAAAAACGCCTTACATTCAGGGGCTGTGCATACCGGCGTAAGCCTGGAGAGGACACTCATCAGGTCCTGGTTGATTTCGAACACAGGCAAAGATTATAGCCCCGTCTGATAGCCTTGTAAAGTTGCCTCTACCATATCCGCATAGCCCCCAACCGAAGCTCAGTCACATTTATCGCTGTGATATAATTTAGTCACCATGCAATACAAACGCATCGTAATCAAGCTCGGGACCAACCTGATCACCGGGGGAGGCGGCAGGCTGGACCTGAAAGTCATGGCCGATCTGGCCGGACAGGTTGCGGAGCTGCACCGCAAAGGGCATGAGATAATCATAGTGTCATCCGGCGCCGTAGCTGCAGGCGGCGAGCTGCTCGGCATAAAAAATAAACGCCGGGACATACCTTTCAAGCAGGTCATGGCCTCCGTAGGCCAGAACCGCCTGATGAACATCTATTACGGCCTTTTCCTGGAGCACGGTATCAACGTGGCACAGGCGCTTCTCACGCGGGCAGACCTGACCGACCGGGCGCATTATCTGAACGCGCGTAACACTCTTCTGGCCCTGATCGACCTCAAGGTCGTCTGCGTGGTCAACGAGAACGATGTAGTATGCACAGATGAACTAGGTGAGCAGAAGTTCGGCGACAACGACAACCTCTCTGCCATGGTAGCCAACCTCGTGGATGCGGACCTGCTGGTGCTGCTCTCCGACGTGGAAGGCCTTTACTCCTCGGACCCTCAGCAGAACCGCAAAGCAAAGCTTATACCGGTGGTTGATAAGATAGATAAAACAATAGAGGAGATGGCGGGCGGCGCAGGCAGTGCGCGCGGCACAGGCGGAATGGTCACCAAGCTCGAGGCGGCGCGCCTGGCCACCTCCTCCGGCGTATCGGTGGTTATCGCTAAAGGCTCGCTCCCCCGTGTGATAATCGAAGCGGCAACGGGCAAAAGCATCGGGACGTTTTTCACGGCCCGTGACAGCAAGATCGAGAGCCGCCAGCGCTGGCTGCTTTCAGGATTATCCTGCGCCGGACGCCTTACCATAGACAAGGGCGCCACCGCTGCCCTGCGCAGACAAAAGAAAAGCCTGCTTCCCGCCGGTATCGTCGACGTGGAGGGCAGCTTCCATCGCGGAGATGTGGTCGACATATGTGAGAAAGACGGTAGAAGGATCGGCAGCGGTATCACCAATTACAGCTCCGCCGACCTGCTCCGTATTAAAGGGGAGCGGTCGGGCGTAATAGCCGATATGCTCGGATATGAATACGGTGACGAGGCCATACACCGTGACAACCTGGCGCTGGTCTGAATATTAATGGAGGCTATTCATGCAGGTAGATGTAAACGAATTAAAAGAGAAAGCTGCGCAGGCCAGGCTTGCCTCTAAACGGCTATCCTTTATCCCCACCGGCGTAAAGGATGAGGCACTCACGGCAATAGCAAAGGCTTTGCTGGACAAGGAAGACATCATCCTCCGCAATAATGAGAAAGACTATAAAGAGGCCGAAGCCTCCGGCATGAGCGCGGCCATGCTGGACCGGCTTATGCTCGACTCCAAACGGATAAAGGGCATGTCGGAGGATGTGAAGACCGTTGCGGCGCTTCCTGATCCCGTGGGGGAGATCATCGAGGAGCGCACCCTGCCCAACGGCCTGGCTCTGAGCAAAAAGCGGGTACCGCTGGGTGTGATAGGCGCCATCTATGAGAGCAGGCCCAACGTAACGGTGGATATATCGGTTCTATGTCTTAAGGCCGGCAACGCCGTTATACTTCGCGGCGGTAAAGAGTCGGCTCGATCCAATCTCGCGCTGGCAGGCACGGTGCAGGAGGCGGCGTACAGATCGGGTATTCCGGCCGGATCTGTACAATTCATTGAATCGGCCGACCGAAGCTTAGTTGACCGCCTGTTAAAGATGAAGGAGTACATCGACCTGGTTATCCCCAGGGGAGGGGCCGCATTGATCAAATTCGTAAGGGACAACGCGGCCATGGCGGTGGTGGCCGGCGGCATAGGCGTCTGCCATCTGTATGTAGATCGTACGGCGGATATCCAGAAGGCTGCCGCCATCACCTACAATGCCAAGGTTCAGCGCCCCACAGTATGCAATGCACTCGACTGCGTACTGGTGCACAAAGATATCGCGGCGGGATTCCTTCCCGTAATGGCTAAGGAGCTGGCCCAAGCGGAGGTGGAATTACACTGTGATCACCGCTCTCTGGGTATACTCAAATCGATCACGGATCTGAGTATCAGACCGGCGTTGGATGATGACTGGGGCAGGGAGTACCTGTCCCTGGTGATGGCGGTCAAGGTCGTCGATTCTCTGGAAGAGGCGTTGCAGCATATCGACCGCTACGGATCAGGACACTCCGAGGCGATCGTGAGCGAAGATGAGAGTTCAATTCAGCGCTTCCTGAACGAGGTGGATGCCGCCTGTGTCTACGCCAACGCAAGCACGCGGTTCACCGACGGAGCGCAGTTCGGCATGGGCGCTGAGATCGGCATAAGCACGCAGAAGTTCCATGCCCGCGGACCCATGGCCTTGAGAGAGATCACAAGCTACAAGTGGTGCATCAGGGGCAACGGACAGGTCCGGCCTTAGCGCAGACTGTCTAATGCCTTTTTCTGTTCTGCAAAGAGCTGCTTTATTCCCTTATCCGCCAGCGCGATCAAAGTATCAATAGTCTCCTTGGAGAACGGCTTGCCCTCCGCCGTACCCTGAAGCTCAACAAACTCCCCTTTGTCGGTCATAACAACGTTGAAATCGACACCCGCGCGGAAGTCTTCGTCGTAACACAGGTCGAGAAGCTTAATCCTATCGACCACACCCACGCTGGTGGCAGCCACCGCACACTTCACCGGCATCACCTTGTAGATGCCCTGCTTTCTCAATTTTGCTATAGCCACATAAAGTGCAACGTAGGCGCCGGTGATGCTGGCGGTGCGTGTACCGCCGTCCGCCTGCAGAACATCGCAGTCAACGGCAAAAGTCCTTTCACCCAGCGAGTCCATATCCACGGACGCGCGCAAGCTGCGCCCGATCAACCGCTGTATCTCCTGCGAACGCCCCTGCTGCCTGTCGGGATTGCGTTGAGTGCGCGTATGTGTGGCGCGGGGCAGCATAGCATATTCGGCTGTCACCCAGCCGCTGCCCTGTCCCTTGAGGAAGGGCGGCACCCTCTCCTCTACGCTCACGGCGCATATAACACGTGTGTTTCCTATCTCGATCAGGGCCGATCCCTCGGGGTAATCCTGGTAGCCCAGGGTAATCTTCACCGGCCGCATCTCGTCATTTGCTCGCCCGTCTACTCTCGCCATAATACTTCCTTTTTGCACAAATTCCCGCGCAAGTATAGCACCTCGCAATGACGTGATGAAAGTGCTATCCTTTCACTCACTATGCCGGCCGACGTCAATATCTGGATACTGGGCGGCACCGGCTTCGCTGCCGGCCTTCTGGGCTCCATGCTGGGCGTGGGCGGCGGCTTCATCATCGTTCCGGTGCTCACTCTAGCGCTGGGCCTGCCCATCCAGTATGCCATCGGCAGCAGCCTGATCTCTATCGTGATCAATGCCTGCACCGCAACCAGCGTCTATATACGCTGTCATATGACTAATCTTCAGCTCGGTTTGCTGCTCTCGTGCGCTCTCGTACCGGGCGCGGTTGCCGGTGCTTTCCTGGCAGCGAGTCTATCATCCCCCGTTCTCACCATCATCTTCGGATTGCTGATGGTCTACGTAGCCTACCTCATGATGCCCAAGAAACGTCGCAGACTTGACCCTGAGCAGGTAGAGGCCTCTAAAAAGGTTAGTGAAAAAGACCATGCTCCACACGCCTGGCTGGACGGATGTTACTATGATCCATCCATAAACCGTGAGATCGACTATCAAGTTCATCGCCCTGTGACAGGGCTGTTGACCAGCTTTTTCGCGGGCGTTCTTTCCAGCCTGCTGGGCATCGGCGGTGGCATAATAAACGTTCCGGTCATGAACCGGTTCATGAAAGTTCCTCTCAAGGCTACTATTGCCACCAGCGCCATGCTGCTCGCTTTCACCACCATGACCGGCGCAATTATCTATATATTTAACGGGTATGTCGTGCCCTATATCGTTGCGCCGCTCATTATCTGCGTATTCCTGGGCGCCAGGCTGGGGGCCGCATTGGCTCACCGGGCCCGCAGCGCACTGCTCATGTGGATATTTACATTTTTCCTGGCCGTAACAGCGGTCCTTATGATTCTCAAAGCGCTCAATATACTGGGGTGAAATGAAGATGGAATGCCGGTACGACACCCGTCATGAAAAGCTGCACCGCCTCAACCGGCGCATCAGCCTGGTGCTGCGCGCGGGTATAGCGGTCAGCCTTATATTGATCGTCTGTGGACTCATCATTTTTCTGGTGAGCGGCGCCCCGCACACATCTCCACTGCTGCCGCTGCCCTCGCTGGTAGACGGATTTGCCGCGCTCAATCCGGCGGCTTTCATAACAGCCGGCGTGGTCCTTATCCTGCTCCTGCCCGTGGCCATGCTGATACTATCGCTTGCGTACTTCGCCGCCGTGAGGGAAAGGCAACCGGTCATCGTTTGCATCGTGCTTCTGATAATGCTGACAGCCAGCCTCATTTTAGTATTGAAATGAATTGACCGCAGGCATGGCCTGTGATATTATTCGAATTAGATGTCGCCTCTGACTGAACTTCACGCGGAAATAGAACGCTGTAAAAATTGTGACCTTGCCAGGCACCGTACCAGGGTTGTGCCGGGCGAGGGGCCCGATGACGCCAAGCTGCTTTTTATCGGTGAAGCGCCGGGCTATCATGAAGACCAGACCGGCCGGCCTTTCGTAGGCCAGGCGGGCCAGTACCTGGACCAGCTTATCGGCATGATCGGATATAAGCGCAACCAGGTCTACATAGCCAACGTAATCAAGTGCCGGCCACCCGAAAACCGCGATCCTCTGCCCGGCGAGATCATGGCCTGCAGCAAATGGCTGGAGCGCCAGCTCGACGTGATCAAGCCCCGCGTGATTGTAACCCTGGGTCGTTATTCCATGGCAAAATATTTTCCCGGCGAAAGTATCAGCAAGGTACACGGCCGGGCCAGACGCTCGGGGAATGTAATTTATTTCGCCATGTACCATCCGGCGGCGGCGCTGCACCAGGGCAACCTGCGCCGGGTGATAGAGGCCGACATACTCAAATTGCCGGCGGTACTGGCGGAGGCCGGCAAGATGGAGGAAGAAAAAGAAAGACCGGCCCAGCTTAATCTTTTCTAAAATGCAATGACCCGTCACAAGTTAAGAATTATCCCCCTCGGCGGCCTCGGCGAGATCGGCAAGAACATGATGGCCGTCGAATACGGCGAAGATATCCTTATCATCGACTGCGGCATGATGTTCCCCGAGGACGAGATGCTGGGAGTCGACCTGCTGATTCCGGATATAACCTATCTGCTCGAGCATAAACACAAACTACGCGGCATCGTCATCACACACGGCCACGAGGACCATATCGGCGCCCTCCCATATATACTGCCGCAACTCGACCTCCCCATATATGCCACAAAACTCACGCAGGGACTTATCTCGGTCAAGCTCAAGGAGCACCGCTCCCTGATCAAGGCGCGGCTCAAGCTGATAACACCGGGCGTGCGCTTCCAGGTGGGCAGCTTCAAGGTCGAGGCCTTCCCTGTCTGCCACAGCATACCCGACGCGGTGGGGCTGATTATATATACGCCGCTGGGCGCAATCGTCAACAGCGGCGATTTCAAGATAGATTACACGCCGGTGGACGGACGTCCCACCGACCTTTCCAAGCTGGCCAAGCTGGGCAACGAAGGCGTGCTGCTGCTGATGGCCGATTCCACCTACAGCGAACTGCCCGGCTATACTCCTTCAGAGAAAATCGTCGGCCAGACCCTGGAGCATATCATCGGCGATGCGCCCGGCCGTGTCATCATCGCCACTTTCTCATCGTTGATATCCCGCATCCAGATGGTCATCGATGCCGCCACCCACCACAAACGCCATGTCTTCATCGTAGGGCGCAGCATGCGCGATACAGTCAAGATGGCCCTGGAACTCGGCTACCTGCACGACCCGGGTCAAGTACTATGTACTGCAGATGACCTTAAGAAGTACAGCCACAGCCAGACCATTCTGCTCACCACCGGCAGCCAGGGCGAACCGACCTCGGCGCTGGTGCGCATCGCCAACCGCGACCATCCCGAGATACGTATACATCAGGGCGATACCGTGGTCATATCCGCCACACCCATTCCCGGCAACGAGTCGCTTATCAACCGCACCATCGACAATCTCTTCCGCCAGGGCGCCAACGTTATATACGGCTCGCGCTCCAACGTGCATGTGCACGGCCACGGCAGCCAGGAGGAGCTCAAGATGCTGCTCACACTGGCCAAGCCCAGGTTCTTCATGCCGATACACGGCGAGTACCGCCACCTCGTCATACATGCCGGCCTGGCTAAAAGCCTTGGTATACAGGAGAGCAATATCTTCGTCATGGATAACGGGAATATGCTTGAGATCGACGGCGAAAAGGCGCGCATAGCCGGCAAGCTACCGTATGGAAATGTCTACGTGGACGGTCTGGTGCTGGGGCGCCACGCGCAGGTGATACTGCGTGACCGCAAGCTGCTTTCGCGCGACGGCATCGTGGTGGTTATAGTGGCACTGGACAAGAATAAAGGTTGCCTGGTCGGCACGCCGGACATCGTATCCCGCGGCTTCGTGGATGCCGAGCATGACGGCACCGTGATCAACCAGGGGCGCGAGCTGGTGGCCAGTACGCTGGGCAAGGGACACCATACCGAGCAGAGCGCCATACATACGCGTATCAAGGAGACCTTGAGCAAATTCTTCTACGAGAAGACCAAACGGCGCCCCATGATAATTACAACTGCTATCGAGGTATAGTAGAATAAACCTATGCCCGCCAGGAAAAGCAGTAGTACCAACAGTAAAAAACCATCGCAGAAGAAATCCGGAAAAGGCTCAGGCAATGCGTTTCTCCACTTCCTTTTCTCTCCCCCCGTGCTGCTCGCCATCATATTCGTGATAGCCGTCTGCCTGATAGTGGCCCTCTGGGCGCTCATCACACAGGCCATGGGCGAGCTCGGCGCGGAGATCGCCTCCGCCCTCGATGCAGCCGGAGCTAATATCGTAAGCCTGATGGGCCTGGGCGTTATCTTCGTGATAATAGCCGTCATAGGGCTGCTGGTTATCATCGGCCGCCCCTCGTTCTTCGCGCGCAACTGGAATTATTTCATTGCTGCGGCCGCCTTCATGACGGCCGCCTGGGGCCTGCTTTCCTATCTTCGCCCATCCGGCTCCGGAATACTGGCACAGGTTACGCTGGGAGGCCTCATCGGGCAGGCTATTGTTACCGATTCTCCGGTTATAGGTATGTTGATTATTTTAGCGCTGGTTCTGCTGGGCGTATTCCTGGTGGCGCCCGAATGGACGCTGGGACTTTTCAAGCGCACGGCAAAAGGAACGGCGGGAGCAGTCGGCGGGATAGCTGAAGCAGTCAAAGACTCCAACTCGCAGAAAAAGGCTTTGCCGCCCGTAAAAGCGACGGAAGAAAAACAAACTGCGCTGATTGAGAAAGGTGAAGAACCGGTCGCGCCTATCGATACCGCTGTGATGGACAGGCTGCGTTCCGGCATAATCGTTGGCGGCTGGTCGCTGCCCAACATAAATATTCTTGACAGGATAGCCGAGACCGTCATCAGCGACAGCGAGATAGAGAAGCGCCGGGAGACCATCGAGGAGGCGCTGGCCAGCTATGGTGTTGAGGCAAAGGTGATCGAGGTGAACCGCGGTCCCACTGTCACGCAGTTCGGCGTCGAGCCCGGCTGGGACCGAAAATTCAAGGAGGTCCGTGAGAAGGACCGCGACGGCAACGTCTCCTCCAGGCAGGAGGAGGTCGGACGCACGCGCGTCAAGGTCGAGCGCATCAATTCTTTGTCCAACGACCTGGCGCTGGCGCTGGCGGCGCCCAGCATCAGGATCGAGGCGCCCGTGCCCGGCAAGTCCATGGTGGGCATCGAGGTGCCCAACACAACCTTCGGCTCAGTCGGCCTGCGCGGCGTGATGGAGAGCACGGCCTTTCAGAAGATGCTGGCTAAATCGCACCTGGCAATTGCGCTGGGCAAGGGCGCCGGTGGTGAGACCATCGTGGCCGACCTGACTAAAATGCCGCACCTGCTGATCGCCGGCGCCACAGGCAGCGGCAAAAGCGTATGCCTCAATTCCATCATCTGCTGCCTGATGATGAACAACACGCCTGACGCCGTGCGCTTCGTGATGGTGGACCCCAAGCGCGTCGAGCTGGTCAATTACAACAACATCCCGCACCTGGTATCGCCTGTAGTTGTGGACACGGAGAAAGCCGTGATGGCTTTGCGCTGGCTGAGCGCCGAGATGGACATCCGTTACAAGCGTTTCTCAGCCTCCAAGGCGCGTAATATAGAAGACTTCAATAAGAATAAGCAGCCCTCGGAATGCATGCCCTACATCATTGTCATAATCGACGAGCTGGCCGACCTGATGATGGCAGCATACGACGAGGTCGAGCACGCCCTCTGCCGCCTGGCGCAGCTTGCGCGCGCCACCGGCATACATTTGATCGTTGCCACGCAGAGGCCGTCCGTGGACGTTGTGACCGGACTGATCAAAGCCAATTTCCCCACGCGCATGAGCTTCGCGCTGACCTCGCAGGTGGACTCCCGCACCATCATCGATTCCGCCGGGGCTGAGAAGCTTCTGGGCAGGGGCGATATGCTTTATATGCCGCAGGACGTCTCCAAGCCCAAGCGCCTGCAGGGCACCATGGTCGGCGACGGTGAGATCGAGAGGCTTGTCACCTTCTGGGCCAACCAGCGCCGACAGGAGGCTCAGCCGGTAAAATTCGAGGAGATGGCCAGGGCAACCCCCGATGGCAAGAAATCAGCCGAGGACGAGTTGCTGGATGCCGCCCGTAAGCTCGCGCTGGAATCCAAGGAGCTCTCCACCTCCTACCTGCAGAGAAAGCTTGGGATAGGATTCCCACGCGCAGCCAGAATCATGGACAGGCTGAAAGAAGAGGGGTTCGGGAAAGAGAAGGAAAGAGAGAAAGGGGAAATGTGAACGGTTCAGTCTCGCATATTAGCAGGAATTGCTATTAGCAAAGATTTATCTGATTCAATATCATCGACTCGGCGATTATAAATCTCAAGTAGTCGCCGAAACTCACCAACAAGCTGGCTTCTTGAAAATGCGGATAGTTCCTCAACATTCTGGCCCACGAAGGATTCGATTGACTCCACAAATACCCTCCCTGGTAAAAGCATCTCAGCGTTGCCTTTAGCAGCCGCCAATAGACGGTCAGGAACCAGCAGATATACCCGAAAGCCGTCATCAACATTTGACTTGCATTTATCATAGACTGCTTGCATCGGTGAGACCGTAATGTGAAATATTGTATCGTTTATCAGGAAATCACCCCTCCGCTTTAGCTGTTCATCAGCGGTGCTGGAAGAATAATTTTCAACATCAATACTGGGATATCTCAACTTCAGCTTGGCACCAACCAAGTATTGCGCAATTTGCCCTTCTTTACCTCTGTCGCTAGCCGCCTTCAATAGGTTATGAATAAATTGCCAAGTGCTGAAAGAAGGATCATATAGTACTTTGAGTACCTGGCGATTATGAAAATCGTTGATCCTTTCCACCAAGAATTGTTGAAGCCGTTTCAGTACCAGATTACGCTCACGCTTTGACAGTCTATCCAGTTTCATTTCAGCTATCGATTGCAACATAAGTCCCATGTCTCCGGCGCCACCTCTATTCGTTCGACCACCCTCCCTTAGAAAAGGCCGGGTTTCACCGAATTTTTTCAAAATGCCAGCTATAGCAGACGCACTAAGCCCCGCAATCTGAGATTGACCTTTTTTAGTTCTATATGAATCTAAATCCAAATTGAACTCGTCCTGCAATTTATCAAGTATGAGTAAAGCCGCTGCTATTGTTCCCCTGGCAGGTCCTTCGGATACTTTATGTACCTTCAATTGAAAAAACCATATGTCGAATATGCGTAGCGCTCGATCAATTACATCTGATTCCATTATAAACCTCAACCTGCGGCTTCAATATAACTCCCCTGCTAAGCTCATTCACAAGGGGATTCAGATAGTAGTTCGCTAACCATTCTATCACGGGTATGCAGACCGCATCACCAAAGCCAAACAGAGCTTGGTTCAATGGTACAGCAACCTCATAGTCATCTGCCCCCATTAAACGCGCACATTCTCTAGGGTTAAGCAACCTAGCAAAACACTTGCCATCTCCGGCTTTGAGTAGTATTTGTCGCCCACTCCCACCCCTCGGGGTACGTAAACAACCTGCTAATCCATCAGACCGCAATTCCGCCATTGACTTGCCTTTTCTAACACGTCTAAATATTGTCCCATATGAATAATAGGAATTATTCATCATTTGCTCAACCACTTTTCGATGTTTTGCGCTCATCTGATTCAAGAGATAATCGACACGACTGGTACTCCACCACTCTTTCGATCCGTCGTCCAAATTTTCTATAATGTCCTCAAAACTGATCTTCCTTGATGGTTGGTTTGGCAACTTACGTAAACGCCATGTTATTTGTGGATGAAGCAAAACGAAATCTGCAAGCGCTTTTGGCCTCACGTTGCTCTCATAGAACTGGTAGCTTTCATTTATATTAAGAGGTTCAATACTATCCCCACATCCTCGAACACCAATAATGAATAGTCTTTGCCTGCTCTGTGGAACAAACTTCGCTGCATCCAGTATTAGGGCATCAACCTGATAGCCCAAGTTATTTAGCGCCGTTAATGCGTCTTCAAGATCCTTCCCATGATTTGAATTCAGAAATCCAACCACATTCTCAATCAACACAATTGGAGGGCGCCTCTTCCCCATTTCCTCCAATATCTTCACGAATCCCCAGAAGGCGGAAGATTGCTTGCCACGCAGCCCAGATCTCGATCCAGCTAGCGACAAGTCATTACATGGGAAGGAAGCAGTCGCAAGGGTAACCGATGGAACCGCGTCTCCTGAAATTGCGTGGATGTCCCCAAGTACAAAAATATCACTTGACTTATCAAAATTGTCTTCATACATCTCATGTTTTAGGGGATCTATGTCGTTCGCAAAGCGAATCGACCAGCCATGTTTTTCCAATCCCATGCGCATCAGGCCGATCCCCGCAAAAAACTCGGCAAATGTCTTATTGGTGACCATCGAATTGGAGTGATCCGTATGGCCGTTGTTGATCGCATCCAAAGTCAGACTAATACATTTCTCCAAGTTACTCTTAATCTCGGATTCCCAGAAACGCACAACCGTCCAACCATCAGACAGCAATTTTGTCACATTTCGACAATCACGATCCATATTACGACTAATTTTATTGATCCAATACTTTTTATCCTTTACATTTGTGAATTGCGCGTCTAGCGACGAAAGTCCGCGTATCCGCCATTGATGACCATGCCAAAAATCTCCATCAACAAAAACAATTACTTTCCGGGAAGGCAATACCAGATCAGGTTTACCAGGCAATGCTGGATCGTATAATTTGTATCTAAAACCGTGTGCCCACAGAGCTTTGCGGAATAGCATGTCGGGCTCCGTATCCTTGGAATGGACACGTCGCATGATTGCGGATGTTTCTTTCACTGTACGCATATTGGCCTTTCAACCGACCGGGCTGACTCTATCACGAATTATAACAACATTTAAGCCAGTATTGTACCGTCATACTTTGGGGAAGGGAGGAAGTCCCTAATTTATTATCTCAATAACTCGGCCGACCTGGCCGCTTTCCAGCCGGACCTTGATGCCATGGGAATGAAATGATGTATTTGTCAAAATATCCTTAACTATCCCTTCAGTCGGTTTTCCAGACCGTTGATCTGCCTTCATTACTATTGAGACCCGAAGGCCAACTTTTATATTTTCACGCTTTGTAACGCTCATATTGTAATTCTATCTCATATTATTCTTCTTCACTGTGAATATTTTCTGATCGGCTTCAGGAGATATCCCAATCCGTTAAGTTTGATTTCATAAAGAGCCGATAGTAGCGTACCAATTTTTCCCGGAGGGAAACCTTTCTGATGAAACCAGACCAGATAAGGTTCAGGCAGATCACAAAGGATATAGTCTTTGTATTTTCCAAAAGGCATTTTTATAGATACCAGGTCAACTAACATTTGGGGATTGATGGGATCGGCTATATTTTCATCCATTATTGCTTAGTCCAAATACAATACATACTATATCCGATGACCTTCCCTCTGTAAACCGAAATGACCGCACTCAGATTCCCACCCATTTTCCGACCTTCATATCAACTCATTTAATATCCCCGCATACTGCGGTATAATAGCGGGAAATTCCCGTTTAAAGGAGGCAGACCGTGAAGATTGAGCCTATCACCGCCAAACCGAGTAAAGAGGAGCTGGACGCGCGCCTTGAAAAGGTTCGCGAGCAGATGGAGAAGCAAAAACTGGACTACTATGTCTCTTTCTCCCCTATCAACGTCTATTACCTGACCAATTTCGCCAATCTTGTGCACGAGCGGCCGTTCATACTGGTGATTGGTAAAAAGGGGCCGATGAAAATGGTATGCCCGCTGCTGGAATCGACGCATGTTAAGGCCAGGGCTCGCTGCGACCTGGATTATGTCATTTACTACGAGTTCCCGGCGCCTGAGGGGCAGAACTGGTTCGACGTTTACAGGCCGCTCCTCAAAGACGACGACCGCGTCGGCATCGAGTCAGCCATGCCCGCAGGTATCCTCAAGGAAACCCGCGGAACTACAGTGATAACCAATATCATTGAGGATATCCGTGTCATCAAGAGCGAGTACGAGATCGGACGCCATGTGCACGCTTGCCAGGTGGTGGACGAGGGTATGAAAAAGGTGTTGGAGCTTACCAGGGTGGGAGTACCCCTCATCACCATCTACAGCGGGATAGTGCAGGCTATGATGGCCAAGGCACTCTTCGAGGTGGCAGACATCAACCTGATCGCCAGCAAGTTCCAGGGCGCTGTCTGGCCGCCCTCCATCTCGCACGACCCCCATATCATACCGACCGCATTTATGACCATGGAGGAGGGAGGGCCCTCCTGCTCGATCGTCGGTGCTACCGTGGACGGCTACGGCGTGGAAATAGAGCGCACGCTGTTCCTGGAGTATGTTCCGGATCACGCTAAGAAGCTGTTCGATATTATGATGAAGGGGCGCGCGCTGGCCTACAAGCTGGCACAGCCGGGCACCGTGCTGGAGGAGATAGATAAACAGGTACGTCAGGTCTTTATCGACGCCGGATACGAGAAGAACATCATACACCGCACGGGACACGGCTTCGGCATCACAGGACATGAGGATCCCTTCCTGGCGCTGGGCGATAAGCGCAAGCTGGCGCCGGGCATGATCGTCAGCATCGAGCCGGGCATCTATTTCCAGGGCAAGGGCGGCTACCGCCACTCCGATACCGTGCTGATCACCGAGAACGGCAACCTGAAATTGACCCATGCGCCCGATCAACTGGAAGAGCTACTCTTTAAGAAATAAGGGGGTTATGAATATGAAAGAACCGGTTAACACGCAACCCCGGGAATATAAAACGGGCGGCGGCAGCGCCATGTACATTCTGGTAATCTGCACATTGCTGTACGTCATCAACTACATCGACCGGCAGGTTTTCTCCGTGGTGCTGCAGCCCATGAAGGTCGAGCTGGGCCTGACCGATACCCAGTGCGGACTGGCGCAGACCCTGTTCATACTGGGCATGGCGCTCTTCTCCTTCCCTGTGGCGTACCTGGTCGACCGCTGGAGCCGCAATAAGACGATCGGTATCATGGCCCTACTCTGGAGCCTGTTCACCTTCCTGACCGGCTCCGCTAAAAGCTTCACGTCGTTGATAATACCGCGCAGCCTGGTGGGCGTTGGCGAGTCCGGCTTCACCGCAGGCGGTGTGGCCATGGTCAGCGCAGCCTACCCCCCGGAAAAGCGCGCCCGCATGCTGGGCATCTTCAATATCGGCATCCCGCTGGGCGCCGCCATCGGGGTTATCGCGGGTGGCGCTATCTCGGCCGCCATGGGCTGGCGCTGGGCTTTCTATATCTTCGCCATACCCGGCATCATCCTGGGCATCATGGCCTTTTTCATGAAGGATTATAAAACCCCGGCTCATTCGGACGCGACGGGTACAAAGAGTAATTTCGGCAAGTCTATCGCATCGCTGTTCCGCATACGCAGCCTGGTCCTGTATTTCTTCGGCTACGGCATCATGTGCTTTATGACGGTATCCGTACTGGTCTGGGCGCCGGCTCTGATGATGCGCCTGATGAATATATCAGAAGCGACGGCCGGCATGATTGTGGGTGGATGGGCACTGACGGCCATCATCGCAGCCCCGTTCGGCGGCTGGTTGGCCGACCACTGGCAGAAGAAGACCGGCAAGGGCCGGCTCTACCTCCCCGCACTGGCCTCCGTACTGGCCGCCATAGTGCTGGTGATCATGGTGATACTCAAATTCGGCCCTATCGGCATAGCATTGGGCTTCGTCTATGGGTTCCTCTCAGTGATCGGATCGCCGGCGCTCAACGCAGTCTCGCAGGACGTAGTGCCTGCGGCCCATAAGGGCCTCTCCATGGGGATGGCCGTGTTCGCCGCCTACATGTTCGGCGGCGCCTGGGGCCCCTCCGTGGTGGGAGCCATCTCCGACGCGCTGGGAGGAGACGCCCAGGGTCTCATGATGGCCATGCTAAGCACCACCATCGCGGGCCTTATCGCAGCGGTGCTGCTCTGGCTGGCTGCGCGCACCTATCCTGCCGATATGGACAAAGTCCAACAGGAAACCCTCATCGCTAAATAAGCATGGAGAAAGAAACATGAAACTGACAACGCTGCTGCTGCTGCAGGTCATTTACTTCATACTGGGAATCCTGTATAACGGCGTCAGTCTATTTCTTATATCGCAGGGACAACCCGGGCTGGCGCCCACACAGCCGGTCATGGGCACGATATCGATGATAACCTATGCGCTTTTCCTTATTCCGGGCTACCTGCGCAAGCTCACGCTTTACAGGATATTAATGGGAGTGGCTATCATCGTTATAGGATACGGGGGCGTGGTCACTCACATCATCAACATCTTTATCCAGCCGCAACTTTACAGCTCGATCCTATCATGGACGCTGGCTGTGGGCATCAATCTCTTCGGTCTGGTACTGAATATCATAGCTGTATCGGGCAAGTTCAAGCGGGACTGAACTGTGCAGCACATGCTGTGCCGGAACCGGTAAGACCGGCTACGTTATGTTAATTTAATTATACGTGGTATGCTTAAGTTATCACAGGCTTGACTAACCCATTACTGACATAGCCGTGGTAGGAGAATAAGGTATATGGCCGGCAGGGCTGGCTATCCAGGGGTTGGGAAAAGCGCTGTTAAGCCGGCTGAGAAAAACGGCGCTGCGGCGGGGAATGCTGTATCATCATCTGTAAATGTACAGCCCAAAGCAAACAAGAAATTCATCCGCAAAGTCAGCATAACCGCTTCTCAAAAAAAGCAGAACCCGGATAAACTCGTACAAGCGTTGAAGATTCGCCTGGCCGAGCTCAAGCGGCAGAAAGAAGAGTTCCGTGAGCGAGAGCAAAAATACCGGCATCTGGCTGATTACTATGAACGGCTCAACGATATTTCCACTTCTTTTGTTAAGTCTTCCGACATAAAAGATTTGTACAAGCGTATTGCAGAGGGCTTCCGTCGCTTAACCGGTTCAATTGCTGCAACTTTCTCAGTTTATCATCAGGAAGCGCATACATTACAAGCCGTTTCTCTATCCGCCGATCCTGCTTTCCAACAGAAAATCGATACTTTCTTCGGCCAGGAGCTTTTCGAGATGCAGATGCCTTTCAGCCGGGATATGCGTGAACAAATGCACAGCCAGTTAATAAGAAGGCCAAAAGACCTGGTCGAACTTTCGATGGGAACAATATCCCGAGACATCTCTGACATCGTCATGGAGGCTATCGGTTGTGATCAGATAGTTGCACTTGCAATATGCTATGGATCAGAAATACAGGGATCATGTGTGGCATATATGCCGGCAAATACGCCGGTTGTGCCGGACGACGCGTTGAAGACTTTCCTTCATATGGCAGCACTGGCCATCAAACGCAAACAGACTGAAGCGGCGCTAAAGGAGAACGAGTCTCTCTATCGATTGCTGGCAAACAATACGGTTGATGGCATATGGCTTCTGGATATGGACCTCAAGCTTACTTACTGCAGTCCTTCATCTGCAAAACAAAGCGGCTTCACGTTGCAGGAGATAACGGAGATGTCACTGGAGCAATACTTCACTTCGGAGTCGCTCAAAATTGTGGCTGAGGCATTTTTAGAGGAGATGCCCAGGGTGCAGGCCGATCCCAATTACAATCCCGTCCTGACTCTTGATCTGGAATATTATAAAAAAGACGGCACAGCATTTTGGGCGGAAAGCAAGTTCAGCGTAATCAGGGATAAGCGCGGCAAACCGGAATCTATCTTGGGTGTGGCCAGAGATATTACTGAGCGCCGGCTGGCGGAGAAAGCGCATCGGGAGAGCGAAGAAAAATACCGCTACCTTTTTGATAACGCCGGCGAAGCTATCTTTGTTGCAGAGGCGGGCAATGTAATATTTCTAAATCCTCAGACGTCCAGAATGATCGGCCATCCCTCTGCGGAGATATTAGAAAGACCGTTTACTGAGTTCATTCATCCGGATGACAGGCAACTGGTGATCGACCGGCATATAAGGCGCTTAAAGGGGGCAGCGCTTCCAGGCCGGTATGAATTCCGCATTATCAATAAAAACGTCGCCATTAAATGGGTGGAACTGAATACGGTCGTAATAACCTGGGAGGGCAAACCGGCAACCCTGAATTTCCTGGATGACATCACCGAGCGCAAACATGCAGAGGAAGAACTGAGTATCCAGAATTCATTATTATCTGCTGTCGTAAACAGCCCAGAGGATATCATAATCTTCTCCGTCGATAGAAAATATTGTTATACGGCATTTAACATGAAACACCAAAATGAAATGCGTAGCGTCTGGAATGTTGATATTGAGATTGGCATGAACCTGTTGGAATGTATGACTATCCCTGAGTTGCGCGAGTCAGCGAAGCAAAGCATAGATCGTGCACTGACCGGGGTCCATTTTATGGAAGAACAGTATCAGACGGATAAGGATATTTTCTACGAGCTCGATTGGAATACCGTCCGTCAGAAAGATGGATTCATCATTGGCGCTACCTGTTTTGTTCGTGATATCACGGAGCGTAAGCGTGCGGAAGACAAATTGGCTAAAAGCTACCAATCCGTGAAGAAAACTTTGAATGATGCTATCAACACCATAGTTAAGATCGTGGAACTGAGAGACCCCTACACTGCAGGTCATCAGCAGAGAGTGGCCGACCTGGCGACCGCCATAGCCGGGGAAATGAAGCTGGATGATTCTCGAATCGATCAAATCAGGACTGCGGCATTAATTCATGATATAGGGAAAATGTATGTGCCGTCCGATATTCTCAGCAAACCGGGGAGGCTGTCGAATATCGAATTTAATCTGATAAAAACACACTCTCTGAGCGGCTACGATATTGTCAAAGGTATGGACTTCCCCTGTTCCGTAGCAAACGCGATTCTGCAGCACCATGAAAGGCTGGATGGCTCGGGTTATCCCGGCGGGATAGAGGATCATGAAGTAATTTTGGAAGCAAAAATACTGGCAGTTGCGGATGTGGTTGAAGCCATGGCTTCGCACCGTCCATACCGGTCGGCACCGGGCATATCCAGGGCGCTTGAAGAGATATCAGAGAACAAGGGCAGACTGTATGATGCCGATGTGGTGAATGCCTGCCTGGAGCTCTTCAGAAACAACAAATTTAAGTTCTAATCCATTTAATATTTCCATATTTTTACACCTCTATCTGCCAGGAAAAACCGCTTTGAACCCCTAAAACCGGAGTACCCGGTATATAAGGTTTATGGCTATTTATGTAATCCAATTATTCATGATATTATTAAATCATCCGGTCGATAAATCTCATATATCCATTCCTCGAGTAAAGGATATGAAGTATGGCAGGCAGGGCTGGGAAAAAAGAGGCCGGCAAAAGCAAAACAAAGCCGGCATTGAAAAAGGGCGTTGGGCGGGCGAAACGTGAGAAGAAGGTTGAGGAACAAACGCATATCGCGCTGGAAAAATACCGGATCCTCTTCGAATCATTCCCCCTGGGCATCAGCATCACGGATGACCGTGGCAACCTTATAGAAGCCAACAAAGAATCCGAGCGCCTGCTGGGCATGTCACGCGATGAGCATGATCAGCTCAAATATGACGGACCGGAATGGAAGATCGTTCGTCCCGACGGCACACCCATGCCGCCCGAAGAATACGCCAGTGTCCGCGCTTTGCGCGAAAACCGCCGCATCGAAAATGTGGAAATGGGGATCGTTAAAAACGGTGATGAGATCACCTGGATCAACGTAACCGCCGAACCTATTCCTCTGGAAAACTTCGGCGTGGCGATCACTTACGGGGACATCAGCTCACGCAAGAGACTCGAGAATGATCTGGAAAAACAACGCCGTGAATTCAAGCATATTATCGATTCTGCGCCGATAATAATTTTTTATAAAGATCTGGCAGGGAGAATGATCCGCGTAAACAAAACGTTTTCCGAAGCTCTAAATTTGTCTGAAGGTGAAATACTGGGGAAAACAGTCTTTGACGTATATTCGGCGCCTGTAGCTCAGGCCATGACTGACGACGATCAGGAAGTTCTCAGGACAGGGCGTCCCAAACTGAATATCGAAGAGCCTTATGAATCCGCCAGCGGTATTAGATGGGTGCGCACGGATAAAGTGCCAATTATCGACGATAGCGGCCGCACCGTCGGACTGGTAGGATTCGCCCAGGATATCACAGAGCGCAAACGTGCAGAGGAAGCACTACTGGAGAGCGAAAAACATGTCAAGATGAAGCTTGACGCAATTCTTTCGCCTCAGGGGGATATCGGAAAACTGGAACTGGGGGACATCCTTGATATCCAGGCCATTCAGTCGATCATGGATGATTTTCATAAACTCACCAATATATCGGCCTGGATACTCGACGTAAAAGGCAATATCCTCGTCTCTACGGGCTGGCGAGATATATGCACACAATTTCACAGGGCCAACATTGAGTTATGTGAGAACTGTATCGAGAGCGATACTCAGCTCTCCCAAGGGGTAGCGCCGGGCACATTTAAAATGTACAAATGCAAAAACAATATGTGGGACCTGGTGACACCCATAACCGTGGGAGGAAAACATATCGGCAACCTGTTCCTGGGACAGTTTCTATTTGACGATGAAACTGTGGATTACGAGCTGTTCCGCTCACAGGCGCGTCGACACGGGTTTAACGAGGCTGAGTATCTCGCAGCGCTCGAGCGTGTGCCCCGATTTAGCAGAGAGACTATCGACACCTCAATGAGCTTCTACTCTAAATTTGCTCACATGATCTCAACTCTCAGCCACAGCAATATCGCCCTGGCACGCTCGTTGACTGAGAAAAATGGTCTGCTGAGCGCACTGCAGGCGAGCGAAGAGCAGTACCGCCTGCTAGCGGAACATACCACCGACTTCGTATGGCTGATGGATATGAACCTCACTCCTACATACCAGAGCCCTTCCGCAGAAAGGCTCACCGGATTCACTCACGAGGAACTGGCCGCGCTTCCTTTTGAAAAACGCCTAACGCCTGAATCACTTCAGCTGGCAGCCGAAATGTTTCTCAAAGAGATGCCCCTGGTAGCTGCTGACCCGGAATATAATCCCATCCTCACGTTGGAGCTTGAGATCTACCGCAAGGATGGTAGCACCCTGTGGTCGGAGAATAAGTTCTCCATAATCAGGGATGAAAATGGTCAGCCGGTGTCCATCCTGGGTGAGGCCAGGGATATCACCAATCGCAAGCTGGCCGAAGCGGCGCTGCACGTGAGCGGAGAAAAGTATCGCAGCCTTGTGGAAACATCCGGAGCCGGTATCGCCTCTTTTGACCTCAAAGGCAATTTCATATTTACCAATGCTACGGTCTGCCTGTGGGCCGGCCTAACTGTGGCTGATATTATCGGCCAACCGTTAAATAACCTCATACATCCGGATGATACACCGGCCCTGGTGAAAATGCTCTCAAATATGACAGATGGTGAAACGGCCGGGTCTGACTTCGAGTTCAGAATAATCCACAAAGATGGAAACATCACCTGGCTGTATACTAATCCCACACCGATTATCCTGGATGGCAAATCAGTTGGTTTTAACGCCATCCTGCAAGACATCACCAGACGCAAGCAGGCAGAGGAGGCTCTACGTCAATCGGAAGCAAAATACAGCACTGTCCTGGAGCAAATTGAAGAGGCCTATTATGAAGTGGACCTTGACGGAAACCTGACCTTCTTCAATGAAGCAACTTGTCATCAGCTGGGTTATTCCGTAGAAGAGCTAAAAGGGATGAACTATCGGGTTTACACATCCAAAGAGGATATGAGGCACATATACGAGATATTCAATCAGGTCTACCTGACGGGGAAACCGAACACTGGATTTTCTGTATCTCGAATTAGAAAGGACGGATCGCGATTATTCACCGAGAATTCAGCCCTGCCCATGCGAGACGAGGCTGGCAAGATAATCGGCTTTCGTGGAGTCGCCCGTGATGTTACAGAGCGCAAGCGTGCGGAGGAGGCAATTCGTGAGAGCGAGGAGCAATACCGTCTGCTGGCGGAACACACTACTGACACCGTTTGGCTCTTAGATATGAATTTAAAGACCACGTATACCAGCCCCTCCTCGGAAAAGCTCCTGGGCTTCACGCAACAGGAGCTTATAGAAATGCCACTGGAGAAGTACCTCGTGCCGGATTCGCTCAATCTAGCAGCTGAAGCATTGTTTGCCGAGCTACCCAGGATAGAGGCCGACCCGAGCTACAATCCCATCGTGACGCTGGAGCTTGAGTATTACCGCAAGGACGGCACAACTCTGTGGGCGGAAAACAAGTTTAATCTAATACGGGATGCGAATGGCAAACCGGTTTCCATCCTTGGTGAGACAAGAGACATCACAGAACGCAGGGAGGCCAAGAAAAAGTTGGAACAAACGCTGGCGGCGCTGGAAAAGACCTTGCGCGATACCGTAATAGCCATATCCAAGATGGTCGAGATGAAAGACCCCTTTACAGCGGGCCACCAGATACGCGTGGCCCAACTGGCAAGCGCCATAGCCAGTAAAATGAATATGCCGGACGAACAGATCGCTATCCTCAATACGGCAGCAACCATCCACGACATCGGCAAGATCTATGTGCCTTCAGATATACTCAGCAAACCCGGCAAGCTGAACCCTCTGGAATACGAGATAATCCAGACGCATGTCCGCGGCAGTTACGAGATATTGATGGGGATAGATTTCGCCGGCCCCATCGCGGAGATCGTATTTCAGCACCACGAGAGGATGGACGGCTCAGGCTATCCCCGCGCCCTGAAGGGCGCCGATATACTTCCTGAAGCTAAAATACTGATCGTTGCAGATGTGGTGGAGGCGATGTCGTCACACAGGCCATACCGAGCTTCCATGGGCATTGACAAAGCCCTTGAAGAGATAAGCATCAACAGGGGCAAGCTATACGACGAAGCTGCAGTGGACGCCTGCCTGGATCTCTTCAATAACGACCGATTCTGGTTTAGCCCGGTTGAATCTTCGTGAATAGTGTGATCATTCACCAGCGGGCGTGGTGCTCCTCCGCCCAGCCGATAAGGTTATTAATCCCTATTCTCTCTCCAGTGTCGGTGACAAGCGTCCCGCTGTAGCGGCCGAACATCTGATGGACCTCGCTGGCCAATAGACCAACATCGGTCCTGGCCACCCGCTCGAAGAAAGGTTTGAATTCAAGCTCAAGCCGCCCGTCCGACGAGGTCATCAGCCAGGGCTTCTTAAAATTAGTATTGTCGTACTTGTAGTCCACGTTGCCCAATTTGTGTACTTTCCCCTCCAGTATGATTGCGTTATCGCTCAGCTCGGCATCGTTGCCGATGCCGCCACCGGCATTTATCCCGATGCTGCGTCCATCCGGCAGGAACCGGGAGAAACTGGCCCAGATCCAGAATGATCGATACGGCCACACTCCCGCACCCCAGTCCAGCGTCCCCAGACATTCATCGGGGCTGATGTGATATAACTTCAGTTTTTTATCACCGCCCTCTGCTGTTTCGGCCCACCCATACTCGATGGCGCCTTTCGCAGGCATGCAGTTGACCTTGCGCGTGTAGTAGAAACGCCTGTTTTCATAGGGAAATATATTAACTACAGATTCATGCCCTTCCCTGAGCAATAGCTCCACATCAGCCTTCAACCCTGACCCGCCGAAACCGGGCCAGTTGATCTCCAGCCTGCGCCGGTTATCATCCGGTATGTAAAAACGCACGTACATGCCGCCTTTTTCGTAGCGGCAATCGCCTGAAGTGCTGTTGCGCGGCAGGACGATCCCGCGGCCCAGGGGGATATTCAGCGTCTGCTCCTGGTAACACCCGGTGTTGAAATCGAGCACGTAGGCGAAGACGGGACCCAGGTAGCCGACATGGCTGAGTGTGAACGAAAAAAAATGCGTGGGCGTGGTAATGCCGAAGTACTGCCAGCGCTTGATGCGCAGCGGCTGTAGAAACTTAAGCGCGTAGATATTAACATTTTCTAAATTGGCATCCAGCAGCGGCTGCCGCGCCCACCCGTAATCGACCAGGTTTCCCTGCCCGTCCAGCAAAGGCCCGCTTTTGGTTATCTCTTTCATCTCTCGCCCTCCTGCTGCCGTTCTCAAGGCATTACATTATAGCTGTTTCATGCGCTCCGCCCTGCGCACCATGGACCCGATGCACCTGATGGCGTTGTCGGGCATGACGTAGGTGGGTATGCCGTCCATGGCCGCCAGTATCAAGCCATCCAGCTGGTCGGGCGGATTGGCGGGTATCAGCACAATGGGTTTCTTCAGACGGTCGCGCAGCTCCACCAGCTTCTGGCGGAACCAGGCGTCCTGAAGGAACACATAGGTGATTACCAGGCAGCTGTCCACATGCGGCATGATCATCTCCAGGCAATCGACGTATACCTTCGCCGCGCCCCCGATGGGCGCCCAGACGAGGTCCACAGGATTCTTGCGGTTTTTGGACGGCGGCACCTTGTCCTTGAGGTACTCGGCCAGTTTATTCTGAATATCCGCGGGAAACGGCCTGATGTTAAGCCCCTCCCGGGTGCAGGCGTCCGACGAAGCCACTGCCCCTCCGCCGGCCTCGATCAACAATCCGATATCCCTGCCCGGCGGCAGAACGGGACAGCTGAAAGCCACGGCCAGGTCGATGAGGTGCTCCATACCGTAGGCAGGTACAATCCCCGTCTGAGCGCACATGGCCTGGAAAACCTGGTAGCTGCCGGCCAGCGATCCTGTGTGAGAAGCAGCCGACCTGGCGCCCGCTTCCGAACTGCCGCCCTTCCAGACGATGATGGGCTTATGCGGGCAGATGTCCTGTGCCAGCTTTAAAAAGCGCTGTGGATTTTTCAGCCCTTCGACATATGCGGTGATAACCTTCGTGTCAGGATCGTTCCCCCAGTACGCTATTAAATCTTCCAGTGTCAGGTCGCTCTGGTTGCCGATGCTGATGATACCGCTGAAGCGCAAACCCCTTGCGCTGCCCAGGCGAAGCATAATCTCGGCCACCCAGCCGCTCTGGCCCACGAAGCCCACACCGCCGGGATCGAGCGGCATCCTGGCATAGGGGACAACCGTATTCACGCGTCCCCGCGATGTAAAGACGCCCATGCAGTTGGGCCCGATAACCCTCACGCCACCCTTGCGGGCGATAGCCACCATCCTCTTTTCCGCCTCCCTTCCCTCATCTCCCATCTCGCTGAAGCCCACCGCATGCACTACGGCAAACTTCACTCGCTTGCGGGCGCAGTCCTCCATAGCCTCAGGTATGGAGCGGGCCGGTATGGCCAGCACCGCCAGGTCGACCTCTCCGCGTATGGAGGAAAGATCCGGAAAGCACTTCAGGCCCATGATATCGCTTTCCCTGCGGTTGATGGGATAAATGGTGCCGGCATAGCTGTCTTTGAGCATGCTGTTGATAAACATGCCGCCGGATTTCCATTCGTCCTTCGAGGCCCCCACAATGGCCACCGAACGAGGCTTAAAAAGGTATTTCAAGTCTGGCGTAGCGAAACGGGTCATCGGATGCCTCCTGTGTTTATCAGTGAACCGGGATCTCAGCATGTATCGCCGACAAAACGGCTGTGGGACTTATTATCTTACTGCGCTTCGCCCGGTGTCAAAGCCTTGAATAATGTGCTATATTACTATCGCCGCATACGGTGGTAGAGGTCACCCTTAATCGAGGAGGAATATCATGGCATATGAGTCCATTACATACCATGTCAGCGCAGGCATAGGCAGGATCACCTTCAACCGTCCGCAGGTCATGAACGCGCTTACTCTCGCCATGCTTAAAGAGATAAAAGCGGCTGTACTCACAGCGGGCGACGATCCTGAGGTGAAGGTCATAGTCCTGACCGGCGCCGGCCGGGCCTTCTGCGCCGGTGTCGACCTCAAAGGCATGGGCGATGCCAAGCTGGTCAACGGCAAAGTGGGCGACTTCCTCGATGTACCTGCCAGAGAGTTAATAGATGCCATACGATCAGTTCCCAAGGCGGTTATCAATCTGGTCAACGGCTTCTGCTTCACAGGCGCGCTTGAGATCATGCTCGCCTGCGATATAATAATAGCCTCAGAGGACGCCAAGATCGGCGATACGCATGCCAAGTGGGGACTGCGGCCCACCTGGGGCATGAGCGCGCGTTTGCCTCGCAGAATCGGCTATCTCAAGGCCAAGGAGATGTCTTTCACAGCCGAGGCCGTCACCGCTAAGGAGGCCGAGCGTATCGGGCTGATAAACCTGGCGGTGCCGGGAGATAAGCTGGAAGAAGCATTGCAGACTATGGCGAACAAGATTATGGGCAACAGCGCCCAGTCCATCGCAGCCTACAAGAAACTCTACAACGCCAACGAGAACATGACGCTGGATAAAAGCCTCGAACTGGAATTCGGCAGCGATTTCGAGATCACCGACAGCCTGGATAGGCTGCTGAAATTCGTCAAGTAATAATAATTGTCATTGCGAGAAGCGAAGCGACGAAGCAATCCTGTGCGTGATCGCGGGAACACAAGATTGCCACGGCCTTCGGCCTCGCAATGACGAAGTGGAAAAAAATGCTCGCAATGACAGGTTTGATGCGGGCGCACCTGAAGGTACGCCCCTACATTACTCGCAATGACTCACGTTTTGATATCTTGACGTACAGTTGAAACGAATATAAACTAAGCGCAAGCGAATCAGGGGAGGTGTATCCATGTCATCTGCTAAAAGCCATCGCGGCTGGTGGACTGCAATCATCATCTGCGTCGTCATCCTTCTCATTATAATCACACCTCTTTCGCTTTACGCCACGGCAAATGTCGAGACAAAGGATCTCGACGATGCGGCCCGCGCTCAGGCGGGCGGCTCATACGTCAAGCTCCCTGAAGGGGTAACACACTACGAGTTGACAGGGCCCGAGGATGGTCAGGTTGTCGTATTAATACACGGCGCCACCATACCTATGTACATGTGGGACGCGCAGGTTGAGGCACTTGCCAGGTCCGGCTACCGGGTACTTCGCTACGACATGTATGGGAGGGGTTACTCGGACAGGCCGGATGGCGACTACAGCCAGGCGTTTTATCGCAAACAGCTCCTGGACCTGCTGGACGCGCTCAAGATAAAGCAGCCGGTGGACCTGGTGGGCGTCTCCATGGGCGGAGCCATGGCGGTGGACTTCACAGCCAGCTACACCGACCGGGTCAAGGACCTGGTGCTGATTGCACCGATGATCAACTCGCTCAAGAACGACACCAACTTCAAGTTGATGAGGATACCCTTGCTGGGAGAGTTCCTCACACGGCTGATAGCAGTCAAGGTCATGTCGGAACGCGCTGCCCAGCTCATGCAGAAATCGCCCAAAGCTGCGGAGTATGCCAGGCAGTTCCAGGACCAGACCCGGTTCAAGGGCTTCGAGAAGGCGTCGCTGGCCGCAGTCCGCAGCGATGCATGGGCTGACTACACGGACGACTACCAAAAGGTCGGGCAGCAGAACCACAGGATATTGCTGATCTGGGGCACGGCTGACAGCGACATCTCGCCTGAGATGGTGCAGGCCATGCAGAAGGCGCTGCCCAGAGTTGAATTCAAGCAGCTTGACGGTGTCGGACACGATCCCCAGGTGGAAGTGCCCGACCAGGTCAACAGCCTGATACTGGACTTTTTAAAGCAGCAATAATATATAGGAGGTCCTAAATGCCTGAAAAGAAATTCAAGTACCTGAGCAAGGAGTGGGCGGATGAGGTCGCGAGGAGATGCAAGAAAACCCTTACACCCGAGAAAATGAAGAACATCACATCATCGATGATTACCATCTATAACAAGTGCCCGGACGGCAAGACCAGGGCCGTTTATTACAAGCTGGTGAAGGGGGTAGTTGAAACAGTCTCCATCGTGGAAGGCAAACTGCCCCAGGCCGAGTTTTCCATCACGTCCGATTATGAAGTCTTCGCTAAAATCTCGCGGGCGGAGCTCAAGGCGCGCGCCGCGCTCATGTCCGGCAAGATGCTGCTCAAAGGTAACCTGGTCAAGGCGCTGACCCTGTCTCCCACCGTCGACCGGCTGAACGAGGTCATCGCCACCGTTCCAACGGAGTATTAAAAGCTGGAGGACTGAGAAATGCCGCAAAAGAAACTGGCCAAGGATGATCCTTATTTCATAGATAATTCCAGGAGAGTCAAGGCCGTCCAGAAGGAAATGGCCAAACTGGGCATCGACGTTTACCTGGGCTCGCGCCTGCGCACCATGTCATGGATACTCGACGCCTTCTGCCCCTGGCGCACCTATGTCGTTATCCCTCCCGAGGGACTGCCCACAGCCGTCACATTCGTCATCGACGCCGCGCGCGTGGCTGACGAGTCCTGGCTGGACGGAGACCATGTCATCGGCTACGGTCCGATGGGCGGACAGGACCAGGTAGCCCTGCTGAGCATGCTGATGAAGCCTTACCTGAAGGGAGGAAAGGGTGTTATAGGCATGGAGACCGGCATGGGCAACTACCTGCCCGAGGGGCACCTCACCCTTTTCGAGTTCGTTATGCTCAAGGCTGCGATGCCCAAAGCCACTTTCAAGAATGCCCACGATATAATCGACCGGCTCTCTCTCATCAAGGACGAAGGCACCATCAACCGCTTCCGCGAGGCTTCACGTATAGTCGACGTCGGGCATAAGGTTGTGTACGATGCGATTAAAAACGGCGGCTTTCAGAAGATGACTGAGACCGAGGTGGGGGGACTGGCCGCCTACGCCATGCGCAAGGCTGGCAGCGAGTGGGAATGGTCATTCACGGGCGGCAACGAGATCGCCTCCGGCTACAGGTCCGGCCTCGCCGCGGGCGCCTGCACACCCGCGAGCAGAAGGAAACTCAAGGCGGGAGACCCCCTGATGGTGGACCTGCACGCCATGTACAGACTGGGCCTGGGCGACCATTCGCATAACTATTTCCTGGGCAAGGCCACCAAGCGCCAGATGTGGCACGCCAAGAATTTCGTGGACCTCATGAAGCAGGTGCTTATCACCTACAAGGCCGGCATCACACCCACCAGACTGGCCGACGAGATGCTGGCCTTCGCGGAGGAGAGGGGTTTCCAGGATTACCTGGTGCCCGGATTCGAGCACGGAATCGGCATGATGGGTGACGAATGGCGCATCGGCCTCAACGACGGCCCCTTCCAGTACTGGACCAATCCTGAGCACGTCTACAAGAAGAACGAGATGCTGATCTGCGCCGTGCAGTACGCCTGTCCAGAGGAAAACATCGGCTTCCGCTACGAAAATCCCATACTGATAAAAGAGAAGAACTGCGAGGCAATGTCCAGGTTCCCGCTCAGTATCAATGTAGTGTAGGGGCTTGCCGTGGGGGCGTTGCTTTAGCTGCGCCCGCAATTCGGGCGGACCTGAAGGTCCGCCCCTACATTATTTCCCGCTTTCCAGAGCGGGTTTAAAAATCCGCCCCTACATATCGGTGGCGGCTACTTGAATTCGCTGCGGCTTACAGTCGTGAGCACGATGGCCAGCACTCCCAGCACGAAACCCCAGAAGAAAAAAGTGAAGCTGCAAAAGAATGCAGCGATCGAGCCGGCCAGGGCGAATCCCCACGACTTCTTAACGATGTTCGCTATGCCGCCCGCCACTGCCAGGATCGCCAGTATGATAATGGGGATGGCTATGCTGAACAGGACAGTAGACACCCAGGCCGGGATATCAGGTATAACGCTGCTAATGCCCCCCATGATAAAAAGGGCGATCACAACGCACAGTGCCCAGACGCCGGCGATTATATCCAGGATGCCGGCTGTTGTTGACAGCCATTTACTCTCCATAAATTCACCTCCTGCCTTATTAACGTGTATCTGATATCAATATTATAGCCGCAATGCGCGACTATTACTTCTTTTTCCTGAACGGGGAGTAAAGCTCCTCGTCCTTTCTCAGTTCCACTATCCTGTCACGTAATAAAGCGGCTCTCTCGAATTCCAGATTTTTAGCCGCTTTTTTCATCTGGGTCTCAAAATCCTTTATCAATCTGGCGACCTCATCGGGCGGCACGTGTCCGGCATCGTATTTCCCTCTCTGCTCGGCCACCACTTTCACCCGCTCGGTTATGTCCTTGACCGCCTTTTTGATGCCCTGCGGCGTTATGCCGTGTTCCTTATTAAAATCCTCCTGTATCTTGCGTCTGCGGTACACTTCCTCGATGGCGCTGCTCATGGAGCCGGTCAGTTTATCGGCATACAGGATCACATGTCCGTCGACATGTCTGGCCGCCCTGCCCATGGTCTGGATCAGCGCATCCCTTGACCTTAAAAATCCTTCCTTGTCGGCGTCGAGTACAGCCACCAGGCTTACCTCGGGCAGGTCGAGCCCCTCGCGCAGCAGGTTGATGCCCACCACGACGTCGTACACTCCCAGGCGCAGGTCGCGCAGGATCTCTACGCGCTCAAGCGTATCGACCTCCGAGTGCAGGTAATGTGTTTTTACATCCATCTCCTTCAGATAATCGGCCAGCTCCTCGGCCATTTTCTTTGTGAGCGTGGTCACCAGACAGCGCTCAGCTTTGACCACGCGTGTCTTGATCTCATGGATGAGGTCATCGATCTGCCCTTTGGTGGGCTTGATCTCAATGGTCGGCTCCAGCAATCCAGTGGGCCTGACCAGTTGCTCCACCACCTGCCGGCTGTTGGCATGCTCATAAGGCCCGGGCGTGGCCGAAACATAAATAGCCCGCTTGATCAGCTTCTCGAACTCCGGGAAATTTAGAGGGCGGTTATCCAGCGCCGAGGGAAGGCGGAAGCCGTAATCGATCAGTGTTTTCTTGCGGCTCATATCACCGCCGTACATGCCTCGCACCTGCGGCAGGGTCATGTGGGACTCATCGACGAACAGGATAAAATCCTCGGGGAAAT
>Ga0172380_10001955_pt1 | contig 34030 bp, 37 predicted proteins | sample Leawe162metaG_FD_119747 | JGI IMG/M metagenome (GOLD analysis project Ga0172380, IMG submission 119747) | Leachate microbial communities from a municipal landfill in Southern Ontario, Canada - Leachate well 162 metaG | ecosystem: Engineered > Solid waste > Landfill > Unclassified | place... | reverse complement strand
CGACCCTTGCTTTTGACTTCCAAATATTTGCCAAGTAAAATTAGAGTTACAATAACAGCAGCTGTTTCAAAATAAAGATTCGCACCAATCATCATAGCGTAAATACTATAAAAAAATGCAGACAAAGTACCTACAGAAACTAGCGTATCCATATTAGCCTTAAAACGTCTTAGTTGCAAAATCATTCCATGATGAAATTGCAAACCGATCACAAAGACAACAATAAAAGATAAAAATACATCAAACCAAACAAACCACGTTTGTACGTTGAAAAACATCGCTACAAGAAGTGGTAAGGTCAAAATTAACGATACAACAAACTTATTGCGACTGGCCTTTATACTATCCAAATGATGATGTTCACCTAACCCTTCTCTCACAATTTTGTAATCACCAGCACTAGCTATAGCTTTGACGATATCTTCATCTTTCACTTTACTTTCGTCAAATTCAATATAAGCTTTACCCATAGCATAATTAACACTAGCACTTTTTATACCATCTTGTTTTTGCAGACTACGTTCGATACTTACTGCACATGAGGCACAGTGCATACCAGAAATAATTAAGTTCTTTTTCATATACTAAATTATGTTAAAAATTTACTTAGCAATTTCCTCCCCTATTAGCGGTAGTGCACAGATGTTTTATTGAGAATCTAATAAATTCTGCACAACCTTGCGAAGATTTGACACAGGTCGAGTGTTGAACCTTTTTTTATTAAATTTAGACGTCATCCCGAGCGACTGAAAGGAGTCGAGGGATCCCCTTGCTGTCTAATTTATTCAGTAACTTAAGGGGTTTTCTCGACTTCGTTCACTCGTTCCTCGTTCACTTCGCTCGAAATGACGTTCCTATTTTGCTCTAAACATCTGTGCACTACCGCTACTAGGGGGAGAACCAAATTTGTAAATCCAAACTATTCCACAATAAACTTCCCTCTCACCATTCCCATCCAACAACTAAAATTAAGAGTACCTTTTTTTGGTGGAGTAAATTCTATAACATTTATACCAGTATTCAATTGTTTTTTGATATTCAAATCTGGAACAATAATTTGATTACTACACCCGGACAATTGTTTTCCATCTATTTCCCACCTTACTGGAATACCTTGTTTGATATGAATAGTACTAGGATTATAACCACTATATTCTACAGCCATTTTGACAACTTGGACACCATCTTCCATCACAACATTAGTATCAATATTATTATTACTGTTATTACTTTTGGTAAAATCAAAAAGACCAACACCTTTGATAGCTAGACCAGATGACAAAGTATAAAAAGCAAAGGCTAAAATAATAAAACCTATTATTTTTTGCAAAATAATATTTTTTTTGCCACTAGCTTTGCTACTAGCCATACCAATACTAAACAAGATTGGACTAGTACCAAGTGCAAAAAAAGCTAGAGTAAGAGCTCCAATCCAAAAACTACCAGAACTTACAGCAAAAAGTTGCATACTTTGAGTGAAGCCACAAGGTAAAAAAAATGTAAAAGCACCAAGCAAAATCGGTGCCATAGCATGTTCAGATTTTTTCAACTTTTGCCAAACATTCATACTACTCTTAGGCATGTGAATCCCCAAAGTCGTCATCGAGGGCAAAAATCCCAAAATATTTAGTGCCAACCAAAATAAAACTATAGCAATTAAAATTGTAAAAATACTTAGCACACTTGGTGAAAACTGCACAAAATTACCAAGCACACCAAGCAATCCACCAAGTAAAAAAAATCCACCAATACGTCCAGCATGAAAAAGTAAATGTGGTTTTACATTCTTACTAAACTTATCACCTACTGACTTATATTTAGCACCAAAAGACATGACTACTGCCCCAACTACAGCCAGACAAGTGGACATTGAAGCCACAATACCAATGAGAAATGCTGCGCCATAACCAATATTTTTGGAATCAATCTTGATCCAATCAAAAATTCCTAACCAAGAAATATATCTATAAACAAGATAAATACAAAAAACTACAAAAATAGACCAAGCCCACTGTGAAGGTGTGGCTTTTATTTTCTTAGTATTTTTTTCAATCGGACTTTCTGAAGCTTCATAACCAAGCTTTTCAATTGTCTTGATTATTTCTTGATTGTCTGGAATTTGTTTGGAAAAATAAACTTGTGCGATTTGTGTTTTATGCGAGACTGAGACTTTGTCTACTCCTACTATTTTATTTATATCTTCAGAAATAAGATTTTCACAAGACACACAAGTCATGCCACTAATATATATTTTTTTGTATTGACTCATAAGGTATTATTTAATCCCGAACTGATGAAATACAGGAGGGATCTTTCTTAAATTAGACTTTTTTATCTAACAAATCATTTCAAACGAAACAAGCGCTTAAAATATTAAAAAATAATATATTATTTTTGAGAAAGTTTAGTAACTCTGATAATTTCTTGTATTTTTTCTTCTTGTTTTTTTTCATCTTTGCTCATAATAGCATTTTTGAAACAAGATTGAAGATGACCTTCCAAAAGTAAATTATTCGCAGATTTGAGAAGACCAATGACTGATAAATTTTGTTGCATAATGTCTACACAATATTTGTTTTCTTCCAATGTCTTCACAATGCGTCCTAGTGACGTATAAGCTTTCTTAGCATTAAGCAAAGCTTTTTGTTTATTTTGACTTAAATTTGTTTGCATATTTTTTGATTAAATATAGTACCTATACCATAGGTGTAGGTATACTATACACTAAAATTTTTACTACTGCAAGATGACTGTGTATAAGTACTTCTCTACTTCACAAAAAAGATATATACTAAAAGCATAAAAGCCGTGAAATTCACAAGCTTTGTAAAACTTAATCATATGAAAAAAATAATCATCATCTTCGTCGGTTTACTAATTTTGGGAATTAGTGGGTTTTTGTTGTGTGAATATTACTGGCAAAAAAACTCATCCTATTTCCCAGATAACCAAAGCAATACCACAAATAAAACACCAACAACTACAATACCAAATTTGGTTGTCCACAATTTCACTGACTGCGTCACAGCTGGCAATCCGGTGATGGAAAGTTATCCTCGCCAATGTATTAGTAAAGATGGACAACACTTTACCGAAGATATTGCTAATGAGCCAAATCTAAAAGACAAAATAATTCTAACTAATCCTCTACCAAACCAAGTCATTACCAGTCCAGTCACTATCACTGGACAAGCTCGTGGTAATTGGTTTTTTGAAGCAAGCTTCCCAGTAATACTAACTAATTGGGATGGGCTTATAATTGCTCAAGGTATTGCTCAAGCCAAGAGTGATTGGATGACTGAAGAATTTGTACCATTCGAAGCAACTCTCACTTTTGACACACCTACCTACAAAAACAACGGCAGTCTAATCCTCAAAAAAGACAACCCATCTGGTCTACCACAAAACGATGCAGCATTAGAAATATCAGTATTATTTGACATGAAATAATGTCCACACACACCAAAGTCATCCCGAACGACTAAAAGGAGTCGATGAATCCCCTTACTATTTAAATCTTCCAGACACATGAATGAGATCTCTCGACTTCGTTCACTCGTCCCTCGTTCACTTCGCTCGAGATGACGCATATAACGATGTCCACAAAAAGACTTGATTTCAAGTCTTTTTTGTGATATTATGTTTTCTGTGAAGTAAAAGTTCAATATTCGTGGATTGGATAAAGGTAGCCTGTCCGCCTTGGGCGGAGACTTCAGACACGTTTTTAGATAACAATCTACACATTCGGGGATCGTCTAAAGGTAGGACTTCAGGTTTTGATCCTGACTATCGGGGTTCGAATCCCTGTCCCCGAACACAAAAAACAGCTAATTTAGCTGTTTTTTTGTTTAAAAAAATAATTCTTCAGTAGTAATATAAATACACTAATTCTTAATCATAGACTCATTTTCTTCAAAAAATAATTTATCAAAAAAATTAAGATTTAATGTATTCAGAATAGAAAAAAATTGGAAAAAATAAAATAAAAACAAAGAAACACCCCCCACTAAAAGGATGTTTCTTTACTTTGTACTTACACTAATATAATGTTATTATTATAATAAATATTATACCCTGTCAATTTTATGCATGTGGATAACTAGAAAAACAAAACAAAAAATCAATAAATATAAGTGATTTCACAGTTGATTATGTAATTTCTGTTATGGAATAAAATATATAATTAACAAAAAGTATTAGTAATAATATGATTTATGGTATAATAAACAAACTAAAAAATAACCAAAAACATATCTCCAAAACTACCAAACCAATAAAAACTTTTTTTATCAAAAAAGAAACTAGAAAAAGACGAGAAAACCAAAAATTTGCCAATATAGAAGCACCAAACGACTTTGATTTAAATAAAGAAAAAAAAGAAATCCTAAATCTACTAGAAAATAGCGACAGAAATATTTTCTTAACTGGCAAAGCTGGCACAGGAAAATCTAACTTCCTAAAATACTTCCGCGCGACTACCAAAAAAAATGTAGTTGTTCTTGCTTTTACCGGCGTGGCAGCTATCAATGTCCAAGGACAGACTATCCATTCTTTCTTTCGCTTTCACCCACAGACAACTCTTGATAGTATCCGCAGATTATCCGATGACCGAGAAAATATTTACAAAAAAATAAACACGATTATTATCGACGAGATTTCCATGGTTCGTGCTGATTTACTTGACCTCATCGACAAATTCATGCGTATCAATGGTCCCCGACCTGGTGAGCCTTTTGGTGGTGTACAGATTTTTGCGATTGGTGATTTGTTTCAGCTTCCCCCTATTGTGACTTCAGAAGAAGAAATGTTTTTCAAAATAAATTATGAAAGTCCTTATTTCTTCGATTCCAAAGCCTTTGCTGATACTAATTTTATCAAAAAAGAATTGACTAAGATGTATCGCCAAGATGATAAAAAACAAAACGCTTTTATCAAAGCTCTAGACAATATTCGTACTTGTACTTTTGATAAAAAAGATCTTGATCTTATCAATTCCCGTTTCATACCAAATTATCAAAAACCAGACAAAGAATTTGTCTTATCTCTCGTCCCGACTAATAGTACAGCAGATTCTATCAACAGAGTAGAAATGGCCAAACTAAAAGACAAACCAGTGACTTACGAAGGTATCATTTCTGGTGAATTTAGAGAAAAAGATTTGCCAACGGACAAGAGTCTTACTTTGAAAGTCGGATCACAAGTCATGCTTCTCAACAACGATCCACTAGGTCGCTGGGTCAATGGCGATATTGTCAAAATTATCAAGACTGACAAAGATTCCGTTCGAGTACTTTTTGATGACAATACTTTCGAGGACATCAGTGCAAATACTCGCGACTCTATCCGCTTTGTCTTTGATAAAGAAAGTGGTAAAATTCAACCAGAAATCGCTGGTAGTTTCACTCAACTTCCTATCAAACTTTCTTGGGCTGTGACTATTCACAAAGGACAGGGCAAAACTTTTGATCAAGTTCATATTGATTTCGGACGCGGTACTTTTGTCCATGGACAAGCTTATGTTGCACTGAGCCGATGTCGTACGCTCGAAGGCATGACACTTACTACTCCAGTGCAAAGTCGCTATATTTTTATTGATGAACGCATAAAAGAATTTATGGATTTGAATAAATAAAATATATGAAAATTTTCAAAAATACTTACAAAAAAATCAATTATACTTTCCTCGGTTGGAAAGATGAGGAAATAAAAAACAAATTTCATGACAGTATTAATTTTTGGGGACAGGAAGTCATGACTGGTCGTCATCTCCCCCGCTCTCCAAAAGGAGTCATGTTTATTGATGGCAAAGAAAATAAAAATGGTACAATCATAAAATCAACAATAACAATAGATTATTTGCCAGAATATGTGGATGAAAAAACAATTGACAAATTTATTGTTGAGTCAGATATATTAGTAGAGAAAATAATTTTGTAAAAATATGAAAAAGAAATTCAAAGCAATTGGTTTTGACTGGAGTGGTGTAGTATTTTTTCATCCAACGAAATACCACCAAATGGTTTCCGAATTTCTTGGTATTTCTATCGAAAATTTTTCTAATTCCTATTACAAACACAACTATCTTATAAACCTGACAGATATTGATCCAAAAGAATTTTGGACTATTGTCTTTAGTGACTTGGGATACGAATCAAAAGTAGATGCTTTTTTGAAAGTACTCAACAAATTACCACAAGGAAAGTACAATACTGACATACTCCCACTACTCAATTTACTAAAAACAAAAGGCTACAAAACTGGATTATTTAGTAATCATACTGTTGCCGGAGCAAAAGAAGCTAGAAAATTTGGAGTAGACAATCTGTTTGAAGTAACTCTTTTTTCTGCAGAAATTGGTGTTATGAAATCTTATCCAGAATCCTATCTTTTACTAGCTGAAAAACTAGACGTAGATATTTCTGAAATGATTTACATAGATGATACCCCAAACAATTTAGACAAGGCCAAAGAAATAGGATTCGAACCAATCCTATACACTGACATGAAAAACCTTTTACAAAGATTGAAAGAACTAGATATTTTAACAAAAAGTGAAATAAAAAAATTATAATTTAAAAAATAAAAATCACCTTAAAAAGGTGATTTTTATTTTTTGACACTTCCAATTCTAAATAACTTTTTGACCTTTAATAACTCTAATTAGCACTACTACAATAGCAATTACAAGTAACAAATGAATAAATGATCCCAAAACATGAAAAGCCACGAAACCAAGGAGCCATAGGATGATCAAGATAATAGCAATAGTCCACAACATACAATTAAAGATTAAACAATGAATAAATTTATTTTGATTTGTCTTATATCTTTAGTATATACCCTATTTAAAGATTCACCTAATCCACATTAACTACCTCTCTTATCATGCAGTAACATATCTACGGCACTTTCCATGGAACCAGCTTTTACGAGTTAATAGACAAAACAAAAGACCCACTTTCTAAAGTGGGTCTTTTTTGTGTAAAAAAATTATTTCTTTTTTGAAGTTACTTTTTTACTAGCAACTTTCTTTTCTGTTTTTGGTTTTCTTACTTTTTTTGTTTCTACTGTTTTTTCAACAGGAGTGTCAAAAAATATTTCTTCTTTTTTGGTTTTTTCTTTTGTAGGTTTTTCTACTACAGTAGCCGGAGATAAGATAGATAATAGTTTATCAAACTTGTTGTTCAACAATTTGATTTGTTCCATTACTTCTCCTGAATCTCTACTACCACCATCCCTACTACTTTCTCTACTACCTTTTTTATCAAAACAATCACTACAAAAGACAGGTTTACCAGAAGTTGGTCTAAAAGGTACTTGACAGTCATTGCCACATTTGTCACAAGTAGCATCAAACATTTCTCTATCTCCACCAAAACTTGGTCTTTCACGTCTTTCATGTCTTTCGTTTCTATCTCCACCAAAACTTGGTCTTCTTGGTGCTGAGTCACCTTGTTGTTTAGAAAAACAATTACTACAAAATACTGGTCTATCACCAGTTGGTCTAAATGGGATTTCGCAACTATCTCCACATTCACTGCAGACAGCCTTGTGCATGGTTGGTCTAGCGCCATCTCTGCCACCTCTACCACCCCCAAATGATTTACCACCACCAAAACCACCACGACCAAAGCCACCGCTTGATCTACCACCGTCACGATTAAAACTTCCCATATAAAATATTCAAAATTACTTAAATGTAATTTAGACCTAAATATAGCATAATTTTAGTTCCTTGTCAATAGAAAACACCTTTAGCCAAGGAAACCTCTTCTTTGGGCCGCAAGTAAGACGTAGTGAGACAAATCGTCTATATTGTTGGCAATTACAGCTCTACAAATTTGTTTTGTTATGGCAATATGCTCTTCATCTTTGATTACATTACCAAACCAAGCCTTGATACGTTCACGGACAGCAACAGGTAAATAAGGAGAGTCTATGTCTACAAAACGAATAGCATCTTTCAAATCTGACTCAATACTTGGATATATTAGTTTGATAATTTCAAAATCTTGTTCAGTCAAAGCATCAAGACCGAGTAATTCTGGAGGTACACCAAGTGAATAAAGTGATGCTGTAAAAGCAATAGCTCGTGGTAAATGTTTTTTGCCAATATTACGAGAATAGCCAAAAAGTCCAATATGTAATTTACGTTTTCGACGTCGTGGTACAGCTATAGATACAATATTTATTATATCAACAAGAACACCTAATTGTTCTTGATAACGTTTGCTATAGCGATCAATAATATCAAGCGCTTGTTCTTCTGGTACAGCAATAGGATCTTTTCTTTCACTATCACAAATAGTACGAATTGCTGATTGTACCAAAGCAGGATCATTGTCAAATTTGAACGATGATTGAATAGTAAATGTCTGAACACTAGGATAACCACGCAAAATGCTCTCTACAGTTTGTGGACGAAAATTGCCACGAAAAGGAGCAGAACCAGCACCAAGAATTGGATATATTGGAATACCAAGCTCAAGACTAAGATTGTGTAATCGTTGTAAAGCAATTTTGTTGATAAGTACAGCAGCAATTGAACCATAGTTGACAGCAGGATCACTACGCGCCAAAAAGACACGTTGATATGGAACATCTTTGTCTTTCAAATAATCTCTGAGTATATCAGCACTTGCCAACATGTGTTCCAAATCTTCAAAAAGTGGAATTACTTGTATTTTTTCTGGATGAAATTCTCCTATCCAATCGCTAATAGCAATATCACCTGGACGAACTGGCTTATTACTCTTACCCACTACCATATCTACATAATAGCGATAAATACGATCAAGGCTAGCAGCCGAGGTAGTCATAGGAAGAATAATTTCAAAAATCGGAGCTGTGGCATTTTCTCCATAAAAAGCTTGAGCAGCATCAAAAGAACGAGGAATACTTTCCAATGTTTCTAATAAAATTTTTCCTTCAGTCTTTTCTATTTCTGGATTTGGCACACGTATAGTAAGACGCAAATCTTTGCCAAGTATATGTTTCTGAAAAAAAAGTTCATTTTTCGTTAATATTTTTTTTACTACAAAAGAATCCACTTCTTTTCCTTCGGCATCCCACATTTGCTCATCACAACCAAGATGAGCATAAGCATAATAAGCTTCTTGAATTTCATCTTCCCCACCAAGCAAAGATTGTTCAGCAAAAAAAGGTTGGAAAACATTGTCAGGATGTTGTGTACTCATGCAACGAGGAATCTTTTTGTCTGGCATAGAACTATTAATAATTTTGATTTAATAAATTCTGACTTTAAAAAAAGACAAGAGTCAAAGCCTTGAAACTAAAAACAAAAAAAGCCTATTAAGCCTTTTGGGCATTTTGAGCCTTTTTTAATACCTTCCCAAATCCAACTCTTGATCAAATCTTATCTCTTTGACAAAGTCCGGCATATGACTAATGAGAATAATAGTACCTTCATAATCATTGATAGCCTTGGCAATCACAGGAATATGACGGAAATTGATATGATTGGTAGGTTCGTCCAAAACTAGCAAACCAGGTTGTAACAATACTAATCTAGCAAAAGACAAAAGACCTTTTTGTCCCTCAGATAAATGAGAAATCTTGAGTCCCATCATCTCTCCTGTAAGCAAAAATCCAGCTGCTACAGCACGCATCTCTTCGGTAGTTGTACCTTCTTGCAAAACACTTTGTAATGAATCAAAGACTGTTTGATCATAATCAAGTGTAGCAAAATCTTGACTATAGTAACCAACACGAGTATTTGGCATTATTATCACACCTTCATTGTTACCATTTACCAAAGTACGAAGTAAAGTACTCTTGCCCACACCATTTGGTCCAGCAATAAGAAGTCTGTCTCTCTGGCGCAAGATGATGTCTACCTCTTTTATTATTGGTTCATGATTTTTGATTACTTTGATAGATTTTATAGTTACTATGTCACCAATAACCCCCTGTGTTGGAATAATAAAATTTCTAATAGTCCTATCTTCACGACGGACTTCTACTTTGTTTTCTTCAAATTCAGCAATCTCTTCACGAAGTTTACTTGCTAATCTACGCATTTTACCACCTTTGTTTGAAAAAAAATTAACTTTATCTTTGTTGTCTTGAATTTGTTTTTGTAATTGAGCATTTTTCTTTATTTCTCTATCAATTCTATTTTGAATTTCTTCTACTACAGAATAATAATCACCAACATAAATTTCCACTTTCTTGGTAAAAACATCAAGATAAATAACACCTTCAGTAAAACAATTGAGGAAATCGGCATCATGAGAAATTACAATCACAGTCTTGTCATACATAACAAGAAATTGTATAAGATGATCAATACCTTCCTTATCAAGATTATTGGTAGGCTCATCTAAAAGCAAAATATCTGGATTTTGGATAAGAGCAAAAGCAAGCAAAATACGAGCCTGTTGTCCACCAGACAAATCACCCACTTTTCTATCAATTGGTACTGCCAAATTGACAGCATCCATCACTTTGCTAATTTGACTTTTTATATTACCAGGAACTTCACCAAAGGCTTTACTAAAATATTCTTCAAGTGTAAGACCAAGGTCTTCCTTACCAACCATCTGTTCAGATGTACCAATACTAGTTTCTCCAGTAATAAATACATTTCCACTATTTGGTTTTATTTCGCCTTTGATAAGTTTAAAAATTGTACTTTTACCAGCACCATTTTGTCCCATCAGAGTCAATTTAGCACCTTTACGAACCGAAAATCCGACCTCATCTAGGACTAGTTTTCTCTCAGTATATTCAAAACTGACATTGTCAAAACGTAATATTACCTCTTCGGCCATAAAATTGCGATAAATTTGTTAAGCGTGATATATAATCTCATATTTTAGGCTTGTTGTCAACAAAAACTAACACTTTCCAAAAACTAAAAAATATACTATACTATAATCAAATATGAACATTATAAATAATCTTTTACCAGCTTTTGAAAACATCCACCTTTTGGGCTATTGGCTAGCATTTTTTTTTGCTATGGCCGAAACCACAATTGGTATAGGTCTATTCATACCTGGGTCTACCATAATATTAATTCTAGGTACTTTGGCTGCTAGAGGAAATCTACATCTTGGTGATCTTATTTTTTTTGCAGTTGTTGGCGCTGTACTTGGTGACAATATCAATTATTATATAGGCAAAAAATTTGGTTCAAAAATTTTTGAAAAGGGTTTCTGGTTTATAAAACCTAAACATGTAGAAAAAGCTCGTCTTTTTCTAGATGCTCATGGTTCAAAAAGTGTTTTCTTAGGACGCTTCATACCAAGCATCAAAGAAGTTGTTCCATTGATGGCTGGCACACTAAAAATGAAAAGATTACAATTCACTATCTGGAATATACAAGGTGCTATTGGTTGGAGTCTGCTTTGGATCTTGCCTGGATATTTCTTTGCCCAGTCTCTAGACACTGCCAAAGTTTGGTTATCTCGAGCTGGATTCTTCATACTTATTTTTGCAGTATTTTTGATTATATTTTATATTGTCAAATACTTCATAATCAAAAGTGGTAAACAATTTTTTATATTTTTAGCTTCTATTTGGAAATCAGTCAAAATTGCTATTAGACAAAACTCTGAGATTCAAAAATACGTAACCAAACACCAAAAGTTTTTTAATTTTTTAAGTGATCGTTTTGACAAAAGCAAATTTTCTGGACGAACTGTTACTTTCTTATTTTTATCTTTTGTTTATATTCTATTCTTACTTGGTGGTGCTTTAGAATCCATTATAAAATCAGAAGTAATTACGTTTGTAGACATACGTGTAGCCAATCTTATATTATTGTTTAGAGACAGCGAACTTATCAAATTTTTCACGACTGTCACTGTACTTGGTGCTACCAAAACTGCCATTCTTATCACAATTACCAGCACTTTAATTTTATGGTTAATAAAAAAACGAACTTATATAATACCTTTCTTGACTACAATAATTGGTAGTATTATTTTTGTTTATTTAGGGAAAATTTTTTTCCACCGTCCTAGACCAGAATTTTCTGTTTATTTGGAAAAATCATTTTCTTTTCCAAGTGGTCATGCCACTATTGCTATAACTTTGTTTGGTTTTTTGGCATATATTATGATCAGAGAATACCAATCTTGGCAAACAAAAGTAAATATTTTCTTCGCCACTTTACTTCTTATCTTTTTAATCGGTTTTAGTCGTATTTATCTAGGAGTACATTATGTCAGTGATATTTGGGGAGGTTATCTACTTGGTGCACTGTGGTTGATTATCGGAATTAGTATTAGTCAATATTTATTTAGTAAAAAAATAACCACAGAAGAAAAAATAACTAAAAAATTAAAATTATTTAGTTATCTAATAGTTTTTTTTACTATTCTATCTTATTCTTTTTTAGTTTGGTCTTTTCATCCAACTATAATTACTCAAAATACAGTTATTCAAAATCCGATTTTAGAAAATGCTTTGGACATCTTCAATTCCGAACAACTAAGATATACTGAAACTCTCACCGGGCGAAGACAAGAACCCATCTCTTTTGTAATTCTAGCAAAAAATGAACAAGATTTTTTGACTTTTTTTGACAGTGCTTCTTGGAAATTGACTGATATTATTGATATCAAAAATACTTACAAAATAGCCCAAGCTGTTCTTTTCAAAAAATTTTATGCAACTGCACCTATAACACCAAGTTTTTGGGATAGCAAAACTAATAATTTTGGTTTTGAAAAAAATGGTGATATAGACAATATCAGACAACGCCACCATACTAGATTTTGGAAAACAGATTTTGTGACAACTGATGGCTATACTATCTATCTTGGTACTGCTAGTTTTGATGAAGGAATAAAATGGGGTATCACTCACAGGATAAGTCCTGATATTGATACTGAAAGAGAGCTCTTGTTCACAGATTTACAAAATACAGGAATGATAGAATCTTATTCAAAAGAAAAAACAGTAGACCCAATCCTTGGTACGAATTTCACTGGTGACCAATTTTTCACCGATGGAAATTTATATTTGATAAAATTGAAAAGTGTAAATTAAACTATCTTCACAATCTCATACTCAACACTCTTGTCTTTCAATTTCAAACTTACTTTATCACCGACTTTCTTACCCAAAAGCAACTGGGCAATAGGTGAATTATGCGAAATAATTCCTTTTTCAGGATTGCTTTCACTAGAACCTAGAATTTCATATTGTTTTTCTTTACCATTTATTCTGACAACAACAATGCTTCCTAAACTAATAATAGTATTCTCCCCTTTTTGGTCTATTATTATAGCACTATTGAGTTGGGCTTGAATTTTGGTAATAGCTCCATTTATTCCACGTAATTTACCTTTGGCTAGTTGGTATTCCACATTTTCAGAAAAGTCCCCTAGTTCAGCTAGACGACTTACTTCAGATGCGGCAAATGGTCGCTTTTTCAATATTTTATCCAATTCCCTTTCCAAATCTAAATACTTATCTTGACTAAGATAAGGATCTTGACTTTGTTGACCATATTTTCCTAGTTTACGATAAGGTGTTTGCATATATAATACATACTATCATATTTTTGAGTATTTAGACAAATAAAATTTATAAAGTCTTGCTATATTCCATAGAAAACACTATAATAATTACAAGTTTATAGACAGTTCTCTATAATACGTTTTGTAAAAATATTACAGCATATTTTAGCTAAATATTTAAGAAGTTATGATATAAGGAGTTGTGCTCAATTGCGAGTCCGCAAAAAAGAAAGCTTTATTAATTAGCCTATTATATAATTAAAAATATGAATATGAAAAAATACAAATTTATCAATCTGACAGTATTTATAATCTTTTTTGGATCAGCACTTTTTGAAGCGATTCAAAAACATAATTGGGTAGAAACGATTCTATTTTTAGCTTTGGGTGTGTTGTCGCTTTGGGCTGATTCTCAAAGAAAAACTTGAAATCGCCTTTTCTCTATGCCGGTTCAAATTGAGGCAGACTCGCAACTCAAAATTTTTCCCTTCGGGACGTTGCACTAAATTTCAGCCCTTCGGGGAATATAGCAAGGATTATGAGGTTACAAAGTCTTACAGACTTCTCCACCCAAATTGCTCCCGTTGGTCGCAACTTCTCATAATCCTGACGTTATCGGAAATATTTATACCACAAAAAACCGTCTCTCTAAGACGATTTTTTTGAGAACAGAAAAAAACCCACAATTGCTCATCTCCCCAAAATATAGTAAAATAACCTAGTCAATCCGCCCAAGGCGGACAAGAAAATAAAAATTATTGTGTTAACCCAAAAACTCCTCAAATACTTCAATTTCGAAAACTTTCGTCCAGGTCAAGAAGAAATTGTCCAAGCCATAATCGATGGAAAAGATGTCATTGCTCTTATGCCTACTGGTGGTGGCAAATCTTTGTGTTACCAGCTTCCTGCTTTGGCCGAACAAAAAATGACAATTGTCATCTCTCCTCTTATTGCTCTCATGAAAGACCAAGTAGATAATTTGAAAGCTCGCGGTCTCAATGCTGTACTTATCAACAGTTCACTTAGTATCCCTGAAGTCAAACAAGCTTTACAAGAAATAGCAGACAAAAAAGCTCATATTATTTATCTAGCACCTGAAGGTCTAAACAATATACATCTCAAAAATTTACTAACAAAAATAGAAATAGATATTATTGCTATTGACGAAGCACATTGTGTTTCAGAGTGGGGTCATGATTTCCGTCCACATTATCGTCTGATCAAAGATTTTATAGCCTCATTAAAAAAACGTCCAACTGTCACAGCATTCACTGCCACAGCTACGCCAGAAGTCCGAGATGATATTATCAAAAATCTTGATCTGCAAAATCCCCAAATTTTTGTGCGTGGCTTTGATAGACCAAATTTGAGATTTTTTGTTAGAGATAATTTGAAAAAAAATATTCGTTATCAAGAAATTTTGCGACTTACCAAATCCATGAAAGGATCTGGAATTGTCTACGCTATTAGTCGCAAAGAAACTGAAAAAATTGCTAACTTTCTAAACAAAGAAAATATCTCAGCAATAGCTTATCACGCCGGACTAGAAAAAAATGCCAGACGACAGGTTCAGGAAAATTTCATGGAAAATAAGTTTAAGGTAATAGTCGCTACTATTGCTTTTGGTATGGGTGTAGACAAAGCTGATATTCGCTTTGTTATTCACGCTGGCTTACCAAGTAGTATGGAAGGTTATTACCAAGAAGCTGGACGTGCTGGACGTGATGGAGAAATAGCTTATTGTATACTTTTGCACAGTAAAGCTGATGTTGGTCTACGTCATTTCTTCTTACAAAAAAGCAAAGAGGAAATGAAAAAACAAGGCAAAACATTTGCCGAAATAAATAAAATTGCCAATAATCAATATGAAAAATTACAGACTATCAGTAATTACGCTGAGAGTAACAACTGCCGACGCAAAACTATTTTAAATTATTTTGCTGACCCAGATGTGGTGAATATTCCTCATACTGGTTGCGGTGCTTGTGATATATGTCTAAATTATCAATGGGAAGAAGTAAAAAATATTAGAAAAGAAAAGATACAGACTCCCAGTGTCTTTCGATCACTATCAAATACAGTTTTGGAAACTGTCAATATGTACAAAACAGGAAAAACAATAGAACAAATTGCCAAAATAAGATCTCTAGGTGTCAGTACAATTTTTCAACATCTCATACGTTGGTATATAGAAGATGATGGTGAATTGCCAATAGACGATTTCATTACCAAAGATGAAGAAAAACAAATATTGCAAGCTATGAGTAAAGCTGAAGATTATACCAAACTTTCTCCAATAAAAATAAATCTACCAGATGAAATAAGTTATGAAAAAATACGACTTGTGATGGCTAAGATTCAGAAAGTAAAACTTTGGTGAGAAATATAAAAGTATTAAAATATAAAAATAACCTCTGATTTCAAGGTTATTTTTTGGTTTTAAAATTATTTTAATATTTTTATGTTCTAGTATTTTTATGATCTAAGTACGCAAATATCTCCTCATTGCCAAACCACTAGAAATAATAGTAAGTAAAAATACTACAGCAAACTCAATACCAATAATAGATACTAAATTTTGTGACAAATAATTGGAAAGTAAATTATTTTTTTCAAAGATAACACTCATATAAGGATCTAAAAATTTCAAAAAGAAATCCACAAGCAAATAAGTCAAACCAACACTAATAATACTAAAAAGCAAAGATTCAACCAAATAAGGACCTCTAATAAACCAACTTGTAGCCCCTACAAGGCGTTTTATACCTATTTCAGTACGTTGGGTATATATTGCCACCCTAATCGTGTTAAAAATGATTATAAAGGCAATCACTGCAAATAAAATTGTCAAAAAATAAGTAAACTTCTGTACATTGGTAGTAATAACATGAATACGATCAATAGCAACTTGAGTATCACCAAAAGTCTTGGCTTCTATAATATTTTCATACTCTGGAACACTAAGAGCTGTAATAATTTTTGAATAATCTTTTGGATCACGAGTCTTGATAATAAGAGTAGGTCCCAAAGGATTTTGACTAATTTCATCCAAAGAAGAAAGCACATCAGCATTATCATTGTAATTTTTTTTGAAATTCGCAAAGACTTCATCACTTGTAAAAAAAGTTTCTTGTTCCACCTCTGGGAAAGCACTCACATAATCACGAATTTCTTGTATTTCAGTTGGTGTTGCTTCAGGATTAAAATAAATACTAACATCAATTTGCTTTTTGACAGCTGTCACAGACTCATCAGTCAATACTTTTACCACCATCAAAGTGTTGATAGATAAAAGCATTAGAATCAAAATAAGCACAGTCATTATAGACAGACTCATATTACGAACCATTTCTTGAAAAGAAAATTTTATAATACGAAAAAATCCTGAAAGCATAAAATTATTTATAAACGATATTTACCTTTGTCTTCATCTGAAATTATTCTTCCACCATGGAGAGTAATTACACGACGCTTAAGTTGATTTACCACTTCTCTATTGTGTGTAACTAATAAAATTGTAGTACCAAATTCATTTATTTTTTTCAGAATATCAATGATTTCTTGAGTGTTGATAGAATCCAGATTACCGGTCGGTTCATCAGCCAACAAAATTTTTGGTCTATGCACCAAAGAACGTGCCATAGCAACACGCTGTTGTTCACCACCAGACAACTGATGTGGATATCTATCTAATTTATGATTTAGACCAACAATATCCAAAACTCTTGGTACCACTTGTCTAATACGAGCTCGTTTTTCTCCAGCGACTTCCAAAGCAAAAGCAACATTTTCAGCTACAGTTTTTTTTGGTAATAATTTGAAATCTTGAAAAATAACTCCAATTTGACGACGTAACAAAGGAACATCTGAATCAGAAATTCTAGTAATATCCCAACCACCTATCTCAATCACACCTGAAGTAGCTTTTTCTTCAGCAATAAGTAATTTGACCATAGTAGTTTTGCCAGTACCACTTTGCCCAACAATTGAGACAAATTCCCCAGGTTCAATATGCAAATCAATACCATTCAAACCCATGCTGTCTGCACTATATTTTTTTGTAACACTTTTTAGAGTAATCATATGTAAAACATTATAACACAAAAAATATTTTTGTGCTATAAATAAAATAGAGCCGATCATGGGAATTTCCGCCCAAGGCGGATCCGCCTTGGGCGGAGAACCAAACTTTAGTCAAAGATTAGTCACTATAGAGCCACCCACGAGAATCGAACTCGTGACCGATGGTTTACGATACCATTGCTCTACCAGCTGAGCTAGAGTGGCATTTTGACAAACTATAATTTTAACAATCAAAATCAGTGTATTGAGCGGATAAGGAGAATCGAACTCCTTTCTTCGGCTTGGGAAGCCGACATAATAACCATTATACTACACCCGCACATTCTACCTGATATTAGTTAGGTAGAATAATTTTTTATTGGCTACTTATTTGTATCAGTAGCTACAGTATCAGTACTAGAAGTATCTAAATTATCTGAATCATTTGTAGTAGTACTAGTTGTAGTAAACAAATCTTCAAAAGGATTATGAACATTAGCAATAATCTTGATATCAGATTTTTTCAATTTATCATTCATAAAATTACGGAAATCTTCACCACTATTTTCTTGCACTGGAAACAAAATATGACGAGCTTGCACTTCTTCAACATCTTTGCCATCGGCATCTTTGGTAGTACGTTTGTTGGTAACTTGCAAAATATGATAACCATATTGTGTCTTTACCAAATCTGCATCAAGCTCACCTTTTTTGAGAGAAAAAGCAGCATTTTCAAATTCAGGCACCATTTGTCCACGACTAAACCAACCCAAATCACCACCTTGATCTTTGGTACCGTCTGAACCATATTGTTTGGCCATTTTAGCAAAATCTGCTCCGTCTTTTATTTTTTGAAGAATTTCTAGAGCTTGAGTACGGACAGCATCATTAGCACTTGAATCAGCTGGATGATCTGCAGAATACTTTTCTGAAATTTTCTTTTCTAGTTCAGTTGGGTAAACTATTTTTTTCAAAAATTCATCAAAAGTCCAGCCATATCTATTTTTAATTTCAGTTTCAGCTGCTGTTCTATCAGCAAATCCTGGAATAATTTGTTCATCAGCTATTTTGTTTATATCATCTTGACTCACAGTCACACCCATATCTTTGGCTATTTGCTCAACCAAATTATTGATAAATAAACGACTCAAAATAAAATCAGATTTTTCATCTTTTGTAGGTTCTGTCTCCCCACTAGTATCTGTTTTATAAAAATTTTCCATAGCTTGTAAGTTGTCAACATAGTCAGTATACAAAACTTTTTGACCATTGATACTAGCAATTGGCAATTGCAACAGACTTGCTGATTTCAAAGTGAAACTAGTTCTAGACAAACTTTTTACTTGAGCTATAGCTACTCCATAAAAAATCAAACAACCAAATAACAAAGCAAACACAAAACCACCCAAAACCATTACCAAAGGGTTTACTTTTTTATTTTTTAAATTACTTTCTTCAGATGTGACACCTGAATTTGTTTCACTAGGTAGCACTTGTGGCTCTTGACTCTCCTTTTCTGAGGTCATTTTTTGTTCTTCGGACATAATATATCTAATTATTTATTCCTCTTTTAAAAGAGGTTTATGAATAAAATAATAAAACCATTTTAACCTATTTGAAATAAATTGTCCACTAGTAGAATCATTATCAGCCACAACCTCATTTTTTGTGTCGCTATTAGGATCATTGACAAAGACTACGCTTTCTCCTGGCTTTTTCATATTCAATTCTATCCTAGCTTGATCTTCTACGTAGGAACTACTTGAAACATATTTCAAAATATTTAGACTATTTATTTTTTTCTTGTTTTGAAAAGAAATATCATCTTGCAAATTTTTTATTTCTTGTTTAATTTTGTAATCTTGATAATAAGCTCTAGCATAACCAACTGCCACTACTACAGCCAAACCAAACATAATAAACAAAAACAAGCGAGAGCCAAAAAAACGCTTTTTCATTCCTACTTTTTCTAAATTTTTGTTGACCATGAAAATTTCAAATAATTTATAAAAATATATCTATATTATAGCACAAAAAAATTACAACGGAAATAATAAAACTTACTTACCTAATTTGTTTATTCTACTATCAAGCACTTTTTTTACTCTATAGAGATCAGGTAATTCTAGTTCATATAATTTATCTACAATAGCCGAAGCTACATCTCCACTAAAATCATAATTATATTTACTCAAATAGCGTTCTCGTAATTCATTTATCTGCTGTTGCAATTGTAAAGGTCTCTTGATATTATTCACTATTATTTTTACTTTTCCACCACCAGTCTGAATAGCTACAGTACCAATTTTTAGAACCATACCAAAAATACCACTAATTTTGCCATGGACATCCTCTATTTGATCATACGGAATTTCAGACACAATTCTTTCAAAAAAGCCTTTTTGTTCTATGTCTATCAGACGATGCGTAGTAACATAAAAAACATTTTTCTTCCACAAATAATAGTTTCTAAAGATAATAAAAAAACCAAAAATTATCAACAGCGCAAACAAAGTCATTCCCCACCAATCATGCAAAAAAAACCAAAACATAAAAAACGCAGCCAAAGACAAAAATAAAACACCAAACAAATAATACCAAATTTTGGTAAGACCATACTGTAAGATTTGATTTAGAACTCTTTCCTGTTCTTTTAGTTTTAGATCTTTCATATTAATTTTTAGGATTAATAGTACCTAGCCATGGTAAAAGTTTTTTCAATTGATGATCAAAATGAAATTCAGTAATAATTCTCTCTCTAGCATTTTTTGCCAAAGTTAAAGCATAATTTCTATTTTTCAACATCTCTACAATTGTGTCATCCAAAGACAAAGCATTTTGTCTAATATCTATTACAATTCCAGTCTGAGCTTGCAAGACAGCTTCCTCCACACCACCGCTTTTGCCAGCAATTACTGGCAAGCCACAACTCTCAGCTTCAAGAAATACTAAACCCAAACCTTCTTCTCTACCTTCGTCTGGATGAGTAAGTAACACGAACAAATCAGCCAAATAATAATATTTTTTTAATTCGTCATGAGGCACATTGCCAATATAACGCACCACATTTTGCAAAGAACGGTCTTGGATATCTTTCATAATCTGTTCTCTTTTTGATCCATCCCCCACAATGACCCAGACTACATGAGGATCTTGTTTTAATACATTTGGCAATACTCTCACCAAATGAGGGAAACCTTTTCCATCCTCCATACGAGCCACTGTCAAAATAACTTTTTTACCATGTAGAGCCAATTTTTCTCGCAAAATGTCTAATTCTTCTTTTGCAGGCGGTATCAAAAAATCTTGATCAGGACAAGGATAAAGCACCAAAGATTTGTTGGTAAATTCTGGTACTTTTTCCAAGAAACGTCTTTTGAGAGATTCACTATTGAAAACTATTTGTTCAGTTTCCAAAATTATTTTTTTTAATTTTTTGGTTTTCCATTTGGTTCTAGTAGCATAGACCACATCTGTACCATGAGAAATTATTACAAAAGGAACTTTGAAAAATTTTTTTATTAAAATACCAATATAACCAACAGGCAAAACATGATTGATGAATATCAGCTCAATTTTTTCTTGTTTGATAATTTTTTTTACTTGCCAAAACATCTTGACCCAACGAGGCCAAAATAATTTTGGTAACAAAAGATTTTTTCTAATTATTTTGTATTTTCTACTTTTATCAAAATCTAATAAAACTTTTTTATTTTGACTAACTGGAGCCAAAACTACTGTTTTTTCTGGATCCAAAGCACTAGCAAACTGATCCACATAAGTTGCTATTCCACCAATCTGAGGTGGAAATTCCATAGTAATTATCAAAGTCTTCTTCATAAAATATTGCTAATAAATTATATATTCTATTTGCTGGTTAACCTCATCATTTCCAATATTTGGTTTTTTGTAATTGTTTTTGTCACAAATAACATAATCATATAAGTAATTAGTCCACAAACTAGAGCTAAAATAAAACCAAAATATTTGTCAACTATCCAAACACCAAAATACATCACAATAATAGTCAAAAAAAGTTGAATAAACATTTTATTCAAAAAATTGAAATCAAATTTATTGAATTTAACAATAAAAATTAAACTCAAAGCAGATAATCCAAGATTAGCAAATAAAGCAGCCAAAGACGCACCCACAGCTCCAAATTTTGGTATTAGTAATAAATTCAAAATAATATTGACTACCATCATAATACCTATCAGAGCTGTTTGAGTTTTTTGTCTATCACAAGCATTGAGTACTGCACCAAAAATAAAATTGAGGAAAGCAAACACCACTCCAAATATCAAAATCTTCAATGGTAAGACAGAATTCAAATATTCACTTCTAAAAAAAGAAACAATAATATCTTGTGAAAGTAATAAAATAATAACTACAAAAGGTAACGAAACTAACAATAAATATTTGATACTTTGGTGAAAAACAAAATTTAATTTCTTTTTGTCACTCACAAAATATTCGCTAAACTTCGGATAAAGTGCAGCTACCAAAGCCATAGGAATAAAATTCAAAGCATAAGCAATTTTGGAAGGTACACTATACCAACCCAAGACTTGATCACCAGAAATTTTGGACAAAAATATAGAATCAATAAAAGAATAAACTCTCCCAAAAATAGCTGCCAAAGCAAAAGGTATGACTATAGGTATAATATATTTCAAAACTTGTTTGTCATACTTTAGTGTAAATTTCAATTTATATTTGAATCCAACAATCAAACCAACATAGATAGCATTGAGAAAACTTGGTATCAAAAATGCATACATGAGAAAAATAAGAGGTTTGCCAGTAAACAAAAATACTGTACCCAAGATAAAAGTAATAGCCTGACTAATACTAAGACCAATAGCTTCATATTTCAAATTACCAAAAGCACGTAAAACACCATACAAAGTCAAATTCCAAGAATCAGAAAGCATTGTAAAAGCTGAAACATAAACTAAATATTTTGTTTCTACTTCATAACCCATCAAATTTATTACTACAAAAACTGCTACATAACTAAGTAATCCTAAAAACAATTTTACAAACAAAATATTGGAAAAATATTCTTGTATTTTTTCTTTTATTTTTGCACTTTCTCTAATCAAAACATTGGTCAAACCCATGTCCACAAAAACTACAAAAATAGTAGTAAAAGACAAAGCAAAAAAATACTTACCAGTTCCAGTAGCACCAATCTGACGTGCTACAATGGCAAAGTAAACAAAAGATATGACCTTCTGCAAAATAGAGGCCACTGTCATAAACATGGTATTTTTGGCGATTGAATGACTCTTCATGTACATACATTTTACTACAAAACTTAGTTAAAAACAATGTTTACTTTTACAAAAAAGAGCTTACAAGGCCTACAAGGCTTACGAGGCTCACAATTTATAAACAAAAACCTTGTAGGCTTTGTAAGCCTCAAGGCCTTGTGAGCCCACAAAAAAACAAAACTCTGGACAAAAAATATCCAGAGTAAATGATTTGTATTTTGAAATGTGTAAGCTGTCTAACGTTTTCTCCATTGATGAGCACGACGAGCTTTGTGCAAACCTGGTTTCTTTCTTTCTTTAGCTCTAGGATCACGGGTCATAAATCTTCCAGCTTTTAGGACTGGTCTTAATTCAGCATTCCACTCCACAAGAGCACGAGCAATACCATGACATACGGCATCAGCTTGACCACGTACACCACCACCAACTACTTTTACAGACACATCCATGGTTTTTTCTTTACCAGTAGTAACTAATGGAGCCACGACGCGTTCTTGAAGTAATTTGGTAGTAAAATAAACTTTTAACTCTTTGCCATTTACAATAATTTCACCTTTACCAGGGGTAATACGAACACGGGCTGAAGCTGTTTTTCTTCTACCTACGGCTCGAGCTTTATTTTCATCAGATTTCTGTACCATAATTTATTATAATATTTTTTTAATTTAAGCTTTGATAGTAAGACGTTTCATCATACCATTTCTTAGCTTGTTTTTTGGTAACATGTTGTATATAGCACGACGCATTACTTCAGTAGGATCATTATCAAAAACTTTTTTCATTGAAGTTATTTTCAATCCACCTGGATGACCAGAATGATGATAATAATCTTTTTGTACTAATTTTTTTCCAGTGAATTTCACTGATTTAGCATTATTGATTACTACAAAATCACCTTTATCAATATGACGTACAAAGGTAGGTTTGTTTTTCCCCATCAACATTTTGGCAACTTCACTAGATACACGACCAACGGCCTTGTCTGTTGCGTCTACTTGGATTATTTCACGTTTTATTTCTTCTTGCATATATAAATTTTTAGACGAATTCTATTTTTACTTTTTCAGCACCGTCATTTGGACGAGTACCTAATTTTGTAATACGAGTATAGCCACCAGCTCTTTCCTTGTAGCGTGGAGCAATTACTTCAATCAATTTCTTTACAGCATTACCAGTATACAAAACAGAATTAATATTTTCTTTGTCAACAGGACGATTCTTTTTGGCTTTAGTAACCAAAGGTTCTACTACTGTGCGCAAAGCTTTGGCTTTGGCTTTGGTAGTAACAATAGCATCATGCAATATCAAATTTTCAGCAAGACCTCTAAGTAGAGCCTTTCTTGAAGCTTTTGTTCTTCCCAATTTTATATTTTTTTTTCTGTGTCTCATATTTTATACAAAATTTCTTTTTATTTATTTTCTTCACTCTCTTTTTTGGCTTTCTTCTCTTTTTTTACAGCAACAGAAGTAGAAGATTCCAAAATCAGACTATAGTGATCCATCAAAATCTTGGTAGCACGCTCTACTGTTTCTTTTGGAGCTACAGTGCCATTGGTTTCAATAGTCAAAGTAACTTTTTCGTAATCAGTAATATCACCAACACGAGTATTTTCTACTTTGTAACCGACGTCTTTTACCGGGGAATAAAAAGAGTCGACAAGAATAGTACCTAGATCTAAATTTTTACTTTCTTTTTCAGAAACAGGTACATAACCCAAACCTTTACCAATAATGATTTCCAAATTAAATTCTTTTTTGTCATCAGTCATTGTTGCTATTTTCAAATCTGGATTGACAATCTCTATATCAGAATTTTTACCAAAGTCACCTGCTTTTATTTCACCTTTACTTTTTCTTGTCAAAGAAAGAGTAACTGGACTATCACTGTGAGAAATAATAGCCATTTGTTTCAAATTTTGAGAAATCTCAATAACATCTTCCATAATACCCTCAATAGAAGAGAATTCATGTTGAACACCAATTACTTTCATAGCTTCAACAGCAGCACCTTCAATAGAAGATAACAAAACACGTCTCAAAGAATTACCCACAGTAGTACCATAACCTTGATGACAAGGTGTTATAATAAGTTCTGTTGTATTTAGTTTTTCAGTATCTTTGAACTCGATTGTTGATGGTAAAAGAATATAATCCATATAATTTAAATTAACAGACATTTTAAAAATTATCTTGTAGAATAATACTCAGTGATAAGCTTAACATCGTAGACTTTTTCAAAATCTTTTGACATTGGTTTAGCTAAAATTTTGCCAGATTTGGCAGCAGCATCTACAGAAACCCAAGATACTAATTCTTTTGCTTGTAGTTTATCACTAATATTTTCAAAAACTTGTTTTTTTTGTTTGTTTACTTTTAGAGATATTATATCACCAACACGTACAATATGTGAAGGAATGTTCATTTTTTTGCCATTCAACAAAAACATACTATGACTAACAAATTGTCTAGCTTGAGCACGAGTAGTAGCAAAACCCAAACGGTACACTACATTATCCATACGCATTTCCAACATTTCTTGTAGAGTTACACCAGAGTCACCCGCCATAGAACTAGCTTTTTCTACATATTTACGAAGTTGTCTTTCACGAATACCATAAACAGCTTTGGCTTTTTGTTTCTCAAGTAATTGTTTACCAAAAGCAGAAAGAGTAACACGACGTTGGTTTGGTCCGTGTACACCTGGAGCTTGGTTAAGACGACGAGCAACTTTGCTAGAATTTGTTTTCAAGCCTAAGTTTATCTTAAAACGTCTAGCAATTTTATTTTTTGGTCCAATATTTCTTCCCATATTATAAAAATCAAATTATATTATACACGTCTTCTTTTTGGTGGACGACAACCATTGTGTGGAATAGGTGTAATATCTTTTACAGATAAAACTTGTATTCCATTGGAATTCAAAGCACGAATAGCACCTTCACGACCGCCACCAATACCTTTTACAAATACATTTACTTCTTTAACACCAAAAGCTTTGATAGCTTCAGCAACTTCTTTGACAACTACTCCAGCAGCATAAGGTGTTGATTTCTTCGGTCCTTTGAATCCAGCTCTACCAGCAGAAGACCAACCTAAAACATCACCATTTTGATCAGTAATTGACACAATTGTATTGTTGAATGTAGCTTGAATATAAGCTTTTCCATGTGATACGGAACGTAAACTTTTCTTTTTAGCTTTTTTAACTTTTTTAGTAGCCATAATAAATATTTTTCGTTTTTAGTAATTCAATTTAGGTCTTTTGTCCAGTTGGTTTTTTACCACTAGTTGCCACATTTCTCTTATTACCACGTGTAGTACGACTATTTGTCTTAGTTCTTTGACCACGAGATGGTAATCTTTTGACATGACGTGAGCCACGATAAGATTTGATGTCTTTTAGACGCTTGATATTTGAAGAAACATCACGGCGTAAGTCACCTTCTGTTCTATGACCTTTTTCCACTAAATTACGAATTTTGTCTTCTTGATCTTGAGTAAGATCTTTAGTACGTGTAGTTAATGGAACCTGAGCTTGGTCTATGATTTTTCTAGCTGTAGTAGGTCCGATACCATACACATAAGTAAGAGCTATTAAAACTCTTTTTTCTTTTGGTATATTTACTCCTGAAACACGCATATCTTAATATCTAAAACTTTAATAAATTTAAGCAGCTTTTACACGCTGTTTTGAACCTTGTCTTTGTTTGTGACGAGGATTTTTGCAAATAACATAACGTACGCAACGACGAATGACTATTTTGCAATCTTTACATCTTGTTTTTACTGATGAATGTACTTTCATAATACTTTTTAAACACTCAATAAATATATTTTAATAAAAAATCATCAATCACTGCCGCGATATCGACATCCCGCAAATGGGACTACACCGCACTGATTGAGATTTTAAAATCTATAGGTTATACGTCCTTTTGAAAGGTCATAAGGAGTAATTTCTACTTTTATTTCGTCACCTACATTTAATCTGATATTATGCATACGCAATTTACCAGCTAAATGACAGACTAATTCATGTCCGTTTTCAAGAACGACACGAAATTTAGCCCCAGGCAAAAGTTCTATTACTTTACCCCAAACCTCAATTACGTCTTGTTTTTTGACCATGTTCAAATTGAAATTAACGACCCTATTTTAACTCATAGTCAAAATATTGTCAAGGATGAATAAGTGGATAAGAGTAGTATAACAAGATTTTGTTAAAAATACAATAGAATCCAAACTCCGAAATCCAAAATCATAAATCTATTTTTGGTCATTTTTATATAAGGTTGCAACACTTTTACCCAATATTTTGGATAATTCCACTGATTCTTTTAATAAATCATCCAAATCTTGTGATGAATTTATTTTACTATCTCTAATTAGAGCTAACCAATATTTACTTTCGTTACACGACTTTAGAGAATAAGTCAAAAATTTCCTAAAATCTTTATCAGATGTACCACCAATAGCTTCAACATAATTAGCACCCACACTTGTTCCAGACCGTAATAATTGATCAAAAATAGCCCTAGCGTCTCTATCTTTGCTATACAAAATTCTTAAATATTTAACTAAATTAACAGTCCATTTATAAATTCTTAATTTCAAATTTTCTTTAAAACTAACTCTATCCTCTTTAGTGTACATAATTAAATTTAAGATTCTAGATTTAGGATTTAGGATTTTTGATTTCCCCATACACCCAATACTTATACAAAAAGAAATTCCACAAAACCATTGTGGCAATCGTAACAATACGCACTAAACGATAATCCATATGATAAAGATGATTGAATAGGTACATCACACCAACAGAAAACAAATAGTTGAAACCTGCCAAAATAAGATAGCGAGTCAGCTGTTTGTGTGGCAATGCTTTATTTTTGAAAGACCAATACTTATTGAGAAGAAAATTGTAAGTAAGCATAAGTACTTGATTCAAGATAACAGAAATAGTAGCATTGAAACCAAAAAATTCTTTGAAAAAAATCAAAGTACTCATATCTAAAAATAGACCGGAAATACCAACAATGAAGTATTTGGTGAATTGGTGACGAATTGACCAAACGTATAAAATTATTTTTTTAAATTGCATAATTATTTTTAATAATATACAAAAGAAAAATAAACAAATTCCAAATAAATAACAATTTTCAACACACAAAAATATTTGTAATTTGGTTTTTGTTTATTATTTGTAATTTTGAAATTGTATATTTTATTCAAGTATGGCCTTTATTCTCCTTATTCCAGCACTACTCGATTCTTCTTTTATAATCTTAAAATGTCCCATAACACCAGTATGTTCAACATGAGGACCTCCACAGATCTCACGACTAAAAGTAGGACTTTCGATACTAGACAAAGCTTTTTGTTCTGGATCACCAATCACATAGACTTTGACCATCTCACCATATTTGTCACCAAACAAACCAATAGCACCTTTTTCTTTGGCTTCAGCAACAGTCATCTCAGAAAAACTAACAAGATAATCATGTTTGATAGCAGAATTGACCAAATCTTCTACTTCCTGAATTTGCTCAGGCGTCATTTTATCATTATAAGAAAAATCAAAACGAAGTCTCTCCGCTGTAATATTACTCCCCTTTTGTTCAACATGATTTCCCAAAACTTGTCGCAAAGCAGTGTGGAGCAAATGAGTAGCTGTATGATATTTCACACTCATTTCACCGTGATCAGCTAACCCCCCTTTGAATTTTTGCTCTGCACCTTGACGAGAAAGATCTTGATGAGCTAAATAAGCTTCATCAAATCCAATTTTATCAATTGTCAAATTATTTTCATGTGCCAATTCTTCAGTCATTTCAATTGGAAAACCAAAAGTATCATAAAGTTTGAAAGCTTGTTTACCAGAAATCTCTGTAATTTTTCTATTAGTCTTTTCCAAAGCCATTTGGAAACCTTTGATTAATTTTTCAAATTCTTTTATACCCTGTTCAAGAGTGACACGAAATTTTGTTTCTTCTTTTTCCATTTCATTCAAAGCAGAATCTTGATTGCGCATTACTTCTGGATAAACGTCTTGAAAAATATCAATAATAACTTTTGATAACTGCCTACAAAAATTATTTTCAAGTCCTAAATTACGACCATGACGAACAGCACGACGAATCAGACGACGTACGATATAACCTTGATCTACATTACTTGGAACCACCCCTCTATCATCAGTCATAATCATCGTAGAAGTACGAATATGATCAGCTATCACTCGCATAGATTTGGTAATACTTTCTGATTCTTTATATTGTTTTCCACAAAGTTCTTCAAGTTTTTTTATAATAGGTTTCAAGGTATCGACTTCGAAAACATCAGGAAACTTGTTGAGAACAGCAGTCGTACGCTCTAGACCCATACCTGTGTCAACATTTTGTTGTTTCAAAGGACGAAAACTTCCATCTTGTTCTTTGAAATATTGCATAAAAACATCATTCCAAATTTCTAACCAACTATTTTCATCATTACCAGGATTACTATTTGACGATGGAAACTCATCCTTACCAACCCAAAAAAACATTTCTGTATCAGGACCACAAGGACCTGTAATTCCCGCTGGACCCCACCAATTGTTTTTCTTTGGTAATTTGGCAATACGTTCTTCGGCAATACCAAGAGATTTCCATTTTTCAAAAGATTCTGAATCAAAAGAAGCATCATCATCTCCAGCAAAGACTGATACTGCCAATTTGTTGATATCTATTCCTAAATATTTTTTTGAAGTAAGAAATTCGAAACTCCATTCTATTGCTTCCTGTTTAAAATAATCACCCAAAGACCAATTACCAAGCATCTCAAAAAATGTCAAATGACTTTTGTCACCAACTTCGTCTATATCCCCTGTTCTCACACATTTTTGAACATCAGTCAATCTCACGCCAGCAGGATGTTTTTCTCCCAACAAATAAGGAACAAGCGGGTGCATCCCCGCAGTGGTAAACAAAACTGTAGGATCATTTTCTGGAATCAAAGAAGCCGAACTAATCACAGTGTGACCTTTGCTTGCAAAAAATTCTAAATACTTTTTTCTAAGTTCTTGTGCGTTTAACATAATTTTATAATCCTGAGTGTAAGCGAAGGATCTGTAGACCCTGTGCATATTACCTTAATAATTATTTAAAAAACTTCAAACCAAAAAATAACAAAATTCCGACTACAAACAAAATCGGTAAAGCTGTCCAGAGAAAACTACCCAAATTAAATGCAGATTCCATAAAATTAAATAATTACTCCACCACCTAGACATTCACCGTCTTTATAAAAAACAGCAAATTGTCCTGGGGTAGCGGCTCTTTGTTTATTTAAAAATTTAAGATTAAAATTACTATCATTTTGGCTAACTATGACTTCTTGCAAAGTTTGTCTATGACGTAATCTTACCATACATTTTAACGGAAAAATTGGCATTTGTCCACCTTCACCGCTGATTTGACGGTTTCGTTGGATAAATCCACTTATCCAATTTATATCTCTTACTTCTATTTCTTGTTTGTTCAAAAGTACACTATCTTTATTTCCTACAACAAGTTCATTCTTTTCTTTATTTTTATCTACTACAAACAAAGGCTCACCACCACCTTGTTGCTCGAAACCATGACGCTGTCCAATAGTATAGAAAGCCAATCCTTCATGTTCACCGATAATAGTATTATCTTCCAAAACAATTTTACCTGGATTTTTCTTCAAATCTTTTTGCAAAAATTCTTTCATATCAAGTTCTCCCACAAAACAAATTCCCATACTTTCTTCTTTCTCGGCTGTAGGTAAGTCAAACTTTTTGGCAAGTTCTCTGACCTCTTGTTTGGTATATTCTCCCAAAGGAAACAAAGTTTGCGCCAATTGTTCTTGGTTAAGTTGGTGCAAAAAATAAGTCTGATCTTTATTATCATCCTTTGGAACACATAACACATAACATGTATCACGTACCATCTCTTTTTCTGAGACGTCTTTATCTTTTTTGTTACATGTTACGTGATATGTGTCTTGTGATAATTTTGCGTAGTGACCGGTAGCCAATTTTTCAAATCCAAGTTCACGAGCCTTTTCTAGCCAAACACCAAATTTGATAAACTTATTACACATCACATCTGGATTTGGCGTATTCCCCTTTTCATATTCAGCCAACATATAATCCAAAACTTTTGCCTTGTATTCTTTTTGAAAATCAAGTTTTAAAAGTGGAATTCCAAGCTTAGCAGCAACTCTAAGAGCATCCCTGTAATCCGGAACCCAACACACAGAATCTTCTCGTTCCACATTCCCCGTTCCTCTTTCCCCTTCGTAATTAATCATATAGGCTCCAGTCACATCGAAACCAGCTTCTACTAATAAAGCAGCAGCTACTGAAGAATCTACACCACCAGACATAGCAACGAGAATTTTTGTATTTTTGTCTATTTTTTTAATCATAATACAGCTATATTAGCGGAAAAAATCGTATTTGTAAAGATTATTAAACAAACACGACTGTAGAGACAGGTCTCCACCCAAGGCGGACGAGTCAACCTGTCTCTACCATTACAAAAAAATTATATTAAAAAAGAACGTTTTCACGTTCTTTTTTTGTTTTATCTGAAGATAAATTAGTTATCTTTGTTTTTTAGATAACATTCTCTACAAAATAGATCACTGCCTGCTTTAGGTTCAAATGGCAATTGTGTGATATGAGTACCACAACCTGCACATTTTACATCTACATCAAACATTCTCTTTTGTGGACGAGCACCACCATCGCGTTGTTCACGATTAGCACGATTACAATCTTGACAGAAAACCGGACGGTCTCCTGAAGGTTGAAAAGGTAATTGTGAAATGTGAGTACCACATTTAGCGCAACTTAGATCTACGTCGAACATTTGTCTTGGTCCTTGATTATACATAAATACGTATCCCAAAATTAAATTAATAAATTTTTCCGACCTTTCGGGAACGTCTAATTTTTTTTCTAAACATTTTTAAAAAGTTTGAAAATGTCGTTACCCATAAATATAATAGCATATCCCTACAATGAAGTCAACGGTTTGTACAGATCACTTTTTTATGATATTAGATAATCATTACCATATATTGTTTAGTATATCATCGCCAGACGAATTTCACTCCGTTCAATTCGTCACTCCAGATAGAACTCCAGATAAAACTACTAAAATCGACAGGAATGACGAAATGAACTTAAGCGAATTTCGTTATGCATTGCAAAAGAAAAAAATCATTGAATTTATAAGAAAACAAATAAGACAGGAGTGGTGAACGTAAGTTCGCCAAGTAAAAAATTATTTTAGTCTTTAATTAGCGACGTCTGTTTCTATCATTTTGCCATCTTGAGCTATTATTTTCAACCGGTGACAATTTGTCACCGACTCACTACTGACAATTCTGACCATTCTTGATGTATAATGTTGGTAAGTATGGCAAATCCGTCGCCTTTTTTTACACCATGATCACTCCAATAGTCAGTCAACTTGTTTCTGGTTTCTTGCCCCATCATTCTTTGTTGAATCCATTTTTGACTTCTACCTTGTTTTTGCCAATATTCACGTGAACGGTTGAGAGATTTTTCTGGATCTGTCATTTCTTGCATCCTTTCATAACCAACTTTAGCTAGCCAAAGCTTGATTGGTTCGGCTTTTTTGCTGGGTACAGATTGAATTAGTCTAAGTAAAGTTTCGACATCAGCGACGTCTGTTTTATAAAATTTTCCGTCTGTTGACTGTAATTTCAGTTGGTGACAATTTGTCACCAACTCACTTCCTTCTTGTTTCAGACGTTCAGATAGTTTATTCCAATATTTTCTGGCAGTTTGATAATCAAATTGTTCAGTGAGAATAGCTACAATATCCACAACTGAAAAATACCATGTTTCTTTTTTTTCATCATAAATACGACGGACTTTGAAATTTTCAAAGATAGTCAGGGAAGATTTATTTTTCATAAATTTAAAAATTATTTTATAGTATAAATATAGCAAAACTAATTAATTTTGTAAATAAAATAAAACGTAAAAAAATCATTAATTTCTAATGATTTTTTATTTACAAAAAATATGAGAAAAATACTTGTCCGCCTTGGGTGGAGTAAAATAAATCGAATTAGTTCTTCAGACACCGTACAGAACTACCATGAGACTTTGTATCACCGTAACGATTAATCTGCGCGCCAGCCGAAAAAGATCGCATATATGCAGATTGTGCGGCACTCTCCGAAGCAGACCAAAGATAAGCACCTGAACCAAGAGCTGCAAAAGAACCATATTGTATACCACCACCAAGAAGCAAATTAAACCCACTCGATCCACCAGACTTTAGTTTGGTTCCTTGATCAGTACCACGAAGTTGGGCTGAGGCACCAGCACAACCTGTACCAGTACCAGCACACATACCTAAATAAATTTCAAGAGTTTGGATCTCAGTATCAGTAGGAATATGCCACCCAGAAGGACAGATGCCTTGTGAGGGAGAAGAGGGAGTGCAGAAATTTGAATTACACGTAGTAGCGAGTTGATTTGCTTCTGCCCAGGTGTAGAGACCACCGTAGGTGGTACAGTTGGCTTCACTATTAGAATAACACCATTTTTCAATGAGAGAGTTATTGGAAGGATAAGTACTATAAGTAAGTCTAGTTCCGACATTGAGATTTTTTGCAAACCAACATTTGGTGCCGATGTTGACGAGTGGATAGGTTACCCCGGAATAAACAGTTGAAGTTGCATATGCACAAGGAGGAGGAACACAGAGATTACCTGTGCAAATTCCGCTGGAACATTGTGTTGCAGTGGTACAAGTTGCACCATCCGGTTTTAACAAAACGAGTTTAGCACTTGATCCGGTACCACTCCGATAGACAGAAGAGGTAGCCCAAGTGTTGAAATCTGTATCTGAGGTTTGAGTGGTAGAGTTGAGGGAGGGAGAGAGGGAGACTTCACCAGCTACACTGGTGTTGACATCTGCACTTGAGGTTGAATAAAAACGAGACCAGCCGGTTTGATCAGATAAGGGAGAGGGAGAGAGGGTCGTTGAAGCCCCCCCCCCCCCCAGTTGGTTTGGGTGAGAAACATGGTAGCTGTTCTAGAAGGATTGGTGTAGTATTGATATACTAGTATACTTAGTTGAGTTAGTATTATTGTAAATACAAATTGGGAGAGTATTGCTATTCTTAATGGTTTAAATTCTTTTT